>Ga0070708_100001092_pt1 | contig 20732 bp, 20 predicted proteins | sample KBSK5503metaG_FD_65469 | JGI IMG/M metagenome (GOLD analysis project Ga0070708, IMG submission 65469) | Corn, switchgrass and miscanthus rhizosphere microbial communities from Kellogg Biological Station, Michigan, USA - KBS K5-50-3 metaG | ecosystem: Host-associated > Plants > Roots >... | reverse complement strand
CTTCGCTTTGACACTCAGGGCAGCGGCCCGAGACGCGCATACCTGATCTTCTCGCGGATTCGCAACATCGAGTTTGTAAGGAACTGACGATTTACCGCTGTCACCGCGCGTTCCGCAGCTCCGCCTTGAACCGTATCTCCAAGTAGGGCGTGCATCAGCAGCGGAGACGAGATGATATGTCGATTTGCGATTCGTGAGCAAGTCAACTGATGACATAACGAGGTCGGCCTCGCGACGACCCGAGTAGACTTTACGGTTCCAACCAAAAAGGCTCGGGACGAAGGAGGCCGAGATGAAGATTCTAGGATGCGATCTGCATGCAAAGCAACAGACCATTGCCATGGTGGACACGGAAACGGGCGAGGTCACCGAGAAGACACTGCGCCATGAAGGCAATATGGTTAAGGATGCAACGTCAGTTATCACTGTTAGTTAGTCCCTGAATTTGAGCTTTAAGGATTAGGGTTGGTTCGCGGAACGATCGACGGTGGGCCGTAACCGACAAGGCGCCTTGGATCGCCCTGTTGCTCTTCACTCTGGTCTGTCTCATCGGCGCGTTTCTACCACTGGGTTACACCGGGATCCTTCCCTCCGGCTTCGTGGTCTGGGGTGATTGCCGCCATCACACTATTTCGCCGCACACGCTCATCCGGAAGCGGGTTGGTCTACGTCGAGGCGAGCTCGACATCACGGAGTTGCAGAGAACGGGATAACCAACAAGCACTGGCAAGAAGGAATGGTCATGGCTGATTTGGCATTTTCTGTGCTTGGTCATGATTTGCTCGGTGCGAATTACACTTGAGAATACTGCCTAACTAATCCGTTCGGAGTGCCTGCATGGGATCGATCGTCGCGGCCCGGCGCGCTGGCAGGTACGAAGCAAACAAGGCCGTGCAAAACAGGATAACGGCAACCGATGCGATCACGGAGAAATCCATCGCCCCAACCCCATACAAAGTAGTGCGCATGGTGCGGCCTACCAGCGCAGCGCCCGCAAAGCCAATCCCGAGCCCGATCGCGGCGAGCAGTGACGCTTCCTTCAGGATGAGCCTGATCACGCGTTGCCTGCCTGCGCCCAGCGCGAGGCGCAACCCGATCTCCTGCGTTCGCTGGGAGACGGCAAAGGCCATCAGCCCGTAAATGCCAACAGCGGCAAGGAGCAAAGCGACAACCGCGAAGCTGGCAAACAAAACCGTCGTATATCTGTCTTCGCCGAGGGACTCATCCTTCACTTGGTCCATGGTGAGGATACGCGCCAGCGCGATCTGTGGGTCGACAGAATGCACGGCGGCGGCAATGGTCTTGATCATGGCTGCCGGATCCTCGGCAGTGCGAACGCCAATGGTCACGTTCGGGGATAGCGACTGAGCGAAGGGCACGTCCACCTCGGGGTAGGCGTCGCGAAAATCCCCATACCTCACGTTGTGAAAGATGCCGACGATCTGCCACTCGACCGCGGGACCCAGTTTCGGCAGCCCGGGAATCACCTGCTCGATGAGCACCCGCTGCTGGAGCGGGTCCACGCCTTTCAGGTAACGATTGGCAAACTCCTCATTCACCATGGCGACCCGTACACTCGATGCCGTATCCTGCTCACTAAAAGACCGCCCTTTGACCACCTGTATGCCGAAGGTTTTGAAGTAATCAGGCGAGATCGATTGAAAACCGGTCCCCGGCCGTTGCGAAGGATCGTTATAGGTAGGTCCACCGACCAGAGTGAAGGGCATGCCGTCGCTCGTTCCGCGCAGCGGCATACCAGTCACGCTGGAGGCAGCGGACACTCCCGGCGCGGAACGAAGGACTCTCAACATCTGTTGATTGTAGGTATTCATCTGCTCAGGATTTTCTAAGCGCCCATGGGGCTGCTCCAGCCGGAAGGTAAGCACATGATCGGTGCGCACACCAAGATCAACGCGGGTTAGATTCCAGAAGCTGTGAATCGCGAGGCCCGCTCCGGCCAATAACGACAACGCAAGCCCGAACTCACCGATAATGACCCCTCGCCGCAGTTTGTGGCTGCCAGTGCCTGTGCCTGAGCGTCCGCCGTCTTTCAGCGATTCTCCCGGGTCCACTCGAGAGGCGTACCACGCGGGTGCGCAACCAAATAGGAGCCCGGAGAGCGTGGTTGCGGCTAGGGCTGCAGTCAGGACGTGAATATCTAGCTGGAAATTCGCTTCCGAGGGTAATATCCCGTCGGGCACGATACTGAGAATGGCGCGCAGCAGTCCCACGCCGAGTCCTATCCCGAGTCCGCCACCCAGAAGGGCGAGAACCAGGCTTTCGGTAAGAAACTGAGCGAAAATCTGCCTGCGAGTCGCTCCCACGGAACTGCGAATCGCAAGTTCTCTCTGCCGCGCCGCGCCCTTGGCCAACAGCAGATTTGCGATGTTAAGGCAGGTGATGAGCAGCACAAAGCCCACCGCACCCAGCAGAAGCCACAGGTTGCGAATGCGCTCGGGGGGAAGAAAGTCATTCTGCAGCGGCTCGACAGACGCGCCCCAGCCCTTGTTGGAACTGGGATATGCGGCCGCAATATGGGTCGTAACCGCATCCATATCGGCTTGCGCCTGTTGCAGCGTGACGCCGGACTTCAGGCGGCCCATCGTCAGCAACCAGTGGTAGTCGTGGTTGATCTGTTCCGGCCGGAAGGCCAGCGGAACTGCCAACTCAAAGTCGAAACGGTCCCCCACACCCGGCGACAACACGCCCACCACGGTGTAGGGTTCGCCATCGATACGCATCACTTGCCCGATCATGCTGCGATTCGCGCCCAACCGATTCCACAATCTGTAAGTCAAAATAACGGCGTGGTCTCTGCCAGGTACTCCTTCCTCCGGAAGGAAGTCGCGTCCCGACAGGAACGAGATCCCCTGCATACGAAACCAACCGGGAGTGGCGCGCATGCCCCCGAGCTGCTCAGGCTGGTCCTGTGTCGCCAAATTGAAACTGCCTCCGGTCCACGCAGCCAGTTGCTGGAAAGACTTACTCTGCTCCTTCCAGTCGAGAAAATCGCCCGCCGACATTCCGTTATTGTGCCCGTTGACCTTCGACCAAACCATCACCAGCTGTTCGGGCGAGGGGTAAGGCAATGGCGCTAGTAATACCGCGTACACCACCGTGTAGATGGCCGTGGTAGCGCCAATCCCCAGCATGAGCGTGGCGATAACCGCTGTCGTCAAGCCCGGATTCTTGCGCAACATGCGCAGGCCGTAACGAATATTCCTGACTAGAGTTCGCACTCTCCACCTCGATCAGCAACGGCGAGACTCCGGCACACGCCCGGCGCCCCGAGGCGTCGCAAGCAGCAAAATCCAACCGCGCCCTGCGACCCGACCGCTGCTTCCTTTTCGAAGTGTGCCACACCCGCGCGGTTCCATACCTACACTCTCTCTGCCAACTCAAGGTGCGGAGTGCACGTTGAAATGAATGGGGTTAGGATAGTATCTTCGGTGGGAGACCAAAGCGCCCTGTCCGAAAGCGTGGTTTTGTGTCCGGTCCCGAACACCATACCCCTCGCAATCGGGTTCGCCTGTAGCCTCCCGGGTTCAGCCATAGTTCAGATCGGTCCCGAGTCCGCGATCCGGAAGGAATTCTGCTTAAGTTGCTCATGATCCGTGGCTCACAACGGATCATGAAAATGTGCCGACGTGGAATCAATCACTTACGGCTATTTTCGAGGGAGTTAGCGCTATGATCCGCGTACCCCGAGTGTTTGGATACATATACTAGGCCGTGCTACCCGTCCAATCGGCTCCAGTCTGCTAACGGCTATCCCGCTCTCGTCTTATTATTTGTGTCTCGCAAGATCACACAGGGGCGGGCATCCCAGCCGAACGGCCACCCTACTCGCCCTAGCCGCTGAGGTCAGTCATCCAGCTGAAACGGTGGCCGCGCGGAACTGTAGACGGACTGTTCCGCTACGGAAGCCAAACCTCTTTACCAGATGGCGATGAATATATTTGCATGCGCAGCATTCATAAGGACATCACCTGCGCAGTAGTTTCCTCGCGAAAGCACATGCAATCGTAGCCGGATGAGTCGCGAAGATGCAGATTTGACCCAATATGCTTTGGGGCTCGTGGAAAACGCCGAGTTGTCTCAACACTGTCCCCCGGTCGTAGTAGATTTTTTCGCCGGCCAGACGATCATCAGCGTCAAATGAGTACACCCCGCAAAGCGGGACCTCGACTCGTCGCCCTGTTGCCGGAAGATCACGCCACTCCCCGAGGTGCGTACCGCGAATCATGACTTCGAGGACAACGGCGTCGTCCGTGAGATGCCAGCGCTGTACCTCGATTTCCAAGTCAGGCAGCGCCTTCATGAGCTGCTCGTAAAACAGGCGGACCCCGTCCGCGCCCTTATAGTGTTCGCCCCACGCCTCATCATCGTACCGTGCAGTATCGCCGAAGGTGTCGAGAACACCTTCAAGGTCATGCTCGTTCTCCATTCGAATGTGTTGCTCGACAATTGCGATACGCGCCTTCCGCCTGTCTTTCGGAATAGATGCGCTTGCCACATGCACCTCCGCTCGCTCAGGATCTCGGGCAAAGCTCTCCAGTCCGAGGGGTGCCCTGTCAACTCCGCCTGGGCGGGATTTCTGTCGCAGACTTGCAAGCAGAGAGCGAGCTACTTGATCTGCGCAGTCTGTGAGGCCACGGCCAGCCACTTGCCGTTGCGCTTCACAAAAACGTCGGTCCAGGCATAATGATCGCTGGATTTCTTGCCGGCTTCCATGATGATTTCATCGTCGGTGCCGGTGACCACGGCAGTGTCGCCGAAGAGGCGGACTTTCATGTCGCCCATCGTGGCGGAGCTTATGTGGGCAGCCTTGATCTCAGCGGCTCTCTGGGCCTTGGTCTGGCTTTTGCCGTCAGGGCCGATGGCGATCCAGTCGTCTGCCACTATTTTTTCGAATGCTGCCGTATCGTGATTTTTCTCGGCATTCAGCCAGTCGTGTTCCATGGCCTGCAAGGTTTCCGAGATGGCGGCATCAGAATTGGTATTGGTCTGCTGGGCCTGCACGGTCACGGCAGCGGAAAGAACCGAACACAGTAAACAGAGGTGAGCGATGAATCGTTGGGGCATAGCGAGGCTCCTGTAAAAACGTCAGCAATTGTACGCTTAGCAAGCAGACTCAAACCCCGTCGAATTTTGATCTTCATCCATTCCGGTAGAATCAAAGCAGCATGAAAATCGGTGTCCTGGCCCTGCAGGGTGATTTCGACGCCCACCGCCGCCGGCTTGAACAGCTGGGTGCCGAGGTTGTGCTGGTCAAGAAGCCCGAGCAACTCGACCAGATCGACGGCTTGGTGATTCCCGGGGGCGAATCCGGAACCTTCCTGAATCTGCTGGGCCAAGCCGGATTCGAAAAGCTGAAAGAGTTTGTCGGAGTGAAACCCACGTTCGGCACCTGCGCGGGAGCGATCCTGCTTGCGAACGAAGTAGAGAATCCCAAACAAGAAGGCCTCGGCGCACTCGACATCGGCATTCGCCGCAACGCCTACGGACGCCAGATCGACAGCTCCATCCGCGAAGGCAAATTTCTTCAGGGCAAAATGGGCAACGACAAGGTGCCGGCTTTGCCTACAGAAGACTCGCCGCTGGAAATGGTTTTCATCCGCGCTCCAAAGATCGAGCGCGTCGGGCCGGGAGTCGAAGTCATCGCTACTGAAGGCGACGACCCGGTCGCCGTCCGGCAGGGAACAGTCATGGCCGCGACCTTCCATCCCGAGCTCTCTGACGACACGCGAGTTCACCAGGCCTTCCTCGATCTGGTCCGCAACGGAAAGAAGCCCTGACCGCACGCGTTTTATCGCGAGCGTAGAAGAACCAGCGCGCAAGCACCCTCACGCCAGGTACTTGCGCAGCGCGTTCCAATAGTTCTCGCGCCAACCGCTCTCCAAGTGCTCCGCAAGTTCTGAAGGGAAGCCAGTGTGGTCAAAGATAATGCGTGTTGCGGAACTCTGACCCGCCGAACTGTGTCCCACCATCTCAAACCTGGCAATCGAATAAATGCCTTCCGGCCACGGGACTACCCGCCATGCCTGGACGATCCGCTGATTCGGCACTAACTCAAGGTTGCGTCCCACAATGTGGCCAGCGAAAAGGGAGAACGTGCCGCCAACCTCGCTGTGAATCTCGGCCGCGCGACCGCCAGAAAAAGCCGTGAACTGCTTGCTGCCCAACAGTATTTCGTAAATGCGTTGCGCGCTGGCATTGAAGTCTTCTTCCTGATGGATGGCCCTCGTTGCAATAATGGCGCCCGCTTTTGCCGATTTTTCTTGAGCCGCGCCCTGGCCCCCGGACAAGGCCAGACCACCCAGTGCCATGGCGGTGCCGGCAATCACTCGCCGTCGTGTGACCGCGCGATTCGCTTTGTCGGTCATCCGTGCCTCCCCACTATTGGCCACGATTGTATCCCTCGCCATCCGTCTAACTTGTAAATGTATTGTTATTTTGGGGACACGCCGAGGAAGAAACCTATGTGGACGAAATTCATCTGCTGACCAAAGACAGGTTTAACCCAAACTCTCGCGCAGACGATCGAAAATCTTTGGGCTGCGTATAAGCGCGGAGATGCGGTTGCCCACCATGCTATCCTCAGCGACGACTACCGCGCCGTCCATCCCGACGGCACGTTGCATCCGCGTAGGCCCACCGGGCAGGAGATCGCCGCCGCGCCCATCAATCAGTACTCGCTCACGCACTTGCAAGCCGTCCCCATCGCCACGATGCAGCGCTCGTCACTTATCGCCGAAGTGGCGGTCAGCAGCGGCGGATCGCCTGTCACCGTCAAATTCGCCGTCGGAGAAGTGTGGGCGAAACTGGGTGCGCGAGTCTCCAGCCGCGGGTACTGGATTTCTCTTACCGTGGACGTGGTCATAACCACGTGCCCTTCATCCGCGCGAGCTCAGTTGACGGTGAGTACGAGTGCGCTGCTGGTCCCTCCGCTGGTGCAACCCAGGTTTTCGGAATTCCCGCTCGGAGTCCGCACCGTAACGTTCACCGCTCCCGGCCCAGAGATCTCGCCGGTTGTAAGCTTCACCGTCAACTTTTTATCGGTGAGAACATTCGCGCTAAGAACCTTCCCGTTGATGACAGCCTCAGACGCGGCAACAAAATTGCTGCCGTTCACGGTGAGCAGAACTCCTTGCTGCACCTGCGCAAAAGTAACTGAGTTGGGCGCGAGTGATCCGATCAGTGGTGCCGGCCTTGCACTGCCGCAAAACGGGTTTAGGGTGTTGTTGCCGCAGCCTGCAAGGAACAAGAGAGCAAGCAGGGCGGCGAAGGACAAACCGAAAGTACGGGAAGACATGGTGATGCTCCTTATCGGATGGGTTTGGAAGGGCTCCCCCGTCTAGATCGCGGAGTGGTCGTTGGTAGACGCCTACCCGGGGTGCCCCGACTCATGCTGTTGGGACAGAGTGCAGGCCGTGTACCAACGGGTGACCGACAGCGGCGACTCTTCTTAATGGCATTGTTTTTAAGCAGGTATCTGAGGAAGAGGCAGAGGGGACAAGATGCGATTCACAGGGCTCCGGTGGCCCGATTCCACCAGGGTGGTGGTTTTCAGCCAGCATTGGTGGTCAAAGTCTGGCAATCCAGTGTCGCGCCATTAGCGTTCGCGGCCGTATAGGCTAACGTGGGGAGACCCTCTCGGTTGTCTCGCCAAGGGCAGCGAGGCGCTAGCTTTGATGTGGGGCGGATACTCCCCTCGGCCTCGCTCAGGGCGGCTTTGTCCGCCCCCTCTGACTCTGGTTTTGACCGGTGGAGGTCGGCAGCGAATCAGCCTGATCTCGAATCCGCGCTGCGCCGCAGCAGCAAACATCCTCCGATGAAGGAGAAGATCCACACCACCACGCCGGCCGCCATCCCTGGCCAAAAATAAGGGCTGTCGTGAGGTGCGTCAAGAAAGAAAAAGTGAATTGCGTGGATAAAGTGCAGCGCCAGCAGTAGTACCGCAACTCCGCTCAACTTTTGCACAATTAGCATCGTGGTTTCCGTTTACGCCAGATAGTCTCCCACAGGTTGCTGCTCACTCCAGCCACGTCAGGGGTTTTATTTGGGTTCGGACCTTATTGCGCATTCAAGTCCAGGGCATAGATTTCCTGTGTCCCAACCTCTCGCACTGCGATGGGAACATCGCCGGGCCCCGCAGCCAATCCAGCTATCTGAGATCTGTCGCAACGTACTCAGGTCTGCGATCGTTTCCACGCTTCCGTCCTTAATGCGAACCCGTGCAACCCTGGAGCGATGCGGTACATTGAAATCCTCGAAATAAAGGTAGTTACTATCCCGCCACCAACAGGGATACCCCATAACGCCCTGGGCGAGGATAGTCCACTTTTGGTTGACCAGATCGAACAACGGAAACGCGCTCGAATCGGCTTTCGTGGGGAGAAGATATTTGCCGTTCGGGGAGCAACGAGGAGAGAAGAGGCCGTTCGATCCTGGCACAGTCGTCCGTCGATGGCTCTTCAAATCCATTATGTAGATCTCAGAGGACTCCGTAGTCCCGGTTTTCCAGGGCAGCCGGCCAAATGCAAGCGAGGCTCCGTCTGGCGACCAACCGGGGTCGCCCTCGTTCAGTTCGTCGGCAAGCAGTTGCTGCGGCTCTCCGCCCTCGGCCGCGATCAGGTACACCTTCCACGGCTTGCCGGGCATGCCCCCGAAAAATGCTATCTGCTTTCCGTCGGGGGAAGCGTGCCCGAAACCGAGTAGGGCGTTTTTGCGCTTGCGGCCGCCCAAGTGATTCCGGTTCAGACTGGAGTGGAAGCCCTTAACGGCGCCGACCGCGGATCGGGTGGTACCGTAAGCCGCCTGGTTCGACGCATGGTTGTGCAATCAAATTCGTAAGCCGACCCACAAACGAGACAGACCTGGTAGTCCTGGCCCTGGGCTCCAGTGTGTGGCCAGGAAAATTCGTGGCGGCAAAGCATTTCCAGCAGTCGCGTTAACAATGGCGAAGTCATGTGGTTAGATCCCCTGCGGCGATGACGTGATCTCAACCTTAACTCAGAATTCGTTGTCGCGTCCGTGTCTATGGTTCATTTCGCCCAGGCGGATGGACAGCGCGTGGTCTCATTACCTCCACATCCGTCGGAGGAAGATACAAGCGGGCTACTGCGCTTTGACAGTTTGGCTTTTGCAATTTGCGCAAGCCGCGAAGCAGGTTCCTCACCGGGTTTTCAGCCCGGTTCGGAATGACATTCCGTTGTGAACTGTGCTACTCAGCCCCAGCTCGAGGTGCTGAGCTATTTGCGGGCGTCGCTAGGCGGCTTGTCGGTCGAGCCAAGTTGGCCGGCGGTGGCGTCGGGCGCAGCCTGCAAGACAAATTGCTCGCCAAGAATTCTTACCAGCGAGTTCAGACCGCCTGCGAAAGCGATCCGCCAGCGTTCCACGCACTTCTGGGCCAGTTCGTCCATGCGGCATTCGAAAGATTGTAGAGTTTCGCTGATCTGGATTTTCAGCGATTCCGAAACTGACGCTTCCATCCCCTTCTGCATGATCTTCAAGTTTAGGCTGGCCTCATCGAGTTGATTCCCGAGTTCCTGGGCACCGCGCGTGGCCAGTTCTCTCAGAGCCACGTCCAGCGCGCCCTCCATTTGACCACGCACAGTGCGGACGGTGTCGCTGGCCATTTTCGAGAGCCGCTGGTCAAGGCCCGACTCGAGCAGGCGTGCGGATTCGTCCAGCTTGGCCATGCGGCCGTCGAGGACAGAGACTTGCTCCTGCAGGCGCAATGCTTCCGCCGAGACCGTGCCTCGAACCTGCTCCAATTGCCGGCGATGCGCCTCGTGCTCCTCGCCCAGGCTATGCTCCATCACTCCCAGCAAGTCCTCGCTCAGTCGCTTGAGACGGTTGCCTGCGTCCATGACCTCCTGGTGCAGTTCTCCCAGTCCACGATTCAGGTGCTCCCGCAGATTCTGCGCCACATTCGTCGAAAGGCCCTGCGTTCGTTGTTCAACCGCTTGAAAGTCGCGTGTGATCCGCTGCCGAAATTCCTCGTAGGTTTCTCGTGTCTTCTGGTCGATGGCCGTTTTCGCCGCTTCCAGCACCTGTTCCGACTGCTCCCGCGCCTGCTTTAGCACTTGCGGCCCAAGCTCTTTCTTCAGGCGGAGTTCCAACTGCTGTTCGAGCTCGGGAGGAATTTGCGACAGCGATACTTCAAACCGGTTTCGCTTTGCCCCTTGCGCGAGTTTTTCCTTGATCTCCGTTACCTGTGCTTCGATCGGACTAACAAGTCCGGCAAGCACATCCTTGAGATGCTCGTCGGAGAGTTGCTTGCGCATTCTGTCGAGAGCAATTTTCAGCGAGGCCGCGGCTTGGTCCGGCGGCATTGCCTGTATCTTGTTAGCCGGAAGCGTTGACCCAAGCTTGACGTCCACGGGTGCAGGCAGTCGCGTCCAATCTTTGGGAACAGTCTTCAACCCCCAGAAATTGTCCGGACGGTCGAAGCTCGCGCCCAGCATCCAACTGTGCCGCTCGGTCCCGAGGGGCTGGCATGAAACCACTTGCGCCGTCGTTTCACGACCGTCCTGATGGTGGAAGTGCAAGGGAACTCCGTTCTCCAGTTTCATCGGAGACCGCATGGCACAACCATGGGCGTTGACCACCAAAGTCTCGCAGACTTCAGAGAACTGCGCTCCCGGTTCCAGGCTGGTCACCAATATTGGAAGCGTGACCGGAACTCGCGAGCTGCGTCGTAATGTTGGGACATTTGTATTGTGCATAGCCTCCGCCTTGTCGCCAGGAGTGAGTGTCGCTCGGCCCGTAACCCAAGCGTGCATACAACTACGTTAGCGCCAAGTGCATTAAAGAGGGTTAACTCGGTAGTTCCGTCTCGGGATGTTCAAAGGACACTGCCTTTCGTAACCACCTGAAAGACAGTGAGCCCGGCTCGCATCCAAGGGACGGAACGCCCTCGTCCGGGGCTTTTGATTTTGCTTATGAACTTGAAAGCCGACGGTAATGTCGACTCAGCGACTGCGCTTCAGCAGCAAAACTCCGCCAATCAGGGAGAAGATCCATACCACCACGCCGGACGCCATGCCCGCCCAATAATAAGGGCTGTCGTGAGGCCAATCAGCAAAGGCACGGTGCAGTATATGGGTAAAGTGCAGCGTCAGCAGTAGTACCGCAACTCCGCTCAACTTTTGCACAATGGGCATCGTGGTTTCCGTTTACGCCCCACAGTCTCCCACAGGTTGCGGTCCGCTCCAATGAATTTTTTCTTGTGCTCGGACACGCGTATCCACTGCCGTTGACATTACCTCATCTGTTGTGGGTCGGACACTCTTGTCCTAACTCTGTTAAGCAGCTCGAAGTTGACGCCGAGGGCAGCGGCCCCGTCGAAATTTCTCGCAGGTTTGACCTCCCCGAATCAGAATTTCAAGAAAGGGTGAATGAGCACTTCAAACTGACTACTTCGGCAATCGCGAAGGATTCTTGGGTCAACCGTGAGTTGCTCGCCGTTGGCGCGATGTAGTCAATTCACCAAATGGTGCAGGCTGACGCACCTTACGTCAAGCTGGCCCAACCTGTCGCGGTTTTCGGTGGGTGGGCAGCACCGGCCTCCGCGCCGATTTTCCCGCTACCAAACCTCGCGCCTGCGATCTAACTCTGCGTAACCAAAGAACCCACAATCAGGAGTCGAACCCATGGTGGAATCGTCGCGGACTTATCTTCCTGCGGCAGGACGTGATTGGCGCTTGCCGCTTTACGATCCGTTCGTGAAGCTGCTTGGCGGGGACGCGGCGCGCATGGCGCTACTCGATCAGGCTGCGCTGCGGCCGGGGCAGTGCGTTCTCGACGTGGGCTGCGGCACGGGCACACTGGCCACGCTGATCAAGCAGCTTCATCCGGAGGTTAAGGTGGTTGGGCTTGATCCTGACCCCAAGGCGCTGGCTCGAGCCCGGCGCAAGGCCGAGCGCGCCGCGGTCTCGGTTCAATTCGATCACGGATTTGGAGATGAGCTTCCGTATCCCGAGGCGTCGTTCGATCGAGTGTTTTCCTCGTTCATGTTCCACCATCTCCCGGCGGAGGAGAAGGGAAGTACGCTGCGTGAGGTGCGACGTGTGCTCAAAACCGGTGGCGAGTTTTGCATGATGGATTTCGAAGGCCCACACGGCTTGCACGGCCTGCTGGCTAGGGTGCTTCATGCCAAGAAGACTCTGGCAGACCATGCCGAGGATCGCGTCCTTAGCTTGATGAGGGAGGCGGGTTTTACCGATCCGAAGAAGATTGGACGCCGGACCATGCTCTTTGGCGGAGTCGCCTATTACCGCGCTTCAGCGGCTTAGGGCCACCAACAAACGCGGGGTGCCCCATCCTCAGTCTTTCCCGGTTTTGGAAAAACAGGGTGGGGAAGTTCCCCCTGGACTTTTGCTAGAATAAGACCCCTCCAGGAAGACCATGCCTCCCAAGCTTGCGAACGGAAAGATCTGCTACATCGAGATGCCGACCACGGACATTTCACGCTCGGCCGAGTTCTACAAACGCGTCTTCGGCTGGAACATCCGGAAGCGCGGGGATGGCAGCACATCGTTTGACGATACGGTCGACGAAGTGAGCGGAACCTGGGTTACCGGGCGTCCACCCGCCGCGAGGCCTGGCCTTCTGTTTTACGTCATGGTAGACAGCGTGGCTGCAACCCTCGAGGCGATCGTCGCTAACGGAGGCGAATGCGTGCAGCCGATCGGCGGCGACGCACCCGAAATCACTGCCCGGTTCCGCGATCCCGCAGGAAACGTAATCGGCCTCTTCCAGCAAAGCTAAGCCACGGGTTAATCCTAGGGCTTAGGGCGTGTAACCAAGATTGCCATCGACAAGCGGTCCGGAGAGAGCGAAAACAACGGCATGAGGAAAGTTTGCCTCTTGGTTTGCCTGCTCCTGACCGGCTGCGCCGCGAAGAAGCAGCCGGTTGCGGCGCCCCCCCCTCCCATGCGGAGTCAGGTGCCGCCACCGACCGCCGAAGTCATTCAGCACTGTGTAGTCGTCGAGCAGGAAAATGCCAACACGGTGACCTGCCGTTGCCAGCCCGCAACCACCTTGATCGATTCAAAAACCGGGCATACCACACTGGTCTGCAAGAAAATGAAAAGAGAAGAAAAGTGATATGGGTCGTGGGCGTGCCCGGTTGGCGAAACTTTTCACCCGTAATCTGAATATTAATCTCTAACGCGTTGATTCTGTGTGAGATATATCGTCCTCGCGAATCTCCCATTTACGAACCAAGGCCTCGGGCCTTGGTTTCGCAGTATCGAAACCTTGGGGAGACCGCCGATTCCTATGGCATGGTCGTCGATTCCGGACACGGTTTCTGGCGGATACAGACTAAAGTGTGCTCGCAAGTCTGTCGCCACCGAGAGTATGTTGTGAAAGCAGAGACACACGGCAAGCCCTACACCCAAAGACAACATCGATTTTCTAGTTGTCTTTCTTCTACCCGAGAATGCGTGATACGTAGTGCCCGTCGAATCTTTCACACCGCGAAGCACGCTGCGCTTTAGCCCACAACCCAGAAGCCGGGCGCTGTATGAAAAAATACCGCGAGGCTTCGGTGCCTGCTGGATGGTTCGCGCAAAGCCCGCAGCTCGGAAGACATTCCCACGCTCTGCCGCTGCAAAGAGGTCTCAGTGCGACGCCCGTGGGGCGGGCGTCTCCGCACGCTAACTAAGCTGGGCTTTTTTTCGACACCCGAAAAAAGTTCTTGACAGGGACATCGCGTAACTATACGGTTACATATTATGCGAAACCGTTCGGTTACATATTCGGCGGAAGCGACGTTTCAGGCTTTGGCCGATCCCACGCGTCGCGCGGTTCTCGATCTGCTGCGGCGGGGAAGCCAGCCTGCGGGCCACATTGCCGAAGCCTTCCCAGTTTCGCGTCCGGCAATCTCAAAGCACCTGCGATTGCTGCGCCGGGCGCATCTGGTGCGCGAACATCGCGAAGGTCGCCACAGGGTTTATCAGCTCAATCCGGAACCGCTGCGAGCTGTGGATTCCTGGCTCGAGCACTATCGCAGCTTCTGGAGCGCGAACCTGGCCAGCTTGAAAGCATTCGTGGAAGCAGAACACGCAAAAGAAACGCAGGAGCGCAAACACAAATGAAGGGAACAGGTCCACATCGATTTCGTGCAGTGCGAAGTCTCCGCGTTCTCAGCGGCAGTCCTCAGCGAACTCTGCGATCAAGGCTGTTGATCGTGCCTCAGGCCGACAGTCGCGGGGAAACACAGGAAGCACGTTCCACGCAGTTTTCCGAAACCAGCCTGACAACAGGCAAGAAGAAAGGAAATGAAGCCATGACAAAATCAATTCGTGTTGCCCTCACATTCCTTGCGGCCGTAGCCTTGGCGGCGACTGCCGCTGTGGCCCAATCCGAAGCTCAAAAGTCATTCAACCAATTGAAGTCGCTGACCGGGACGTGGGAAGGGAAGACTCCAGACGGAAAGGCTGTGGAAGTTTCCTTCCGCGACACCGCGGGAGGCTCAGCTTTGATGAGCGAAATCAACGGCTACCGCTCCGAGGATATGATCACGATGTTCCACCTCGATGGCGCCAACCGCCTGATGATGACGCACTACTGCGGCGCGGGCAACCAGCCTCGCATGCAGGCTAGCGCCTCGCCCGATGGCAAGACTTTGACGTTTAAGTTCGTGGACGCCACGAATCTCGAGAGCCCCGAAAGTGGACACATGGACCACGTCGTGATTGCCATGCTCGACCCCAACCATCACACCGAAGAATGGACGTTCACCAATCACGGCAAAGAAATGAACCAAGTATTTGATCTCAGACGCAAGAACTGATTTAAGGCCGTTGCTTTGCTTGAGGGAGATATTCGTTTTTGGGAGGGCACGGCTTTTGAGCCGTGCCCCCCAAGAACAACGGAAGGAATGCGGGCTCAGCCCTTCGGCTTATCGTTTCACCGAGATCGAGTTTCAGTTCGGGTAGAAGCACGACGCAGTTCCGGAAACAACCATGGCTAATTCCGTCATCACGCAAGATCAGGATGCTGTCGTCACCGAGGTGCAGATTGACGCTCCTCCGGAACGCGTGTTCCAGGCGCTGGTCGACCAGAAGCAGGTCATGAGCTGGTGGACGAGCGACGAGTGTCAGATTGAATCCTTCGCCATGGAAACCAAGCCCGGCGGACGCTGGACCTACGATACCAAGCAGGGCAAATTGAATGTGAACGGCGTGAGCAAGTTTCACTGCGATGGCGAAGTGCTGGAGTACGATCCTCCGCGGCTGCTCTCCTACACCTGGATCGCCAACTGGCACGACGACAAAACCAAGCGCACCGTTGTGCGATGGGAACTCACGCCGAAAGCTGGCGGCACGCGCGTGAAAGTTACGCACAGCGGCCTCGCGACTCTGCCCGTTGCTGGCAAGGATTACAGTGGAGGCTGGGTTGGCGTGGTCGAACAACTGAAGAACTTTGTGGAGAGGAAATAAACAGGAGACCCTATGGCTACGGTTGCAATTACTCCCGACCAGGATGTGGTCACCGCAGAAATCTTTATCGCTGCGCCGCCGGCGCGAGTGTTCGAGGCCATCACCGACCCCAACCAGATGCCGAAATGGTGGGGACAGAAAGACATTTATCGAATTACAGAATGGAAAGCCGATCTGCGTCCGGGTGGCAAGTGGTCAAGCGTGGGCGTCAGTGTCGATGGAACATCTTTTCGCGTCGAGGGTGAATATTTGGAGGTCCATCCGCCTCGGCTGCTGGTCCATACCTGGGTCGGCAGCTGGAGCGGCCCGCTCAAAACCGTTGTCCGATGGGAGCTTGAGCCGCAAAGCGTCCATGACTTACATCCCGGCGGTCCGAAGAAGGCGGGTACGGGCACGCTGGTGAAAATCCGTCACCAAGGATTCGCCGGCGCTCCGGAGAACGCCGCTGGCCACGCCAAGGGTTGGGAACGCGTGCTGGTGTGGCTGGAAGGTTATCTGGAGAGGGACGAAACTGTGGACGAGCACGCAGGCGCCTGAACCGGAAATTCATATTGCAAGGAGAGCTAAGCGCATGACCAACGACAGCCGCAGCGAGGTAAGGAACCATCCAGTCGTATCGCATGACGACTGGCTCTCCGCGCGAACCGCGTTCCTCGCCAAAGAAAAGGAATTCACCCGCCTTCGCGACGAGCTCAACCAGCTGCGTCGCGAGCTTCCTTGGGAGGCCGTCCGCAAAGACTATGTTTTTGATGGACCGAACGGGAGTCAAAGTCTGGCTGACCTTTTTGATGGACGCAGCCAGCTCATCGTCTATCACTTCATGTTTCATCCCAGTGACGACGTGGGATGCCCGCATTGCTCGTTGCGAGCCGACAATTTCAATGGCATCATCCCGCACCTGAACCAACGCGACGTGACCATGATCGCCGTCTCTCGGGCCCCCTACAGCAAGCTAGCGACCTTCCAGCAGCGCATGCGATGGACTTTCAAGTGGGTCTCATCCGGCGCCACAGATTTCAATTTCGACTACCACGTCTCTTTCACGGCAGAAGAGTTTGCGCAGAAAAAAGCGTTCTACAACTTCAAAATTCAAGACCCGCAAGCTCCCGAGCGGGAAGGACACAGCGTCTTCTACAAGGACGCGAGCGGAGCCGTCTTTCATACTTACTCCTGCTATGACCGGGGCAACGACATGCTCAATCTCCACTATCACTATCTCGACCTTGTGCCCAAGGGCCGGGACGAGGGTACCCGTGGCCCCTACTGGGTGCAGCGCCGCGATGAATATGGGCGATAATCCGCATGTGACCCGGGGACTCCCTGGCACTTGATTCTTCGACTGCGCTCGGAGCTTCGGCAAGACACCTCCTCTACAACTCCATTTTTACCCATCCTCACTTCGGTGTCGTGCACCCGTCGCCGATTCGTCGCCGATTCGTCGCTTGACAACCGTACGCTGCCAGGTGTAGACGGGGATCATTTCAGCAAAGGGTAACCCAAAAACCAATCGCTGTTCGAGAAGGAAAAGACATGCTCAGAAACACCGCGTTAGCCCGCCTAGCTTTGGTATTTCCTTGGCGCTCTTTGCCGTGCTTGCCCATCTTTTCGACTCTGGTCTTGACTCTCTTTGCAACCATGCTCGGCACCGGTCTCGCCCTGGGGCAGGCCACCACCTCGGTCCGCGGAACGGTCACCGATCCCGACGGCAACGCCCTAGTTGGGGCTAACGTTGTGCTCGCGAATGCCGAATCCAAGACGGAACGCAATGCGACAACCGGGGGGCAGGGAGAGTACCAGTTCCTTCTTATCCCGCCCGGAACCTACACCCTCAAGGTAACGGCAGCCGGCTTTCGCGGCTATGAACAGAAGGGTCTTGCGCTGCTAGTGAATACCCCGGCCACGGCCAACCTTCAGCTAAAGGTTGGCGCGACCACCGAAGTCGTGACGGTCACAGCGGAGGCTCCGGCCTTGAATCTGGTCGACGCTTCTGTCGGCAGTTCCTTTGACGAAAAGCAAGTCCGCCAGATTCCGCTGGAAGGCCGAAACGTCCCCGATTTGCTGAGTCTGCAAGCCGGAGTCGCCTACACCGGCAATCGCATCGCGGACAAGGATCAAGACACGCGCAACGGTGCAGTGAATGGAGCGCGAAGCGATCAGAGTAATGTCACGCTTGACGGAGTCGATGTAAACGATCAGTCGAATGGCTATGCATTTACGTCCGTATTGCCCGTGACGCAGGACTCCGTTCAGGAATTCCGAGTGACGACCACAAACTATGGGGCAGATCAGGGACAGGGCTCGGGGGCACAAGTAGCGCTAGTAACAAAAAGCGGTACGAATGCCCTTCACGGCTCGGTCTATGAATACCTGCGCAACACGATCACCAGCGCTAATGACTACCTGGTCAAGCAATCGGAGTTGAATATCGGCGACCCGAACAAACCGCTGCAGCTGAACCGCAATATTTTCGGCGTGTCGGTGGGCGGGCCGGTGCAGAAGGATCGGCTGTTTTTCTTTACCAACTACGAAGGGACCCGCGAGCGGGAGCAGCAGCGGGCCGAGCGCGTAATTCCTACGCCGTCTCTCTGCCAGGGCATCTTTCGGTATGTAAACGTGAACGGCGGGATCACGACTCTTAATCCTACGGACCTGTCAAATCTCGATCCTCGCCATTTCGGGATTGATCCAGCCATGCTCGATCTGACCAACCACACCGGTTATCTCGATCAGACATTCTGCACTGGTCGGACGGTGACGAATGATCTTTCCGCCGGAGATGGCTTGAATTATGCAGGTTTTGTTTTCCGTGCGCCCACCAAGCTTGACAACGATGTCTTCATCGCGCGACTCGATTACCGTCTCAACGCCAGCGGCCGGCATACTCTGTTCTGGCGCGGCGCGCTGCAGGACTTGCGCAACCCGGGCGCTCCTTTCTTGCCCGGTAATGCTCCTGAAGAGACCACCGTTGATCACAGCAAAGGTTTTGTCTTGGGCTACATCGCGGTTCTCAGTCCCGCTCTCACCAATTCCTTCCATTGGGGATTCACTCGCCAGAGCTTTGGAATCGTGGGCAATACCGACGCGCAATGGAACACGTTTCTAGGCCTGGATCAGGGCATCACCTTCAGCCACAGTTTCCAGGTGCCTCTGCACAACTTTGTCGATGACCTTTCGTGGACCAGGAAAACTCACACCTTCCAGTTCGGAGCCGCCATTGCAATCGCCAGAAATCCCCGTACAAGTTATCTGCACTCCAACACGCTCGGACTGGGCACGACGAACTGGACTTCTCCGATCGGCTTTGCGGGCACGACCAGCTCACTCGATCCGACCAACGTCAAAGCGCACCCACTCATCAATGCGCCAGAACCTTTAACCGCAACCCAGTACGACCGTCCCCTGCTGGCGTTGTACGGCATGATCTCCGACGTGGTCGCCAATTACAACCTGGATCGCAATGCCAATCCACTGGGACAGGGGCAGCCAGTCAACCGCCACTATGGGCTCGACTGGTACGAGTTTTATGCGCAGGATACCTGGCGCATGAAACCAAACATTACGCTGACCTATGGAGTGCGCTGGTCGTTCTTTCCTCCACCATGGGAGACCAATGGTTTGCAGACGTCTCCGACCGTCGGCCTGGGGACGCAGTTCAACCAGAACGTGAAGAACATGATCCATGGCATCGGGTATGGCGCGGAGCCGCCTATTATGTTCAATCTGGCTGGCCCGGTAAACCATGGTCCGGGGTTCTATCCATTCGAAAAGACGGATTGGTCTCCTCGAATCTCGATAGCCTACTCGCCACGGCCCAGTGGCGGTCTGTTCAAGAGGCTCCTCGGCGATAACGACAAGACCGTCATCCGCGCCGGCTTCAGCCGAGTTTACGACCGGGCGGGCTTCGCGCTGCTGAACAGCTTCGACCAGATCGGCGCCGCCGGCTTGACGACCACCATCCAGAATACCTGCTGTACGTTTGGTGTCACGAGCGCCGAGGACTTGCCTCGGATTACGGGCATTCACCAGATCCCGCAAACCAACTTGAACGGCGTTCAGTTCCTCCTGCCGCCGCCCCCGCCAACCTGGCCACAGATACCCGCGGTTAACGCTCAGGCCAATTTGTGGGGAACCGACAACACGATGAAGACCCCTCACGCCTATACCGCCGATTTTTCCATTGGACGCGAGCTGCCCAAGCGATTCTCGGTGCAGTTATCGTACGTGGGCCGGTTCGGCCGCGATCTGCTGACGCAGCGCGATCTGACCCAGCCGCTCGACATCGTGGATCCGAAGACAGGAATCGACTACTACAAAGCTGCATCTGCCTTGTCGAATCTGGCAAGGTCCTTCGCACTGGCCAACAACGGTGGGGCGCCTACCAACTATTACCAGGGCTTTCCGACGACCGCCCAAATTGGCAGCGTTACCGCCGCGATGCTAGGACCAACGGCGCAATACTGGGTGGACATGTTGCCGAAACTTCGCCCCCTTGCGGCTCAGTATCAGGATCTGTTCACGTGTTTTATCCCCTCCACTGCGAATACCACGGATGGACTGCTGCAATCTGTTTTCGACTTGTACTACAACCCCGCTCTCTCGGTGATCGGGGATGAGATCGTCGGGTTGGCAGACATCGATTTGTACGGCGGGCTCGGCGACAACACGACGCCATGCGGCAGCACCACGCCCCAACCGTACTTCTTCAACGGCCCCAAGGGCTTGTTGAATAACAATTCCGGCCAGTTCTTGAACAACCAGGCTATCTCCATGTATGGATGGAGCTCCATTGGTAGTTCCAGCTACCATGCCCTGCAGGCGAACCTGAAAAAGCAGTTCAGCCATGGAATTCAGTTTGACCTGAACTATACCTACTCCAAGTCCCTCGATATCACGTCCGCAGCGTCACGCGTCGGATTTTCCGTCTATGGCTACCAGAATATCGGCCTCGTCGGAAGCCGGCTGGCGAATGCCTTTTCCCCGAACTTGGCCCGTGCCGTTTCCGATTTTGATCTTACCCACCAGGTCAACCTCAACTGGATTGCCGAACTTCCCTTTGGCAAAGGGCGGGCTTTCGCAGGCCATGACAGCGGCCTGATGGACGCCTTTATCGGTGGCTGGCAGCTTTCCGGGCTGGCCCGCTGGACCAGCGGCTTTCCCTTCAGCGTGGATGGTGGCCAGCGCTGGCCTACAGACTGGTTCCTGACCGCCATCACGCAGATGACTTCACGACCGAGAACAGGCACTTTCAAAGGGAACGGCAGGGTCAACATTTTC
>Ga0070708_100001091_pt1 | contig 20733 bp, 20 predicted proteins | sample KBSK5503metaG_FD_65469 | JGI IMG/M metagenome (GOLD analysis project Ga0070708, IMG submission 65469) | Corn, switchgrass and miscanthus rhizosphere microbial communities from Kellogg Biological Station, Michigan, USA - KBS K5-50-3 metaG | ecosystem: Host-associated > Plants > Roots >... | reverse complement strand
ATGCAGTTGCGGCCGGGAGGGCCGGATTGCGCGCAGGAATTGTGTGACGATTGAGTCAAGCCGCGCGATTTCGGATCGGGCAACATCAATCGAGTCTTGAAGCTCCGCCTTTGAATTGTCATCGAGCTCGCGCACCTTGCGCTCCATCAGTTGCAAATGGATGTGAAGCGAATTGAGCGGGTTCCCAATCTCGTGCGCTACCCCAGCCGCCAACAACGTGAGCGCATTCAGTCGCTCGGATTCGATCGTTTCTTGTGCTGAGCGTCGGCTCTCGGTGATGTCGCGCAAAATCATGGCATGGCCAACCTGCTCCGCTGTAGCCGCCGATCGCGGGCTGGGGACACCATCCACGCCTCCAGAATCGCGCGATTCGATTATCAGTGGCACGATGTAAAAATTAATGAACCGATTCGCCGGATAAAAAATTTCCATATCCCGGCTGATTGGTCCTGCGCTTTGCGTCAATGATTGCCAATCGAGACCCCGCACGCGTTCGTCGAGTCGTTTGCCAATGGCGTCACTGGTCTCGAGACCAAACAATTCGCACGCCGCACCGTTGAGATATGTGATGCGCCCCTTCGCATCCGTTACGATGATTCCTTCCTGGATCGCGTTGAAAACCGTTTCGAGAAAACCTTTTTCCTGCGCCAGGCGCAGAAAATAATTCTGCACCTCCTCCGGGCCGATGCGCCCGAGCCGCTCGATTAGTTTCTCCAGAAAACCGGCCTTCATGACGCGATCACACGCATTTTGAAATGAGAGATTCCCATTTGGCTTCGCCCGGAATGACAAAATGGACGGCGGCTTTCATGAGGTAATCAAACCCATTAACCGCGATCAGCGCCCGCGGCTACAGATGTTGGCTCCTGCGCAGGCCCGACCTCGACCTTCAACATTTCCACGCGCAGATAATTCAATACGACCGGCGCAAGGATCAGGCCGGGGATGCCCATAAGTCTTTCGCCTATGACGAGGGCGATCAGCGTCAGCCAGACTGGATTCCGAATCCGTTCGCCGATGATCTTGCTGTTTAAAAAATATTCCAGCTTGTGGATCACGACCAAAAACACGAGCGCGCCGATCGCCAGTTTCAAGGAAACTGTCAACGCAATGAAAACAATGACGGTATTACTCACGAGGTTGCCGACGATGGGTACGAGCCCGCAAAGAAATGTGATTGCGATAACGAGCGGCCCGTACGGCAGCCGAACAGCAAAAACAAATATCGCGGTTAACGTTGTGTTGATCAGCGAGATGGTGATCTGTGCACCCATGACGGTAGCGAAGCTGCGGTAGAAATCGCGGAACCGCGTCGAGACTTCATCGCAGCAGATGGAGTAGAGATTGTTCTTCAACGCATGCGTATTCCGATGAGGATCCAGACCGGTTTTAAGAAACAGACTCGCAGCTGCGACAATTGCGATAAGAGTGAATACCAACGCAGCCGTAACGGTGCGAGCAAAGTTAGCAACGTTTCGCAAATAATGAGCCTCCTGCTTGAGCGAGTCGATTATAACCGCTTTCAGGCTTTCAAAATCCGTGAAAGGCAATTCGATCTGGCGCTTCTGAGCCCAGGCGTTGGCCGATGGAATTGAAGTGTCGGCCACGTCGGGCAGGGCGAGGAAGGCGGCACGGGTGAAATACGCAGAGCCAGCGGCGATCGCCAATACAAGGACAACAAACAGAATCAATGCGATCCACTTTCTTTTTGTGAGCAAAAAGAGCTGTCGCAATGCGAAGTAAGAAAAAAAAATGGCGAGCAGCGGCGCTCCAAGATGCAAGAACCCGGCCAGAATAAGTGCGAAGGCGAGCACGCCGTAAGAAAGTCGAGCGGGCGTTATCATAACCACTACGACTCTAGAGGCGGTCGCCAACTTCTCAATCAGCGGCCTGTAGCCGAGGTCGCTGACCTCGGATCCATGAACAATGAACTCTCGGCGAGATCGCGGCCAGCGACTCCGAAAGTTTTCGCGAGCAGGCGCGCGGCTACAACGTCAGTGTGTCTCGGCCGGAATCGGCTGGCCGGTCTCGGCTTCGGCGCGTTCTTTCAGCGCCGCTTTGCGCGAAAGTTTTACGCGACCCTTGTCGTCGATACCGATGCATTTCACCCAGATCATGTCACCAACTTTCGCAACATCTTCCGTTCGTTTTACCCTGAAATCTGCCAGCTCGGAAATGTGGACGAGGCCGTCCCGGCCAGGGAAAACCTCGACGAACGCGCCGAATTCTTTCACCGAGACGACGCGCCCCTGATAGGTCTGGCCGATCTCGATCTCGCGTGTCATCCCGCCGATAATTTCTTTCGCGCGCGCCATTGATTCGCCGCTCGTCGCATAGATATGCACCGAGCCGTCATCCTCGATGTTTATCTCGGCGCCGGTCTCCGCGACGATACCCTTGATCGTCTTCCCACCTGGGCCGATAAGTGCGCCGATTTTCTCCGGGTTGATCTTGATTGTCTCGATGCGCGGCGCGTACTTCGACAACTCTGGCCGCGGCTTGTCGATACTGGCGCGCATGATCTCGAGAATTTTCGTGCGCGCTTCTTTCGCGCGAAAAATCGCTTCAGCCATTATCTTATGGCTGATGCCGGGAAGTTTCAGATCGAGCTGGTAACCGGTGACGCCGGCATCCGTGCCGCACAGCTTGAAATCCATGTCGCCGAAATGATCTTCGGAACCGATGATGTCGGTGAGCAACTCATAACGCTTTAATTGTCGATCTTCGCCGTGTTCAGTGACGAGGCCGACAGAAATTCCTGCGACCGGCGTTTTGACGGGTACACCCGCGTCCATCAGCGCGAGCATCCCGCCGCAAACGCTCGCCATAGATGTCGACCCGTTTGATTCCATGATTTCGCTGGAGATACGAATGGCGTAACGAAAATCGTTTTCGCTCGGCACGACTGGTTCGAGCGAGCGTTCTGCCAGCGCTCCGTGGCCAATCTCGCGTCGGCTCGCCCCGCCGGTCCGCCCGGTTTCGCCGACGCTGAACGGCGGAAAATTGTAATGCAAAATGAACCGTTTCGAGTGTTCGCCGCCGCCATAAGCATCGATCATCTGCGCTTCTTCGATCGGCGCGAGTGTAGCAAGGGCAAGAGCCTGGGTTTCGCCGCGCTGAAAGATCGCCGAACCATGCGCGCGCGGTAGAACGCCGATCTCGCACGAGATCGGACGCAGCTCTTGATAGCTCCGGCCATCGACACGTTTCTGCTTGTCCAGAACGCTGATGCGGAACGCTTTCTTCTGCACGTAATCGAACGCTTGCGAGATCGAGAACTTGTCGGCCTCGGGATGTTTTTCCAAGATCGACATCTTCACTTCTTCGCGGAGCGCATCGATTGCTTTTGCCCGCGCAACTTTGCCCTCCGTGTAGAGAGCGCCTTCAATCCGATCGCCGGCGACTCGATAAGCAATTTCGAGCAAATCCTGATTCACGTGGAGCAACGGCATCTCGCGCTTTGGCTTGCCAACTCGTGCGGCGAGCTCGTTTTGAATCCGGATCATCTCGCGCGCATGCCCATGGGCAAATTCGAGCGCCTTTAGGAAATCAGCTTCGGGAACTTCCCTGGCCGCGCCTTCAATCATGATAACATCGTTTTCCGTGCCGACATAAACCAGATCGAGGTCGCTTTGTTCGCGCTCCGCATGCGTCGGGTTCGCGACGAACTGCCCGTTCACGCGGCCGATGCGCACAGCACCGATCGGTCCGGCAAATGGAATGTCCGAAACGCAAAGGGCCGCCGACGCGCCGTTGAGCGCGAGAATGTCGGGATCGTTTTCGCCGTCCGCGCTTAGAAGAAGACTGATCACCTGGGTATCGTAGAAATAACCTTGCGGAAAGAGCGGCCGGAGCGGCCGATCGATCATGCGCGAGGTGAGCGTTTCCTTTTCGGTGGGCCGGCCTTCGCGCTTGAAATAGCCGCCCGGGAATTTTCCCGCCGCGGCGGCCTTTTCGCGGTAATCGACCGTGAGCGGGAAGTAATCCTGGCCTTCCTTGACAGTTGTGGCCGAGACCGCGCTGGCCATTACCATGGTATCGCCGCAAGAGACAACGACCGCGCCGTCCGCGAGTCTGGCGATTTTGCCGGTTTCGATGGAGATGTGAGTGGCCCCAATTTGGGCCGTGACCTTTTGTTGCATTTTACTTTCCTGGATGTGCGAGTTCCAGGCCGGTCACCCTGACTGTAGGTTTTAACCCCGCGACTACGGGACTAAAACCTAAAATCCAAGGTGTTACTGCGGCCTGGACTGCTGATTATGTTATTTTTCTAATTTTCCCTTCGGCTTTGAGCGGGCAAACAGTTGGATGCAAGCTTGCAAAGAATCCGCCGGTTACTTACGCAGGTTCAACTTGTCGATCAGCTTTTTGTAGCGATCGGCTTGCGACCTGTTCAGATAATCGAGCAAACTCCGGCGTTGCGCGACCATCTTGAGAAGGCCGCGCCGCGAGGAATGATCTTTGGCGTTGCTCTTCAGGTGTTCGGTCAGATGCTCGATCCGGCGGGTGAGAAGTGCAACCTGCACATCTGCGCTGCCGGTATCTTTATCATGCAACTGGATCTCCTTGAGACTCAACGTTTCCGTGCTCTCTGCCATAAGCGAAGGGGCCTATTGTAAGCGAAGAGTCGCACTTCGCAAGTCGGTGGCGGCGCGCCCGGCGATGGCCCCTACCATTAGCTCAACCGATCTTCGCGTCTTCCGTTGTACCAAAACTCGAGCTTCTCTCGCGAGCGCGCCGCGCGCGGGCCACGGATGATAATCGACAAAGAGCGGCCGAGAACATGCCGGGCTGAATACATGCGCAATTTCCGCCCTGAAGTCACAATCGGTTCGCGTAACACTTTGAAGCGGCCCAGCTTTCGCAGTGCAAGACTGAAATAGACTTCTTCGCCGATAAAATATTGCTCATCGAATCCGCCAATCGCATCGAAATCGCGGCGAGTTGTGAAAAGAAACGCGCCGGCGCCGAGGTTGAGCGCGAAATAAACAGTGCAAAACGCGCGCACAAAGATGCGTCCCCAGATCGGAATGGTGCCATCTGTTATCACCCGCGCGCCGCCGCCGGCGTAACCGGCCTTGAGAGCAGCGATTGCCTCGTAAATATGTTTTGGGTTAATGCGCGTATCGGCATCGACGAAAAACAAGTAGTCACCCTGCGCGGCGCGCGCGCCGGCGTTTCGGGCGGCTGCGATCTGCCGCCGATTGATCGAGGTGACCCGGGCGCCTGCCTGGGCCGCCAATTCGGCAGTCGCATCCGTGGAGGCATCATCGACCACAATAATTTCATACGGCTGGGTCACGCCGGAGGCCGCAACGCGAATCGATGCGATGGTCGATGAAAGCTCCAATTCTTCGTTGTAAGCGGGAATGATGAACGAGATCATTTCTTGTTGGGCTTGGGACCTACTGGCGTTGGCAATCGCGCGTTGACGCTGGAAATTGCAGATTACAAAATCAAATTCAGATCACCAAACTCGTGCCAGAGATATTTTCTCGCAATCGCCTCTTCGTACGCGGCGCGAATCTTTTCTGGCGATAGAAACGCGCTCAGCAAATCAAGATGGCTCGCTTCCGGCTCGTGCAAACCGGTGAGCAAGCCATCGACCGCTTTCAAACGGTGTTGGCTATCGATCTTTAATCGCGTGTAGCCCTGCTTTTTATTTACACGGCCATCCGAATCGGCAACTGATTCCAGCGCGCGCACAACCGTTGTGCCGACGGCGATGACGCGTCCGCAGTTTTCGCGCGCATGACTAATTTTTTCCGCAGTGGTTGCGCTCACGAAATATTCTTCTTCCGATGCAGGATGAATGCGATCGAGTTCGTCATCCATGTAAGAGGAAAGCCCGGTGTGCAGGACGATGTAAGCGGTGTCGATACCGCGACGCTTGAGATCGAGCAGCAACTTCCAGCTGAATGCACGCCCAGCAGACGGCATTTCGGCTGAGCCCGGCTCAGTAGCATAGACCGTCTGATAATAGTCGAGGTCCCACGGCGCCGAGACGTACTCGTAACGGATGGGTTTCCCCAGGCGGTAGATCAGATCGACAAGTTCGACGCCGGAAATCGAGAAGCGCAATTTCCAAAGACGCGGGATGCGGCAGTCGCGCTCCAGCACCGTCGCATTGAGCGATTCGGTGAAATCGATTTTCATACCCGCGCGCAATCCGCAGCCGAACGGGTCGCCTTGTTCGCAAAGCAGAAGCGCGAGCCAGGAATCGTCCGGCAATCGCTCGGCTAAACGCACTTCCATGCACGGACCGTGGGTCGCGCCGCATTCGCAACCGCGCAGCGAGGCCGGCAAAGTGCGACTCGAATTGAAAACAAGCAGATCATTTTTGTGGAGGTATTCGGCGATCTTGTCAAAGCGCGTGTGCTCGATGCGGCCTGTCGTCCGATCGATTGCCAGCAAGCGAACTTGATCGCGACGAATGCCACGCCGTTCCGGCGGCTCCTTCGCGCTCAACTCCGGCGGCAAAACAAATGTGAACGGCGCGGGCATCAGGAGAATTCTCGCACCAAGTCCACAACGGGCACAAAGAAATCCGAAGGATTAATCTTTTATTACTTCGTGTCCTTTGTGCTCGTTGTGCGAGACGACCGCTTTCCAATCTTCCTGCGCTTGGAAACGTTTTCCGGTTACGCCCTTCGATTCATCAGACGCTAGAAAGACGAAAACGTCGGTTACGTCCGCTGGGCTCGCCCACTCGCCTGGATCTTCCTCGGGTTCGGCCGCGCGATGCATCGCGGTGTTCATGTTCCCTGGATCAACCCAGTTGACGCGCACGTCGCTGTCTTTCAACTCTGATGCCCATGTTTGCGACATCCCTTCAAGTCCGAATTTGGAAATGCCGTAGGCTCCCCAGCCGGGATAACCAACCTGGCCCGCGTCGCTGGTTACGTTGATAATTGAGCCACCGCATTCAATCATCGCTGGCAGCGCGTTTTTAATCAGCAAAAACGGCCCGATCAAATTCGTGTCGAGCACTTCGCGGAAATCTTCTACCGGATAATCGAGCAGGTTCGGCATGGGCGACGGCCCGATGGTGGAAGCGTTGTTTACGAGGACGTCAAGGTGACCCTTGAATTGCGCGAGCGTTGTCGCGATGATCCGCTCGATGTCACGCGGCTTGCTCACGTCCGCTTCGATGGCGACGACGTCGATCTTGGCCGCGATCTGACGGATTTCGCCCCGCACTTTGTTTAGCTCATCGACATGTCGTGCCACGATCGACAAGCCGGCCGCCCCTTCGCGCGCAAAACGCAACGCCATCGCGCGACCGAGTCCCTGCGAGGCGCCGGTAATGAGAATGTTTTTGCCCGCGAGTTTGCTCATGGATGCAATCTAGCGTGAGGAATTACTCGCACAAAGAACACAACGGATACGAAGGACGCCAAATCATCTCTTCCTTTTCCTTAGTGACCGTCGTGCGATCTCTTATTTCTCCGGGAACTTGATTCCGGCCTTTTGCACTTCGCGATATGGCAAGAGCCAGATCAACGATTCATCGTGAAGATCGACAACCTGGATGCGGTTACCCCACGGATCGCGGAAGTCGCAGCGGAACGGCGGCTCGAGTTTTAATTTGTATTTGCCGGTGATTTTCTTGCGTACCTCCGCGAGCTGCTGTTCGTCCCGCACCATGATTCCGAAATGGCGCATGTTCGCGGGTTGCACTTTTTCCACCTCAAAAATGGCGAGGAATTGGTGCTCGCCAAGCTTGAAAAAAGCGTCGCCCTCGCCCCTATCCAGTTTCTCGAGATTGAAAACGTCCTGATAAAACGCGACCGCTTTTTTGATGTCGTCTACTTCTATCGCGACGTGATTGCATCCATAAACTTGCACGCTCATGAGCTAATTTACCTCGCCTCGCGAAATTTTGTAGGGCGTTTCTGCGAAACGCCACGGGGTGGATAAGAATAAAAAGAAAAGTTCGCAATCGCGAGGACGCACTTGCCAGGCACGCGAGACGCGCGCGCTAACCCAAGGCGCGAGATGCGACGTAGCCCTAGTATTTCAACAGTCTCCTAGGCAATTTTCCGGGGACGTTTTCCCTCTAAATCCTCGCGAAATTCGATCGGATGGGATTTAAAGGCTGTGTCTTGGCGTCCTCCAGCCGGATACGCGCCACATAGTCGGTGAATTTCAGGCCGGTTGTTTTCCTGCAAACCTTACAGAAATGAAATAGACTGGCGCCGGCCGCCTTAGCACTTATGCGCGTGCTCCCAAGCAGCAAGCGTCAGGGTGTTAACAAAACGGTTTCGGGCTGTTGGACAGAGGGGGATTCGATCGCTTTTTTGCTCCCTGAAAATTTGCGACCAAGAACGTAAAAGACCGGCGTGAGAAAGATGCCGAAAAACGTTACTCCTAGCATGCCTGCGAATACGGCCGTCCCGAGCGCCTGGCGCATCTCGGCGCCCGCTCCGCCACTGAGCATGAGCGGCACCACGCCCGCGATAAACGCAAATGAGGTCATCAAGATCGGGCGCAGGCGCAGCTTGCTCGCTTCGATCACGGCGGAAATAGCGTCCTTGCCGGTGTCCTGGATTTGCCTGGCGAATTCGACAATGAGGATGGCGTTTTTGCATGCGAGTCCCACGAGCACAACAAAACCAATCTTCGTGAAGATATTGTTATCCATGCCCCGCAATAGCACGCCGGCCAGCGCCGAAAGAATGCACATGGGGACAATAAGAATTATGGCAAAAGGCAGCGCCCAGCTTTCATATTGCGCGGACAGCGTAAGGAACACGAACAAGACGCAGAGTGGAAAAATGAATAGCGCGACGTTTCCCGCCAGAATCTCTTGATAGGTCAAATCGGTCCACTCGAAACTCATATTTTGTGGAAGGATCTTTTGGCAGAGATCCTGCATGATCCCGATGGCCTGCCCGGTGCTGATCCCTGGTTTGGTGTCGCCGGATATACCCGCCGCTGTGTAAAGATTGTAGCGGGTGATCGTGCCGGGGCCAAGGCGCTCCTCGACGGAAGCCAGTGTGCCCAGGGGAACCATGTCACCCCGGCCGTTGCGTGTCTTGAGCTTGAGGATGTCGGCAGGGGTGACGCGGAACTTGCTCTCCGCCTGGGTGGTCACCTGAAATGATCGGCCGAGATATGTGAAGTCGTTCACGTAGGCCGAGCCGAGATAGATTTGAAGAGTATCAAAAATATTGGTGAGCGGCACGTCCATGCTTTTCGCCTTTGTGCGGTCCACGTCCACATACATCTGCGGCTGGTCGGCGCGGAAGCTGGAATAAAGGCCCACCAGACCAGGTTGCTGCTCGCCCGCGGCAGCGAGCTCGCGGGCCACGCTTTCGAGTCGCGTGTAATTTCCGCCGCCGCGATCCTGCACCATCAACCGGAAGCCGCCGACAGAGCCTATTCCATCGACCGGCGGCGGGCCAAAAGGCAACACAAGAGCCTCTGGAATCTGATTCAACCGCGTGCGCAGGTCGCCAAGGATTTCATCCGATGATTTGCGATGTCCGAAATCGTCGAGAATCACAAAGACAGTACCGCCGTTGGATTGTCTGCCAGTGAGCACGGAGTAGCCGTTGATGATGAGGTTGTGTTTAACGCCCGGCGTCTCCTTCAGAATAGCGAGCGCCTTTTCAGTCACGGCCTCGGTGCGTTCCAGCGAGGCGGCATTCGGCAATTCGCAGTTTACGATCAGATAACCCTTGTCTTGTGCGGGAACGAAACCCGATGGGGTGATTTTGAAGCCGACGCCCGTCAACGCGAGCAAGCCGAGATAGAGGAGGAGACAGATCGCCAGCTTGCGGACCAAGCTTCCGATCGCCCTGCTATAACGTTCTGTTGCCGCGCCAAACATAGTGTTAAAGCCGCGGAAGAACCAACCAAGCGTTGCGTCGAGAAGTTTCGTCAGAGCATCCTTTGGCGCGCCGTGACCGCGCAGGAGAAGCGCGCCCAGCGCGGGACTTAGCGTAAGCGAATTGAGCGCGGAGATCGCCGTCGAAACGGCAATGGTTAGAGCGAACTGGCGGAAAAATTGCCCGGTGATACCGCTAATGAACGCCACCGGAATGAACACTGCCCCGAGCACAAGCGCCACGGCGATGACGGCGCCGCCCACCTCACTCATCGTCTGCCGCGCGGCATCACGCGGCGACAGCCCGAGGCTCAGCTTACGCTCGATAGCCTCGACGACCACGATGGCGTCGTCCACCACGATGCCAATGGCCAGCACAAGCCCGAAGAGCGAGATTGTATTGAGAGAAAACCCAAACATCGCCATCGCGGCAAACGTGCCGACGAGCGAGACAACGACGGCGACGAGCGGGATGATTGTCGCTCGCCAACTTTGCAGAAAAAGAAGCACCACCAGGCCCACCAGCAAAACCGCTTCGATAAGCGTGCGCACCACGCCTTTGATCGATTCCTGCACGAAGACCGTCGTATCATAGGCAATCTTGTAATCCACACCCGGCGGGAAGTCTTTCTTCAACTCCTCCATTCCCTTGCGAATAGCCGTTGCTGTCGCGACCGCGTTGCTCCCGGGGAGCTGGAAAATGGACAGGGCAGCGGAGGGGCTGCCGTCAAGCGTGCTCGAGAGCGCATAACTCCTGGCGCCGATTTCGACTCCACCAATATCACGCAGTCTTACAATCTCACCACTTGCCCCTCGTTTAACAACAATCCTGGCGAACTCCGCGGGATCGATCAGCCGGCCCTGCGTATTAACGATATATTGAAATTCCGTTCCCTTAGGAGTGGGCGGCTGGCCGACAATACCGCCAGCGACCTGCTTATTTTGCTCCTGAATCGACTGCACGACGTCCGTGGCGGTAAGCCCCAGTGAGGCGAGCTTGTTCGGATCCAGCCACACGCGCATCGAATATTCGTAGCCGAAGAGATCGACGTTCCCGACGCCGTTGATCCGGGCAAGCCGATCTTTCACCTGTAGCAGGGCGTAATTCCCGAGATAAAGTTCGTCGCGGCTTTTGTCCGGCGAGATGAGGTTCACCATCATGATCATCGACGGCGATTGTTTATTGACCTGGACCCCTGTGCGACGCACCTCTTCGGGCAGTATCGGCAGCGCCAGGTTTACGCGGTTTTGCACAAGCACCTGAGCGGTGTCCAGGTCCGTCCCGAGCGCGAATGTGATGGTGAGACCATAGGAGCCGTCGCTCGAAGATTGCGACGACATGTAGAGCATTTTCTCGACGCCGTTGACCTGCTGTTCGATTGGCGCGCCGATTGTCTCCGCCACAGTCTGCGCAGTTGCTCCGGGATAACTGGCTGAGACATTTACCGTGGGCGGCACAATGTCCGGATATTGCGACACCGGAAGCGTCATCAGGGCGACCCCGCCAGCAACCGTGATGACTATAGAGAGGACTGACGCGAAGATCGGCCGGTCAATGAAAAAGCGGCTGATGTTCACCGGCGCTATTTCGTTTTCGCCACCTGCGGCTCAGCCGGAAGCGGTTTGGAATCGACCTTCCCGCCGGGACGCACTTTCAATAAACCGTCCACGACCACTTTTTCGCCGGCGGCCACGCCCTTGCTGATCACTTGCATCCTGCCGTTGACGGTGCCGAGCTCCACGGGACGGAAAACAGCTGTGTTGTCCTTGTCGATAACCACAACAAATTTCTGCCCCTGATCGCTGCCCACCGAACGCTCTGGCACGAGTACGGCATGGTAGGCATCGCCAGCGGGAATGCGCACCCGAACGAATAATCCCGGCCCCAGTAGGCCCTTCTCAAAATCGAACACGCCGCGAATGCGAATCGTGCCTGTGTCGGGATCCACCCGATTGTCCAGAAAATCGATGTAACCGGTGTGGGGAAAGTCTGTCTCGTCCTGCAACGAAAGCTGGATCGGCAGCTTCACCTTGTCCTCATCACCCGGGAGAACTTTTTTGGAGGCATAGTAGCGAACGTAGCGCAGGAGGGAACGCTCATTCACGTCCGCATAGGCATAGACAGGATTCATCGAGACGATGGTCGTCAGCGGCTTTTCAGTCTGCGAGGAAACCAGATTGCCCACGGTGATGTTGGCGAGACTCGCGTGGCCGTCGATCGGCGAAGTGATCGTACAAAACTCCAGATTAAGTCTGGCAGCTTCCACCGCCGCGCGAGCCGTCAAAAATGCGCCCTGAGCTTTCAGGGAGGATGCGCCGGTTTTGTCGAAGTCTCCTGCAGATATCGCTCCTTTGTCGCGAAGCTGCTTGGACCGATCATAGTCCGCAGTCGCCAGCTTCAAGGAAGAATCGGCCTCATCATATTGGCCCTGGGCCCGATCGAGTTCCGCCTGATAAGGCCGCGGATCGATGACGAACAACACTTGTCCTTTTTTGACCATATCTCCGTCTTCAAACTTCACCTCTGTGAGATATCCGCTGACTTTCGGGCGAACTTCCACGGTGCCAAGCGGTGCAAGACGGCCTGTGTACTCGTCCCAATCCTTCACCTCGCGTTGTTCGGCTGCGGTCACCGTCACAACCGGCGGCGGCAATTCGACCGACTTTTGTTGTCCGCAGCCGATCAGCACGCCTGCCGCCAAAATTCCCCGCCATGAAGCTGTCAATTTAAAAGGCTCTCGCTGAAAAAAGATGGCTTCCCGACGGCCGACATGGATCAGTCCCATGCGACCATCAGCTTACAGTCGAGAAGAAACGTCAATCATTTTCCGCGAAATACTGAGCGCGCATAGACGTAGCGCCATTATAGTCTTTTGGTCCTGGGACACCATGCCGGTCGCCCTGACTGTACGGGCGAGTGTTACATTTAGGACGCGATAGCTATTTCATTCCTGGCCGGTATGCCGAGCGGGTTGCCTTTTGTGCCCGACCATTTCGCCCCGGAATGTGCGTCGATCGACTCGCGTGAGGCGTTTTTCCATCGCGGGTGCGAGCAATGAGATGTGGGGGATTTCGCAGAGATGTTCGGCGATGAACCAGATCGGTTTTTCCGTTGTCATCCAGTTTTGACGATCGAACCGGGCGAGATTCACCGGGCGCGAATATCGCCGCAGGGTGCGCTCGCCGCGCAGATTGAAGTAGATGTTGAAGTAGCTCATGGCCAGTTCCCGCAGGCTGCGGTACACCGGTTCGCGATAACGGCAGCCGGTGAAATTCGATTTCGCCACCGCGCCCCAGTGTCCGCGAACCCTAAAAATGGCGACAACATGATCGGTGTCCTGATCGGCTTCCAAATCGAAGATCAGAGGTCGAAAGCCAAGCACTCGGAGCGCAGCCGCAGCAAAAATTCCGCCCTCGAGGCAGGATGCAGTACGATCGCGCAAAACCTTTTGCGGCGACCGCGCTGTGAAGCTGAGATTGTAGGGCAATTCGTCAAGAAAACGCTGGACGCCCGCCGGTGTCTTGAGCGTGCGCAATGTGCGCAACTCCGAGCGCGTGAAACTGGAACTCGGCAACGAAGATGTCGATCTTGCAGCTGTTCGGTCCAAGGCACCAAATGTCATCATGCAACATCCAAACAAACTCCAATCATACAAATCCCAACGACTCGGTCCGCAAGCGATCTCGGGAAAATTGGAGCTTGGAGCTTGGGATTTTGGATTTTTCGTGCGGACTTACAGTCCTACCGGGTGTCTTGCTTCGAAGCCCCGTGGCAACCGATCAGTGGTTTGCCAGCGTGGGGCCCAGCGACCGGTATAATTGTCCCATGGCGTGGTATCGAGTCGAAGCCCGGCAATGACGGCGAAGGTGTGGCCTTCGCGTGCATAGACCGTTATCCACTTGCCACGGCCGCGTTCACCATAACGGCGGAACTCGGTTGAGCTCATCGGCGACCTGATCAAACCTGCGGCACCGAGCGCATAAGAGACAGTACCGGAACAATCATACCCGCGATCTTCAAACGACTTGTGGCCGCCGCCGTATCGATATGGCTTCGACCCAAGCTGATTTGCGGCCCAAATTGCTCGCTTCACCGGGACCGGCGCCTTTTTCGGCGCAGCCGCCTGTCCACGATGAAGACGCGCGACTTTGCCTGACACGACTAGCCCCGACACCGGAAAAGTGTCGGCGACTATCGATGGAACAGCCACGGCAAAAATAATCATGCCGAGCAGAATTTTCAGACTAACCGGATACATAAATACCTACGGGACCGTGTCGTATGCCAGAAACTCTGTAGATGAAAAGAACAAAATTACGCGAGTCTCAGTTTTGAAGTCGCCGAATGTGATCTATCGGTGCAGGAAACTTCATGATAAACTTGCCCCATGACCCGCATATTCGCGCTGCTGGTCACAGTCATCGCAACGGCGATTGCGCTGGCTGCCGATGAATTACCGCGGAACGAATCCGATGAACCCGAATCGTTCGACATCGAACCGGCGCCGTTGATTCAAAACCGGCCGGATGAGCAATTGGTCGCCGCGCCGTCGCCAGGCGATCTCGATGTTGTCCAATTGGAAAAACAATTGGACCGGGCAAAGAAAAACGCGTCCGGGGCGGAGCGCCTCTACAAAATCGGCGTTCTTGCGAAAGTGGAAGTGGAGCAGCGCGCATTGAAAGTCGTTCGGCTCGAGTCCGAGCTTGCAAATGCACAACTCTCGCGCGCGAAAGCCGAACTTGCCGCGCAGGAATCTCAGCTCGCCGCCGGCGAAAGCACCAAGGATGAACTGGAAGCAGCGAAAGCAACGCTGGCCCAACTAACTGAAGCCGCGCAAATCGCCGCGGCAAAACGTGGACGCGCCGAACTCGATGCGGCGGAAGCAAATTTACGTCGACAAGAAAAGCTTCTCCGTCTCGGCAGCGCACATAAATCCGATGTCAATCGCGCTCAAGAAAAACTCGCCGAACTCAAAGCGCCGAAAGATTAGAACCGTAGGGTGCGACCGCTCGTCGCGCCGACAAACCTTGAAAATGCCTAATGAATTAAAACCAATCGATCCGCGCGTCCGCATCGGCCATGTCCATCTCAAAGTCGCCGATCTCGAGCGCGCGCTGAATTTTTATTGTGGCGTACTCGGATTTGAATTGATGGAGCGCCACGGCGATGACGCCGCGTTTGTCTCCGCCGGCGGTTATCATCATCACATCGGTTTGAACACTTGGGAGAGCGCGGACGGAAGTCCGCCACCGCATGGAACAACCGGCCTTTATCATCTCGCCATTCTGTATCCGACACGCGCCGAACTGGCCGACGCGTTATGCCGCTTGAACGCGGCGCAAATTCCGCTCGACGGCGCAAGCGATCACGGCGTCAGCGAAGCGCTCTATCTGCGCGATCCCGATCGGAACGGCATCGAACTTTATTGCGACCGCCCGCAGAAAGAATGGCCGCGCACTCCCGACGGTCGATTGTCGATGTGCACGAAGCCGCTCGATTTGGACGCGCTGCTGAAGGTGTAGAGGCGTGTGTGTGAAACCCTGCTGCGAGCGTCGCTACATTAGTATCCCGCAGCTTGTCCGTCTTTGCGTGATTCGCTCGCGCCGACGTAAACGCGCTGGCCGTCGTGAATTTCCACTTTGATCGCTTGGTAACCGCCGTAGCCGCCGACGTCGAAACGGACATCGTGTCCGCGTTTTTTTAGTTCCCGCACAGTTTCGTAAGGAATACCGCTTTCGACTTCGACGTATCCTCCTGACTCTGTCATCTTTTCGCCGGTCGGTTCGTTGTCGCCTTCGTGTTGCCAGCGCGACGCGTCGCCAGCTTCCTGCACGTTCAAGCCGAAATCAATCTGGTTGGTCAACACTTGGACGTGACCTTGCGGTTGCATCCCGCCGCCCATGACGCCGAACGCTTCCCACGGTTTGCCGTCTTTCATCACGAACCCTGGAATGATGGTGTGAAACGGGCGTTTGCCCGGCGCGTAAACGTTCGCGTGAGTTGGGGCCATCGAGAAAAGTTCGCCGCGATCTTGAAACATGAAACCAAGCCCCGGCACGACGATGCCGCTTCCCATCCCGCGATAATTGCTTTGAATGAGCGAGACCATGTTGCCTTCGTCATCAGCGGTGCAGAGGTAAATCGTGTCGCCAGCTGGAAGATGGGCATCCTTGCCTGTCTTGGCGAACAGACTTCCAGCGTGTTCTGCTTCAATAACAGACTGGAAGTCTGTCTGCCGTGACAGGCTGGAAGCCTGTCCTCCGTTCGTGGGATTTCCCGGATCCACATGTTTATTCGCGTGATTCGGATCGATCAACTTGCGACGCTCGGCCGCGTAGGTTTTCGAAAGCAGACTGCCTAGCGGAATTTTTGCGAACGCGGGATCAGCATAAAATTTCGCACGATCGGCCCACACAATTTTCTTTGCTTCAATCATCGTGTGCAACGCGTCGGGTGAGTTGCGCCCCATTTTTTCTCGCAGATCGAATCCTTCAAGAATGTTTAATATCTGCAGCGTGGCGATGCCCTGACCATTCGGCGGCAATTCAAAAACATCGTAGCCGCGATAATTCGTCGAGACCGGATCGACCCATGTCGATGTATGCTTTTCGAAGTCGGCTTTGCGCAAAAATCCGCCGTTCTCGCGCATGAACTTGTCGATCTTGTCCGCGATCTCGCCTTTGTAAAAAGCGTCGCGACCTTTCTCGCCGATCAATCGCAACGTCTTCGCGAGCACCAAATTCTTGAAAATGTCGCCTTTCGCCGGCGTGCGGCCTTTGCCATCGAGCGTGTATGTTTCCAGGAATGCGCCGGGCAAACCTTTGTAAAGCCGCGGACCAAACGCCCAATAATACGCGATGAGATCGGTGACCGGGAAACCTTCCTCGGCATAACGAATCGCCGGCGCGAGATCGTCGCTCAGTTTTAGTTTGCCGAATTTCTTGTGTAGCTCCGCCCACGCATCCACCGTTCCCGGCACACTGATTGGCAACATTCCGAGTGGCGGAATTATTTTGCGATTCAGTTTGTCGAGTTCGGCTTTCATTTGCTCGTAACTCAAGCCGAGCGGGGAGTGTCCGCTGCCATTTAGTCCATAGAGTTTGTTCTCTTTGGCGCTGTAAACGATTGCGAACAGATCGCCGCCGATTCCATTGGAGACCGGTTCCATCAAGCCGAGCGTGGCATTCGCGGCGATCGCCGCGTCCACGGCGCTGCCACCGCGCTTCAAGATATCGAGGCCAACCTGCGTGGCCGCAGGCACGCTTGTGCAAACCATTCCGTGCCGCGCCAGGACTTCCGACCGCGTGGCGAAATTCCTCCCGGAAATCCGATCAATTTGGGAATTGGCAATGTTTGCAGCGGTCGCGAGAAGGACTGATGTCGAGATCCACTGAACGAACTTTCTCATTCGCTCAGCTTAATTCGATGTCTGCGAATTGGAAGGAAACGCCGATTAGAGTTGGCGTCTGACGCAGACGGAATACAATTCCGGCGATGAAAATGTCATCCGACACTTGCAAAGCGATCAGCGTAATTCTCTTCTACGTGGCTCTTTTGTGCTTTCTGATCGGCATGGCTGCCCGGTTAAAAACCGATTTTCATTCACGTTTGGAAATCTCCACAATCGGGTTTGCTGTCGCGGCGGTCCTGGCGGCATTGGGCGTGATTACCCTCCTGCTTTCGTGGACAGGAAAGTCGGAAAAACGACCGGAACCGCCGCTTTGACACGAGGATCGCCGAGCTGGCAGGGATCTTTGCTTTAATAAAAAGCGGCGGCAATCGTTCCCGGTCGCCGCCGCTCCCCCTCTGAACAACCAAAGTTATTCCTGTATTGCGTCGTGAAGTTCTTTGTGCGCGTTCATCATGTCTTGATGAGCCTTCTGAATGTCATCAAGCTTCTTCTGCTGATCAGCCGTGAGCAGCGGACGAATCTGCGACGTAGTGCTATCCATCACCGCTTTCATCTTCTGCATCGCCTCCTGATGGATCGCGGCGATTTGCGGTTTGGCCTGATCGATGATCGGCTGGACCTTGGTCTGCTGATCGGCCGTCAGGTTCAGCTGTTTGGTCAAGTGTTCGAGCCCAAATCCGTGTCGGCCGCCCCCACCATGGCCGGGTTGAGCTTGCACCATTGCAAAGCCGCCGAGGGCGATCGCACCCGCGACCGCAAGTGCTAGTAAGTTTCGTTTCATAGTTTTAGTTTGTTATTTTACTAAGCGCTTCTTGCGCTTCTGTAGCTAATGACCGGAGAGGAATCTCGCCGGTTACATTTTTGTTTTCTCGATTCAACTGGAAGAAATTGTAACCGCAACACACCGGCGCCGGTCAAAGGCAATGGTGTGGATGCGCTCTTGACTACATGGATGATTCTGATGCAAGCGCGCTGGTTAAAGCTGCGCTCCAGCATGATGATGAGGCGGCTCGGGCATTGGTCCGGCAGCTTTATCCGCTCGTGTCGAAATTGGTGCGCGCGCATCGCCCGCGCCGAACGGCTGAAGAGGACCTTTCCCAAATGATTTTCATCAAAGTCTTTCAAAAATTATCTCAGTTTTCTGGCAAGGTGCCGCTCGAGCACTGGGTCTCGCGCATCGCCATCAACACCTGCCTGAATCAAATTGAGTCGGAGAAAATAAGGCCCGAGCTTCGTTACGCCGATTTGAGCGAAGAGGAGCAAGCCGTGGTCGAAAATCTCGCAACTTCCTCCAGCGAGCTCGCCCCGGACCAGCGCTTTGCGTCGCGACAACTGGTCGAGCATCTTCTTGCCGCGCTAAAACCAGTTGAACGCCTGGCGATCGATTTGCTTTATTTGCAAGGACGTTCCGTGGAGGAAATCCGAAAAATCACCGGTTGGAGTGTGGCGCTCATTAAAGTGCGGGCATATCGAGCGCGGCAAAAAATGAAAGGTCAGCTCGCCAAAATTTCGGCAAAGGAAAATTTATGAACGATCTGGATCCAAAAATCGACCGGTTGCTGCGATCGGCGGTGGAGGCGTGCGACGATGTTCCGTCAGCGATGCCGTTTGGATTCGATACGCGAGTAGTCGCGCTCTGGCGAGCAGGTAGGAAGACGCCCAATGGTTTGACCCCTCTGCTTCGGCGCATCGCTCTGCTGTCGGCCGCTGTCATCGTTGTATCGACGATTGCGGCGGTTCGCGAAGCCGGCCAGAGCCGGGAAATCGGTGAATCTCTCACAAATGAATTCGCCATCGCAGATTCGGCGATTCAGGATGAATTTTCACCATGAACCGCGCATTACAGTGGAAATTAATTGCCGGCTTCCTCCTCGTTTTTATCGCGGGTGGGATGACGGGCGCATTTTTTGGTGCGGCATACGCGCGGCATCTTTTTTTTGAGTTTCATCAGCCCGGACTAATGGGCATAAGAATGCGAGACAGGCTCCGCACGGAATTGAATCTGACGCCGGAACAGGTTGCCAAGATATCGCCGATTATCGACAAAACAGCCGCCCAGCTTGCAGAAATCAGACACGATACCGGGCGTCGGGTTCACGAAGTCATGATCAACGCCCACCGGGAAATGGCTGCTAATCTCACAGACGACCAGCGACGAAAATTGCAAGAAATCGAGTCGCGGCACCGGCGTTGGCATCACGGTCGCGGTCCGCACGAGTCTCCCGCTACGGAGCCTTCCACATCGCCCTAGCAAGCTGCTCCTTCGAGCAGCTGCCGCGTCGGTTCGATAACTTTATGGGATTCTTCTGGCTGCCGAGATGCCGATGATAAAAAAGATCAGGCAAATCACCAGGAACAGAAAGAAGAGGAATTTGGCAATTCCGGCCGCCGCGGCAGCTATGCCGGTAAATCCAAACAACGCCGCCACCAGTGCGATGACCAGAAAGATTGCAGCCCAACGCAACATGTTTTCGCCTCCTACCGAATGAATCGTGCCAGGCACCTGCGCCGTGTGTTCATCGCGTTCAAGTCGACAACGCCTGACAAGATTGTGATGTCCGGAAATTACTGAAGAGTCTTTGTGATTTCCTGAAGCAACCCGGGGCCACGATAAATGTAGCCCGTGTACACCTGAATGAGTTGCGCGCCGGCCTCGAATTTTTCGCGGGCAGATTCCGCATCAATAACTCCGCCGGAAGCGATCACGGGAATTGTCGATTTTGCGGCGATTGCGCGGACCAGTGCCGTCGATTTTTCACGTAACGGCACACCGCTCAAACCGCCTTCCTGATCGCGCTCGGGTGGAATGGGTGAATGATCGAGCGTCGTATTCGTCGCGATAACTCCCGCGGCTACATTCTCTTTGCAGGTCGCGATGATTTCTTCCAATTCGGCGGACGAAAGGTCGGGCGCAATTTTCACAAGCACTGGCTTCGTGTTTTTCCGATTTTCATCGCCAATCGCGCGAAGCAATTGCGAAAGTGCAGCCGTTGCTTGCAAATCACGCACGCCTGGCGTGTTGGGCGAGCTGACATTTAACGCGATGTAGTCTGCAAATTCACGAAGCAATCGAAAGGAGTAGAGGTAATCATCCGTTGCTTCCTCGAGCGGCGTGGCTTTCGATTTTCCGATGTTGATCCCGACCGGAGCCGCAGGCCATCGCCCATTCTCGCGCAGCTTGCGCAGCCGTTCCGCCACAGCATCCGCGCCGTCGTTGTTAAAGCCGAGGCGATTGATCAACGCTTGTTGTTCAGGCAAGCGAAAGATGCGCGGCCTGGGATTCCCCGGCTGGGCCTTGGCGGTCACCGTGCCGATCTCGATGAAACCGAACCCGAGCGCCGCCCATACCGGCAGGGCGACACCATTTTTATCTAGACCGGCCGCGAGTCCGATCGGATTTGGAAAATCCAGGCCGAAAACGGTCTTCGGTTTCGCTGGAGGCCGAAAAACTTCGAGCGTACGCAACGCAAGATCGACATGTGAAGCGCC
>Ga0070708_100001089_pt1 | contig 20743 bp, 13 predicted proteins | sample KBSK5503metaG_FD_65469 | JGI IMG/M metagenome (GOLD analysis project Ga0070708, IMG submission 65469) | Corn, switchgrass and miscanthus rhizosphere microbial communities from Kellogg Biological Station, Michigan, USA - KBS K5-50-3 metaG | ecosystem: Host-associated > Plants > Roots >... | reverse complement strand
TACGCTCCACCGTTGCCCAACTCACGCCTGTGACAGCTCAACTAACAGCCGTGGCCGCATAGACGCCATGAAAAAAATCTTTGCAAACGGAAAACATTTTGAAGGTTAGTAATACAGAGGCGTTTTTGCTGAGCCCTGAACCGCCCTCAGATTTTCTGCAGCCTTTGAACTTCGTGCACGCCCGGTATTTTGCGCAGCCCAGCAATGATCTGCTCGAGATGCTTGAGATCGGAGATGTCGAGCACCACTTCGACGCTGGCCTGGCTGTTGGATGTGTGCGCCGTAATGTTGCGGATGTTGCTTTGCGCGTCACCGATCACGCCAGTGATGTTCTTGAGCATGCCGAACCGGTCGTCGCAAAAAACGGTGAGCTTGACCGGATACGCAGTCGGAGTGCTTTCGTCGCGAGCCCATTCCACCTCGATACGGCGTTCCGGCTCGTATAGAAGGTTGGTGACGTTGGGACAGTTGACAGCGTGGACGGCAACGCCTTTACCTCGCGTAATGTAACCGACGATGCTCTCGCCGCGGATGGGGTTACAACATCGCGCGCGGTAAACCAACATGTCGCCCTGACCCTTGACGGTGATGGCGTTGTGATCGCCAAAGACGCGGCGCACCACGCTGGCGATGCCGCCCGGTTTTCCTTGTTCCCAAGTATCGCCGGCATGATCGCGCTCGCCCCCGCTCTCGGCGACGGCGGCGGGACCGGCCGGAAGAAGGCGCGCCAATACCTGCCGGGCGGAATATTTTCCGTAGCCTATTCCTGACATCAGATCGTCCACTTTGCCCAGGCCGTAAGCCGAAGCCACCTTGAGTAGATCTTCGTCTTTGATTTCTTTCAGTGGGATCCGGTACTTGCGGGCTTCTTTGTCGATCAGCTTGCGGCCGATTTCGATGGCGCGCTCACGCTGATGCACGTTGAGCCAGTGTTTGATCTTGTTGCGTGAGCGCGAAGATTTGACCAGCGCGAGCCAGTCACGGCTGGGCTTATGGCCGGGCTGGGTCATGATTTCTACAATGTCGCCGGAGTGTAATTTGTGGCGCAGCGGCACCATGCGGCCGTTAACTTTGGCACCCACGCAGGTGTGCCCAACCTCAGTATGGATGGTGTAGGCGAAATCGATGGGCGTGGCATCACGGGGAAGAACAACAACTTTTCCTTTGGGCGTGAAGGTGTAGACCTCTTCCGGGTAGAGATCCACCTTGAGCGCAGAAAGGAATTCAGCGGGATCACTGACGTCGCGCTGCCACTCCACCACCTGACGCAGCCATGCTAGGCGCTGCTCGTCCTGCGCAGAGACAGGGCCGTCTTTGTATTTCCAGTGCGCGGCGATGCCCTCCTCGGCCATCTTGTGCATTTCCTCGGTACGGATCTGGATTTCAAACGGGGTGCCGTCTTCCGTGATCACGGAGGTATGCAGCGACTGGTAAAAGTTGGGACGCGGCATGGCAATGAAGTCCTTGATGCGCCCCGGCACCGGACGCCATAGATTGTGAATGATGCCGAGCACGGCGTAGCAGTCCTGCAGCGAACGCGTAACCACGCGTAATGCGCACAGGTCGTAGACCTGGTCTACAGCGATGCGTTGGCGCTGCAGCTTTTTGTGAATGCTGTAGAGTCGCTTGATACGGCTGTCGACTTGAGCCTGAATGCCGGCCTCTTTGAGCTTGTCTTTGATGGTTTGCTGGACTTTGGCGAGAAACGCTTCGCCCTGTTTGCGGCGGGCATTGACAGCCTTTTCCACCTGTTCGTAGCCGACTGGATCGATAAAACGAAAGCCGAGGTCTTCCAATTCACCGCGAATTTTGCCCATGCCCAGCCGATGGGCGATGGGTGCATAGATTTCCAGGGTTTCCTGAGCGATCTTGTTTTGACGCTCGGGCGGCAGATGTTCCAAGGTACGCATATTGTGCAGGCGATCGGCGAGCTTGATGAGCACCACGCGGATGTCATCAACCATAGCCAGCATCATCTTGCGCAGGTTCTCGGCTTGCTGCTCTTCGCGGGTGGCGAAGTCGATCTTGCTGATCTTGGTGACGCCTTCGACAATGTGAGCCACCTGCTCGCCGAATTCCTTGCGAATGTCGACGATGGTGACGGAAGTATCTTCGACGGAGTCGTGGAGCAGACCCGCGGCAACGGCGACGGGATCCATCTTCATTTCGGCGAGAACCAGCGCGACCTCGAGAGGATGCACGAGGTACGGATCGCCCGAAGCGCGGCTTTGGCCTTGGTGATATTTGAGGGAAAAGTCGTAGGCTTTCTTGATGATGGACAGATCGTCCTGCGGACGGTTTTCCTGCATCCGACGCATCAGTTCGCGGAACTTGGTGAGGGTCAGAGCAGTGGTCGCGATCTGTTGGCGCAAGGTCGCCATGCCGGATTATAGCCTGCAAACTGCCCAAGGAATATCTGAGGGGAAGCACTGCTGGCGCGGGATCCCTTGCCTCAAATTATAGCGTCCCGATGGGTCGACATCCGGCAGTCTTATAGTCTGACTGACTCGCCGCAGTCTTTGTACCGAGTTGGACATCCACGGCCGGCGGTCATCTGCTACATTGTTGCAGCATGTGCGCCCTCAAGTCATCGCGGATATTGGTAAGCGGTGCATCCGGTCCGATCGGTGCAACTCTGCTGCCTTCGCTCAAATCGAATGGTGCAAGAATAACGCGGCTGACTCGCAACCGCGCGACTTCGAATTCGACAGCCGATGAAGAGCACATCTGGTGGAATCCAGAGCAGCCAATCGCTCCGCAAGTGGTTTCGGGCTTCGATGCGGTGATTCATCTTGCGGGTGAAACGATTGCCGGTCGCTGGACCGAGGCGAAGAAGGCAAGGATCCTTAATAGCCGGGTCCTGGGAACGCGCAACCTGGCGCAAGCCTTAGCCCAAACAAGAGAAAAACCCGGAGTATTCGTTTGCGCGTCGGCGATTGGGTACTATGGCCACCGTGGAGACGAACTGTTACGGGAGCAATGCCCTTCGGGCACCGGCTTTCTTGCCCAAGTGTGCCGGGAGTGGGAGGCCGCCACGGCCCCGGCAGAGCAAGCTGGCATTCGCACCGCAAGGACTCGATTTGGAGTAGTCCTGAGCCCCAAAGGCGGCGCACTGCAGAAAATGCAGTTGCCGTTTAAGCTGGGCCTTGGCGGCAACATCGGCGACGGCCGCCAATGGTGGAGTTGGATTGACGTACAAGATCTTGTCGGCGCGATCCATCACATCCTGAAGACCGATCTGCTGCAGGGGCCGGTGAACGTGGTCGCGCCCCGTCCTGTGACTAACGCGGAATTTACCAAGACGCTCGCCAGGGCGCTCTCCCGTCCGGCGATTCTGCCTATGCCCGCTTTCGCCGTCAAACTCCTGCTTGGACAGATGGGCGAAGAGGTCTTACTCGGGAGCCAAAGAGTGGAACCGGCCAAGCTGATTTCGAGTGGATATCCCTTCCGCTTTCGTGAGCTCAGGGCTTCGCTGGACGCAATATTGAACCACTGAGCCAGACCCAATTCCAGGCACCGCGGCAAAGCAAGATTTTCTCCAGGAAGGGATCGGGGACCTGCAGGTTGGGCACTTGGACCTTGCAAGGCAACCCCAAAGAAAATTGGGGCGGCCGGAGCCGCCCCAAAATGACCATGAAAATCAAAAAACTAGTTCATCGGATGAGCATCCACATCCGGGTTCCCGCGATTGCCTTGGGATTGGAAGGCACCTATGAAACCGGAATTCTGATTCAGGAAGTCGCTGGTCATCTGATCGTAGTCCCCCATGTAGATGGGGTTAATAAATATGTCGATGCCGTGAGTGGGAGCGAAGGCTTGCAAACCGATGTCAGCATCGGTCCACGTAGACCCTCCGTTGGTCGATTCGCCGCAGTGCCGCCGAATGGCGAAGTTCTCCGAGTCCGCACGACGGTCGTACCAGCAAGCGGCCACAAATCCTCGGCTGTCAACGGCCACACCCGACTGGTAATGATCCCGACCGCTGCTGAGGCGAGGTTGAAAGTCGCTGTTGACCTTAATGGGCGAAAAGCCCCAGGTCTTCCCTCCGTCCCTGGACGAACGCAGGAAAACATCGTCATAGGCGTAAGCGCCCTGGATGGCCAGAGGATCGGGCACGATTTTGTCGCGGCCGTCCGCCCAAGTGATGTAGATCGTGCCATCCGTAGCTGTCCCGGAATGGTCAACTGCCATGGCCATGTCCAGGAAGTCACGGAACTCGCCCTGGAGGAAGAAGGAGTCGCCACCGGGCTGAACGCTACTCTCGACTGTGACTGGTGCCGATAGGACGCCACGCTTAAAGCTCGAGATCTGAATTGAGCGCGGGCCAAACGGGAAGTTGCTTCCCAGGTTGACCCATGAAATGTGAAGCGTGCCATGGGAATCGACGCCAAGTTGGGAGCCTTGGACCGCGGCTGAACCGCAGACTTCGATAGCAATTTTCGGCTTCTTTGACCACGTGGTTCCGCCGTCATCGGATTCGACGAACTCGACGGCGGTTCTTCCCGGAAAATTGGTGCCGCAGCTGTTGGTCTTGGAAAAGTCAAAATCCGTGTAAGAGACGAAGATGCGGCTCTTGTTGGAGGGATCGATGGTGGACCAGGGCTTGTCGAGAAAATGGCTACGTCCGTCTTTGGAAATGGCCGCGACTGGATCGCCCCAGCTCTTGCCGCCATCGTTCGACTTGTTCACCGAAATCGCTGCAAACGGGTTGAAACTGCTATCGCTGAAGAGAAAGATTTGTGAATAGAAAAAGGTACTGGCGTCAGAGCAGTTGACTCCGGGGTCGCCGCCGAGGAAATTGCCATCACCCGTGCCGGGGTTGATAGGGCCGATATCGGTGAAGGACCCGCCGCCATTAGTGGAGAATGAGGCGCCGCTGAAGGCCTGGCCGCCTGTTCCGCTGAAGAAGAACGGAGTCTCGAAGACACTGCCAGAGTCGTTGTAACCAACGACCACGCTGTTACCGCAGCGGGCGGTTGAAGTCTCGCTCTGAGTGAATCCACTGAACGAGGAGGACGCAATATCGGTAGACGGATCGGAAACTGGGACGATGCCAGCAACCGGCGAAAGCGCGGCGGCGGACCGGGACATCTTGCCGCGAATTATGAAGGAAGGATCGGTTAGACGCATGCCGTATTTTTGCCATGCGTCGGCGAGGTGGACGATGTTGGAATAGCCGTCAAGCATCCTCTGGTGCCTCGCATCGAGCTTGTGGTAAGCTGCTTTGACATTCTGGAGAGTTCTATTGATAGCGACAACTTTCTCTGGAGTGAGCTGGGCTCCCACAAACGAGGGAGCGAACGGAGCCAGTGCCAAAGCACCAGCCAAGAGGCGCGCAAACCTGGGTAACTTCATGCCGATCTCCTTATCGGTGACTTCATATCGAACAGCCGTCAAATGAACGGCCCTACGATGTGGGGCTAGTAGTAGGCCATTGCTTGATACTCGGCGTCAAGTCAAAACACAGCATGAAACAAACATTGATGCGCACGATTTTGCATATAGAATGGCGGCGAGACGCGGCTTTGGGGACTCGCAATCGCGGAGGAGTATCCAGACTATGGTTTTCGCGCTCGCACTACGCGAGGAATGGATTGCAGATCGCGGGTGACACAAACGTCATCCCATGAATGCAACAGCGCCTGGACGTTGTCGGCGATGGTGCCGCTGATTTCCATGACTAACCAGCCACCAGGCCGGAGGACGGCCTGTGCCTGGGGGATCAAGCTCTCTATCACCTCCACGCCCGTGGGCCCAGCGAAAACAGCGTTGCGGGGCTCGAACTTACGGACTTCAAGTTGGACCTGATCGGCTTCCGATTCCCCGACATAGGGCGGGTTAGAGACCACTATATCGAAAGCTGAAGATGGAAAGCCCCTCAGCAAATCAGTGCACTGGAACTGGACGCGCTCTTCGAGCTGATGGCGTGCGGCGTTGGCGCGAGCGATTTCAACAGCAGCGGAGGAAAGGTCGGTGGCATGCATTTCTGCCTGCGGCAATTCTTTGGCTAGCGCCAGCGCGATCGAACCCGAACCGGTACCGACATCTACGATGCGGACAGACCTGAGGGGCGCGAGCGTGCCGCCCTTGCTGGTTAGTTCGAGCACGGTTTCAACGACGTGTTCGGTCTCTGGGCGCGGAATCAGGACAGCGGGGGTGACGATAAAATCCATGCCCCAGAATTCCTGGTGGCCGGTAATGTACTGTGCGGGAATTCCGCGAGAGCGTTCGCCGAGCGCCCGGCCGTAACGCTCATCTTCTTCAGAGGTCAGTTCGCGTTCGGGGTGGGCGTGCAGGTAGGCGCGATCGCAGCCAAGCGTGAACATTAAGAGCAATTCGGCGTTCATGCGCGGGGAAGGAGTTTGGTCCGCAGTCAGCCGGGTGATGGCGGAAGTTAGGGCCTGCTTGAGGAGCACCAATCTATTTCATCATAGAGGCCCCGCTCAGGGCACGCTTCCGACTCGGAAAAACCCGGCGGGTTCGAATCGGCGAGACCCTACACCACGCTGGCGGTTTCCTGTTTCAGCTTCTCAGCCTGGTAGTGGGTGATAAGAGCGTCGACCAAAGGCTGGAGTTTGCCATCCATCACGGACTCTAACTGGTGAACGGTAAAACCGATGCGGTGATCAGTGAGGCGGTTTTGGGGAAAGTTATAGGTGCGGATCTTTTCGCTGCGGTCGCCCGAGCCGACCATAGCCTTGCGCTCCTTGGCCAGAGCCTGCTGCTGCTTCTCCATCTCGATTTCGTAGAGCCGCGAACGCAACACGCGCATGCCTTTTTCGCGGTTCTTGATCTGCGATTTTTCATCCTGGCAGCTCACCACCGTATTGGTGGGAATGTGCGTGATGCGGACAGCGGAGTAAGTAGTATTCACTGACTGGCCACCGGGACCGGACGAACAGAAGGTGTCGATGCGGAGGTCTTTGGCTTCAATCTTGATGTCGACGTCTTCCGCTTCGGGCAAGACCGCAACCGTGACGGCGGAGGTGTGGATGCGTCCCTGCTGTTCGGTGGCGGGCACGCGTTGTACACGGTGCACCCCGCTTTCATACTTGAGCTGCGAATAGACGCGTTTGCCTTCGATAATGGCGATGACTTCTTTCAGTCCACCCGCGGATGACTCCGAAGTCGAGAGCACTTCGACTTTCCAACGCTGCATTTCGGCATAGCGCGTGTACATTCGGAAAATTTCCGCGGCAAAGAGCGTGGCTTCGTCTCCGCCGGTGCCAGCGCGGATTTCGAGGATGATGTTTTTCTCGTCGTTAGGATCTTTGGGCAGGAGCAGAACTTTGAGTTCTTCTTCAATGGAGCCGACACGCGATTGCAGCTTGTCCAGTTCTTCTTGAGCGTATGCGCGCATGTCAGGATCTTTTTCTTCAGCAAGCACAACCTTGCTTTCAACAATGCCTCGGGTTAGGTCTTTGTACTCGCGATACTTTTCGACGACCAGTGCAATTTCACTGTGTGCTTTGGCGGTTTTCTGGTATTTCGCCGAGTCGGTGACAATCTCCGGCGATGCGAGAGCCTGTGTGAGCTCTTCGTAGCGGGCTTCTATTTGGTCCAATCTTTCAAACATCGGAATCTTTCGTAGAGACGTAGCTTGCTACGTCTCGGTTCGGCCGCCAGGTTCGCGCCCAGGATGAGACCTAACCACTCACGTCTCTACGGCTCATTCTAGCGATATCGGGGATGGAAACAGGAAAGTATTCGCGGCGGAACCGCTAGGCAATCACCAATTCGCCACCACGTTCCTTCTCAAGAGCCATGGCATGGTCGAGAGCCACGATGGCGCACTGCGCCTGTTCATCAGACGGAGGCTTGGTGGTGATGCGCTGGAGCCAAAGGCCGGGGGCGGTCATAAGGGCGAAGAGAGAACCGCGATGCTTGGCGGCGAAACGGATGATTTCGTACGACACTCCGGCAATCAAGGGCAGGAACGCAACGCGCACAGCAAATCGCGCCCAGAACGTTGTGACCGGAACCAGCATATAGAAGCCGATCGAGATTAGCATCACGGTCATCAGGAAACTGGTGCCGCAGCGAGGGTGGAATGTCGAATACTTCTGCACCGCCGCGGTCTCAAGCGGATCGCCGTTCTCGAAGGCGAAAACTGTCTTGTGCTCGGCGCCGTGGTATTCGTAGACGCGACGGATGTCTGGCCAGAGAGAGACTCCCCAGATGAAAAGCAGGAAGAGCGCAATGCGGACAATGCCATCCACCAGATTGAACATGATCTGGCCGCCGAGAGCAGGGTCCCATTTTTTGACCTCAGTGGCGGCCAGCAACGGCAGATACTTGTACATGAAAATAAAGAATGCGACTGAGATGATGATGTTCGCAGTTGCCAACCAGCTGCCGACGGTGGCAGCTTTTCCCTGGTTCTCGGACGATCTCACAACCGCTGAACTCCGCTCGGGCTCGGCAGCCTTGGCCCCGGCCTCAGCAGGACGGGCATCTTTCTGCATCATGTCTTCGAGGGCGACGTTGGCCGAAAAGCGCAGGGCACGGTAGCCGAGGCTCATGGCATAACCCAGCGTCATGACGCCCCGAATAATAGGCCAAGCCATCCATTTATGCTTTTCCGAAGGACGGTCCAGCGGCTCACTGAGGGTCGCCATTTCACCCGAGGGCTTGCGGCAAGCGATCGCCCAGGCGTGCGGAGAACGCATCATTACGCCTTCGAGCACGGCCTGTCCGCCGACCAGAGTTTCTTCGCCACTCTCGAGTGCGGGAAGAAGCTGCACCGCCACCAGAAAACGCACGAAATTTCGTAAGGAACGCACGATATCTTAGATGCTCCCAAAGGCAGTAAAGCGCCAAGCAATAGGGTATCACAGGGAGTCCACGGCCAGGCGTTGATCGCTCTCCCGGCTGACAGGCAGCTGTGAGTAGTGCCTCTGCAGCAGGAGAACCACAGCGGAATCCGGCTCGGACGACGAGAATTTCCTGAGCTCTCTTTACTTCTTGACAGTATCTTCTGGATCGGCTGCGACCGTGACCTCAACGGGCGCACCCGGTTTGAGCGCGACCTCGTGACCGTTCGCGTCGTTCAGGGTGTTATCGATGCGAATTTCACGGTATAGATGGTCTGCTCCCTCCACGGCGATCTGGGCTTTTTCAGGGTCCCGCGGATCGCGCGGCTTGATAACTTTCTCGACGATACCGGGTAGAGTAGTGCTCGGCTTCTCATCCGGAACGATTGAATTTTCCTTCATCGTAAGGGCCTGGGAGACGTCTAAAAGACTGTAAAGTCGCCAACCCCAATAGACGACAAATCCATGAGGCTTGTCAACCGAGTTCCTTGTGGACAAACCTCCTCTGTTCTCTTTTCAGTGTAGCCTGTGGCGCTGCGGACTTCTTCGCTACTTCTTGCAGGCGACAGGCGGCGTAGTCGCGGGAGAGAGCATGGATAAGGGTGTGAGATGAGACATCTGGCATCGGCCTGCGAAGCGATCGCGGGCACCACCAAGAAATTGCAGAAGACCGCCATTGTCGCCGACTATCTGAAGTCGCGTACGCCGCAGGAGGCTGAGATCTCGGCGATATTTTTGTCAGGTCGGCCATTTCCGGTTTGGGAGGAAACGACGCTGCAGGTCGGCGGATCGCTTTTGTGGCGACTGGTGGCGGAGTTTGCCGAAAAAGATGACGCCACGCTAACTGCCGCGTACCGTCGGCTAGGCGACCTGGGAGCCGTGGCTGGGGAGGTACTGCCAGAAAAAGATGGCCAGGGTCTCAGCGTCTTGGAGGTGAATGCTGCCTTCCGTCAGATCGCGGGGACGCGAGGAGCCTCGGCAAAATCTGCGCGGTTGCGCGATTTGCTTACGCGCGCGACGCCAATGGAAGCCAAGTACATGGTGAAGATCATGACCGGCGATCTGCGCATTGGGCTGAAGGAAAGCCTGGTCCAAGAGGCAATCGCCAAAGCTTACGGCGGCACGCTCAAGGAAGTGCAGCGCGCGAACATGCTGCTAGGGGACATCGGCGAGACGCTAAAGTTGGCGGCAACGGGGCAGCTTGCCAACGCGAAGATGCGGCTGTTCCATCCTTTGGGCTTCATGCTGGCGAGCCCAGTTGAGTCTGCGGAGGAAGGGCTGAGTTATTTTCCCGAGGCGGCGGTGGAGGACAAGTACGATGGCATCCGGGCCCAGGCGCACGTTTCCGGGGGCGAGGTGAAATTCTTTTCCCGCACACGCGATGAGATCACGGAATCGTTTCCGGAATTGCCGGACGCGCTGGCGGGGTTGCCGCAGGATGCGATTCTGGACGGCGAAATTGTGGCCTGGGAGTATCCTGCCGAACTGGATCAGACGCAGGAAGTGGTGGACGGCCCAATCGCTGATGCCGGCGAGTCCAAGGCCATGAATCTGGGACGGGCGCGACCGTTCAGTGCGGTGCAGCAGCGGTTAGGTAGGAAGAGAGTTAGCCCGAAAATGCTGCGGGAGACTCCGGTCGCTTTCCTGGCATTCGATGTTCTATACGCCGGCGGCGAACTGTTGATTGATCGTCCTCTCGAGGAGCGGGCCGGGATTCTGGATGAATTGCTGGCGGGGAGAACGGGAATTTACCACAGAGCCACAGAGTCACCGAGAAAATCCGAAACCGCAGAAGGACAAGGCAACCTAAGCTTTGAGCTCGAGACCCAAGTAGAAGAGGTCAAGGCAGCCAGTGTCATTCGAGCGCCGGCATTTCGCACGTCTTCACCTGAACAGCTCGAAGAGCTTTTCACGGCTGCACAGGCGCGGGGCAATGAAGGACTGATGATCAAAGATCTGACCTCGCCTTACACGCCGGGTAAGCGTGGCAAATCGTGGCTGAAGATGAAGCGTGAACTGGCCACGCTCGACGTGGTCGTGACTGCCGTCGAGTACGGACACGGAAAACGCATCGGCGTGCTCAGCGACTATACGTTTGCCGTGTGGGATGGGGAGCGCCTGGTCAACATCGGCAAGGCTTATTCGGGACTAACCGACGCCGAGATTTCCGAGATGACGCAGTGGTTTCTCGAGCACACGATTGAAGACCAGGGCTTTCGCCGCCTGGTCGAACCGAAGATTGTGCTGGAGGTGGCATTCAACAACATGATGCAGTCGGACCGGCATGACAGTGGATTTGCGTTGCGGTTTCCTAGGATTGTGCGCCTGCGGCCGGACAAATCTCCGCAGGACGCGGATACGATTGAGCGAGTGCGGGAAATTTATGCCTCGCAACCTGCGGACAAGAACGCTTGAAACGGGTAAAGAACGGTTCAGCGGCTGTGCTGGTGGTGTTCCTCTTCGCTCTCCCCCACTGGAATAACACATCCGTGGGCCACTTCACACACTGCATGTTCAAACTGAATCGTGGTGTGGTCGATGCGGAAGTCTCGATGCAAGCATTCCTTTACATCCCGCAGGATGCGCTCGCTAACCGAGGGGGGGATGTCGGCAATCGAGATGTGGCAGGAGAGGGCGCGAGTTTCAGAGCCGATGCTCCAACAGTGAAGGTCGTGCACGTCGTTGACGCCGTCGATGGAGCGGATGGCGGTCTCGACCAGTTCAAGCTTCACGCCGCGGGGCGTGCCCTCGAGCAAGATGTTGAGTGTTTCGCGAACGATGCCGAAGCCTGACCACAAAATCAGCGCGCCAATTCCGAGGGACAGCGCGGAGTCGATCCAGTAATGGCCCGTGGTCATAATGGCCCAGCCTCCGGCGATTACGGCGGCGGTTGAAATGGTGTCGCCCACCTCGTGCAACAGGGCGCTGCGAATGTTGATGTCGCCTCCGGAACGATAGAGCAGCAGGGCAATCACTCCGTTTATGACCACGCCTGCCGCAGCCACTGCCATCATGATGCCCGCGCGAACATGCTCAGGATGCTGAATCCGCCGGAAGGCCTCGTAGAAGACAAGAAACGAAACCGCTACCAGTGAGACGGCATTGACCAGGGCGACCAGCACTCCGGCGCGATGGTAGCCGTAAGTCTTGGTAGCGCTGGGCGGCCGCGATTGCAAATAGACTGCAACCAGCGAAAGCAGGAGAGCCAGAAAATCCGACAGGTTGTGCCCCGCCTCGGAGAGTAGCGCCAATGAGTGAGCGCGGATGCCGGCAACTACGAGCAGCACAATGTAGGCCAGGGTGACAGCCAGCGATACTTTCAGGACCCTGCCGGGACCACGCTCGCCATGGGAGTGAACGTGCACTCCCTCAAGTGTAAGGCCCGAAGAACCGGCCTTCAAGAGCCTGTCGGGATATTGGGATAGGAGGTAGGAGGTTTTGAAATTTTTGGCAGGCATGAGCCCTTACCGACTTCACCGGAACTATCCGAAAACATCATTGAAACCTCTTGACTCTCATCCGCAGCGCGAAAGCTAAAATCCGGGAATTCTAGCGTTAGGTTCGGATTATAGAACGGGTCCGAACTTAACAATGCTCCCCAACGCTGCACGACGTATTCTGCTTCCGATCGCGGTGGAGCTTTGCAGAGTTGCGCCTCGTGATGGTAAAGGAGGGCATAAGGTGTTGATACAACTCGGTGACCTGCCTCTCTCGCCCGAAGGCAGAAATCCACACCACCGTACAACATCGATAAATGGGCATGAAATCCACCCAGAGATTCAAATAAGTCCCTTCGTGTCATCATGCAAGCAGCATGAATCGCCGAGTAGTTTCGCACGTCAGACGCAATACCAAAATAGTGTGGGGTGTCAGAAGTGAACCCATAGAGTGCCTGTCCGGCGATACCATGCAAGCCGAGGATCATGCCGATTTGTTCTATGCGTCTGTCGGCGGAGAGCAACTTCGCGCCAGCCACCCCGATCTCCGTTTGTTGGCAGAACTCGACTAACGCCGAAATCCAGTCTTCCACGATGACCTCGGTATTGGCACTTAGAAAAATGAGGTATTTTCCTGTGCTAGCGGATGCCCCGTGGTTCAGACATTGCGAATAATTCTCAGATTCGTTGAGTCTGAGAACCCGGTGCTGCGAGGATGCCAGGTATTCCTGCATTGATTCGACACACCCCTGGTTGGCTGCTATCAGGATTTCATAGTTCGGATATGAGCTCAGCGACTCAATGCTATCTATGCACCTAGACAATCCCACCGGCTCGTCGTAAGCACAAAGGACTATGGAGACTTTTTCTTTCGAATCTACATCAAACTTGACCCGATAGTGGCCTGGGCTCACGCCTTCCAGAACCTTGCCACCCAATTTTCGTCCGCGCTTCAAATGATCTATGAGCGCTCGCTTGGCAGCGCGGTATGCATAGGGTTTGGCCTGGGTAGATGCAGCTGCCGATCCGGGAATCATTCTCCAGTGGTAGAGAACTTTGGGGATGTGATATACACGATTTGTCTCCTCCCCTACGCGAAGAGCAAGATCATAGTCTTGACTCCCGTCGAATCCTTCTCTAAAACCGCCTAATTTCTCTATGATGAGTCTGCGATACACACTGATGTGACAGGTGTACATGCATGAAAGAAGATATTCGGGCGACCAGTCTGGCTTAAAAAATGGTTCGATCCTTTTACCGTCCGGTCCAAGCTTGTCCTCGTCGCTATAGATCATATCTGCGTCCGGGTGCTCCTGTAGCAGGGCAGCGACTTCCAGCAACGCGTTGAGACTCAACTCGTCGTCATGATCTAGTAATGCCACGAAGTCACCCGTTGCCATTTTCAGCGCACAATTCGAAGCCCTACTGATGCCCTCATTCGCTAAAGAAAAACCTACCTTGATTCGAAGGTCTCGACAGGCATAGCTCTTAAGGCAATCGATCACCTCAGGTATGCTGCTGTAATCATCCCATACACACAGCTCCCAATTCGAATACCATTGGTTCCTCACCGATTCGATAGCTTTCTGCAGATAATCAATCGGAGGTTTGTGGACCGGCATCACGACACTTATGGTCGGCTTGTACGCAAAAGTCAGAATCCGCTCTCGGATACACTCCCTATCGGGGTGCACCTCGTGTGCTGCAATCCATTTTTGATAATCATGGCACGGGGTCCGGGGAGTTAATGTCGGTAATGGAATTGTCGCGAGCGCGGACAGAATGGTGGGCTGTTGCGAATGACGAGCAGAAAGACGATGTATCGGGCGCATGCAAAACCGTCGCATGTCGCGATAAGAATTCAGTAACTTCCAACCCCTACTATTAAGCACACTGGTCAGCGTAGCTTCCGCATCACTCAACTTGTCTGAATATTGTTTGACTTTCTCCTGAAGATCTTTAACGGTAGCCTCGTTCTTGCGCAACAGTTCTGCCTGATAAGAAGTAAGATCGTTATTTCCAAACCACCCTTTTTCTTCCTCGAACTTTGCGCTCTCTGCTTCATATTTACGAACCTTATCCTTCAATTCGGACGACTCAATCAATTGATTTGTGGTGCGGGCATACAGTCGCAGAACGTCGTCACTCATGGGCGGTGCGGTTCGGCTGAATGCAATCGCATGTGGCGCTATGAAAGTGGGCTCGAAACCTAGGATGGGAAAAAAAGAAAAACCCGCAAACAACCTCAACCAGTAAATGATGGGTTTGACATTGACGTGCGTTGGCTCAGTGAAGTCGCTGGGAGTTGAGGAGAAAAGAACAACGTTGCTGGCAGAAGTGATGTTCTGCACGGTCGCCGCTGCTTTCGATTCTGGAATGTGCTCTAGTACCTCTATGCATGTGATGAGATCGAACTTTTGTAGGATAGGATCCTCAGCGGTGCCGATCCAACAATAAGGGCGGATGTCAGGGCGTATCTCTCCAATGCCGTATTCACTGATATCGAAACCGAAGGCCTCAACTCCCCGATCGCGGAAAGTTTCCACAAGGAAGCCTTTGGCACATCCGACATCCAGAACCGTGCGCGGATTAAACCGCGAGATAACCTCATCTGCCACTGTGGCGAAATGATCGAGCCAATCACGGTGGCTACGATCATAAGGAATGGGGCCGCAATGGGTCCGATAATATTCAGCGCCGTACTGTGACGCTTCCACAGTAGATGCTCTTCTGTTCATCAATTCCCCTTACCTGTATCAGCGCTACCGTACAGTCGCTTGGTCAAGTCAAGGAGAACATCATGACGTGATGAGAATTGTGTGGGCGAAGCTTCCGCATCAGCTTTCTCGTCCACGCCCTCCAGCCGATGTACATCCATATCCGACTGTATCTTGTCTGCCCAGCGGCTCTTAAAAAGAGCCAAATTCCGCTGATCGTGATTTTTGCGCCCGTCTGTCGAGCTCTCGAAGTGATACAGCACAGCTTTACCGCACAGCACTACTTTGTATCCCAGAGCTCGGATTCTTAAGCAAAAGTCAATGTCCTCATAGGAGTTTGTATACCGTTCATCTAGTCCTCCGACAGCGCGGTAAACTTTCCGAGGAACGAGGAGGCAAGCTCCTGTCACCGCTTGAAACTCGCCTGTCACATCCGTCGCCTCAGGGAGGTTTACACCTCTATAGATAGTTAGTGGATTTTTGTTTTCGTCGAATGCCACACCCACATGCTGGATCCTACCATTCGGATATAGCAGTTTACTCCCGACGGCTCCTATACATTGTGCATCCGCAGCATTCAACATTGCCTCAAGCCAACCCTGAGTAGGTAAGATGTCATTATTTAAAAGAACAATGTACCGGCCCTGTGCCGCTGAGGCACCAATGTTGCACGAGCGCGCGAAACCCGAGTTCATCCCCAGAGATATGATTTTAGTGTTACGATGCTTTTCTCTCCAGGCGGATAACAATTCGGCAGTGCCGTCACTCGACCCGGTGTCCACCACAATTATCTCGTACGAGAGCTCACCAGGGACGGTCTTCTCGATTCCGAGGAGACATGCCTGCGTGAATTCCGCCTTATTGAAAACGGGAATTACAATTGAGCATACAAATGAGAACTCCGTCACCTCCACGGCCCTCTCCACCGTTAGAGGAATCGATACTGCTGGAGATCCCTTATTTTCGAACCAATTGAAACCTTCGTGGACCAGAGTAATCTCCAAAGAATAATTTCCAGGTTGGACTGGCCCAAGAATCTCCATCCTGGTCGATAGAGATTCCTCAGCATCTAGATCGGACGCCAGAAAGGTTCGCTTCCCATCCCAAACTGAATATTTGTCGTTCTGGTCCTTCCAATGGTACGACAGTCCCACGCCGCTTCTCCAATCCCTGCTGTGAGTCGTCCACGTGTACGGACTGATATTTTTGATCGTAACGAGAGCTTCGCTGAACGTAAATGTCTCAAAACGGGTCGGGCATTCTAAAACTGTCAGCTCACAGTGGTAAAAGTCATCCGGTATAACAGCTGGCGAGGTGCTGCCCTCCGCCGGCGGCGGCATATCGTGTGCCAAGATAACGCTGGAATTGTCAATAAGATTGGCAAGAGTCTCTATAAACGAACGGTGCGGAACGCTTTCGCCAGTTCCGAGCCGCAAGACCCGCTGCCTCAGGCTACCATTGGGAACCATTCTGCTTTTGACGCGGTGGCCCCATCGTAAGAGCTTCCACGTGCGTGATGATTTTATGCTGTTGATCAGGGAAGCGATTCGGCGATTTTCCGATTCAAACTGCCGCAAGTCTTTACGTACGAAGCTAAGCTCGTCACGTGCGATGCTAAGCTCGTCGTTGAGTCTGCTGACCTTGTGGTAACGCTCACGAAGGACCTTATCCTTCTTCATCCTCGAAACGCTGAGCTGTTGCTCAAGGCGCTCCACAGCACCTTCACCGTCCGGTGTAACGAACTCCTGATTGGTTGGCGACTCGCTCAGTGCTCTTCGTCCTGCTCCAGGTTCCCTGTCTCGTGGATGCCCTCCTTGATCGTTCATTCCTCGCACCTCTCGCTCATACTACTACGCATTTTTACTGTAGTTGAAACTTGGGTTTATCGGAGAATCACAGTCCGCCGGATCCGCGGTACTTTCGTTCGCTAGCTCTTTATCTTGAAAGGCCGTACGCTGGCATTCCTCTGAAAAGAAAGCTGTTTTGCTCGTAGATTCGTTGAAACCTCTGCGACACTCCCGTCATCACCAATTCTCTTGCAATCGGCTGGGGTAGCAGCTTGGGGGTTGAGGAAATACGAAGATATCAGCGGACGACGGATGAGCGAGAATGCGGAGGCCATATTCGGATCGGACAATCAGGTCCGCCTCACGATAGCTGCCGCAACCAACCCGGTGGTCGCATTATATACCCTTTATACCTTGAGACACTCAGAGCTGGACGCTTCACTCATGCGGCGGGGTACCAACCAATTCCGCCAGCGCCTGCCAGTGCCGTGGATGCGGTCGCCATCGGCCCGCGCGGATCGCGACGGCATACCTGACAGAAACCCCGAGCACCGACATGATGACCGGATTAGCGATTCCGGGAAGGAGCGCCTGAATCTTGCGCATGTAAGCGTCTTCGGTCAGCCAAGCGGGCAGGCTGGGATGGCTCCCAAGCCCACCTCGCGAGGGCGTGTCGCCGTTGCGTCTCCGCCAGGCGGGCCGTCGGTCCAGCGGCTTGCGCGGTGATGCGTCCGGATTTTGCCAACTCTACTACTCGCCCGCGAGTAGCGGTTATCTCACATGCAGAACAGTGTTTTCGGCCGAGCGAGACCGTTTGCTCGGGGTCCGCCTGGGAGGGAACTTCTTAGATTTCGAGCGTCGTTTCGCCATGTCTACACGGAATTATAAGGGCTTGGCGGAATTCTGTAGGTGGTGGGTCAGCGTTTGAGCAGGTTTTCGAAGTAGCGATTGTTGTAAAACGTATTCGTCTTCTGGACGTGCTCCAGAATTCGGTACATTTTTTCCTTGGCCTCGCGATTCAGTTCTTTGAACTGCACCGCTATCCCCGATCCGGGGTCCATTCTGGCGACGTATCCCTGAGCATCCAGATTGCCATCCTCAAGAGAAAAAACTAGCTTGATTTTAGTGCCCGGGGTGAGGATCGCACTGGTTTCCACATAGCAGCCCCCCATGCTGAGATCGGTCAAGTTGCCTAACATATGTCCGTCACCGGTCTCGGGATGCAATTCGATCGTGACCCGGCATTTCATGCGGGCGTGCAGCCGGCGATCTTTTCTGGAGGGGTGTTTCTGCTTCTCGATGTACATGCGGCGGTCGGCTTGAGCCAGGAGCTGTTCCGCATCTGTCCCGTCGTCGGGATACATGGCCTGGCCGACGCTAAGGGAGAGAATGTCTTCCGCGCAGATTTCGAAGCCCGCCTGCTTAGCCAATGCTCGCATCTGTTCGCCCTTTTTGGCAGCCGCGTCTGCGGCCAGTCCCGGGGCAACGACCACGAATTCATCTCCCCCCATGCGCGCCACATAGTCGTATTCGCGGCAACTTTCTTTTAGCGCTTGGGCATAAAGCCGTAAAACCCGATTCCCCTCGAGATGGCCAAAACGATCGTTCACCTGCTTGAAACCGTCGAGATCAGAAACCATCACGATTAATGAGGACTGATCGCGCTTGCAGCGAGCTAGTTCACGATCCAGCTCGAGGAACAGAGACCGTGCGTTTGGCAGCCCGGTCAGATAATCGGTGGTCGCGGAGCTTTCCGCTTGCTGATATTTAAGTGCATTCTCGATGGACAGCGCCATCTTGCTGCTTACGGCTAAAAGGATGCGCAGATGATCGGTGGTAAATGCATCCCGTTCCCCGCGGTAAAGAGCAAGCACTCCGATGATCCCGGCCACTCCTTCAAGAGGCACTGCCAAAGCCGAGCTCAGAGTGCTAAATTTCGTGGGATCGTTCAAGTATCCCGGCTCAACCGATGGGTTCCCGTTCACAATCGGCTTTCGGTTTTGTGCTACCCAGCCAGAGAGCCCTTGTCCGAGGGGGATGCGCAAAGAAGAAAACAGACGGTAGTTGTCGCCATTTACGTACTCGGGGATCAACTCGTCGTTACGGAGAATGTAGATTGCAATAGCATCGTAAGGCACCATGGGCTTTAGCTTCACGGAGAACACGGACAGTGTCTCCCCCAAGCTGAGGGATGCGCCCAAATCCTGACTGAGTTCAAACAGTGATTGCGCTTCCTGCCGGGCTGCGGCAATGGAAGAAAGAAATGTGGTTTCCTGCCCGGTAGAATCCTGCGCCACCTTTTCGAATCCGGCGTCGGGAGCAGGCCCCCGCTCAATTCTGATCTCGGTCGAAAGAGGCGAGTTCACGTCGTTCGTGGACCTGGCCAGAGCTAAGTTTTCCAGATGCCGGTAGCGTTTCTCAAGAACCTGAACCACTTTCGGATCAAACGCCTTGCCTGACTCCGCTGAGAGCTGCTGCATTACTTCCTGCAGAGGCAGCGCCCTCCGGTACTGGCGGTCCGAAGCTAGAGCATCCAAGTAGTCCACTGCGGAGAGAATGCGCGCGCCCAACGGAATCTCCGTGGCTTTCAGTCCCATTGGGTATCCGGTTCCATCCCACTTTTCGTGGTGAGCCCGCACGATAGGCACAACCGGATAGGGAAAACGAACCCGCTCCAGGATTTCTGCGCCCACCAGGGTATGAATCTTCATCTTTTCGAACTCTTCCGGGGTAAGTCGGCCGGGCTTCGAGATAATGTGCTCCGGTACGGCCAGCTTGCCAATGTCGTGCAACAAGGCTGCGGCATGCAAAGCTTCCAGCTCCGAACCTTCCATGCCTAATTCTTTCGCTACTTCAATGGCATAAACGCGGACGCGTTGCAGGTGATCATGTGTGGTCTGGTCCTTGGCTTCAATGGCGAGGGCCAAGGCCTCGATGGTTCGAAGATGTAGGTTTGCCATCTCCTCGACGTGCCGCTTTTCGTCTTCCAGTTTGCCCAAATACAAACGGTAGGATCGATAGATGAGATAGACAACCGGAACCAGGAGCAGAGAGGTTTCCCAGTTGAAAGTGTGATTGAACCAGGCGATAGCTCCCGCCACCCCGGCGCCCACCAAATAGTAAGGGAAGGACCAGAAATAGCAATCCACCAGGATCTTTCTGAGTGCCCTTCGTTCCGTAAGCGAAATGACAGCGGCAATGGAGCCCGCATTGGCTATGAAGTAGGTCGAAGCGGCCACCAACAGCAGCAGCGGGTGGTTGTCGAGGAGAAGGTTGGATAGAGGATCGTGATAAACCCAATATGCTAACGCGGTGGATACAGAACCCGCGCAGATATTAAAGGTTACCTGGATCGCCTTAGGGCGGTCGGGATACAGGCATTGCGCCAGCATAGAGACCGCTCCCAGGATCAGCGTTTCGGAAAAGCTGAGTTCCAGGATACCGACCAAGATAAACAGGAAACTAACCGAGAGGGTGCCCGTGATGCCGGGCAGAGTGACCTTGAGCCGGGAGGCCAGGATTGCAATGCCGAGGTAACAAATGAACTCTGCGATATTTTTGCTGCTTTGGTGGATTGCCCCGTAAAGAAGCGTTGCAGTGCCCGCGAAAACTACCAGGCCAATGAAAGCTTTCGCCCCTGCGGGCAGAGGTTTCCACGAGTGTGAATGGGCAGACATTTTAGCTGCTAATCAGATTCCAGCCAGCCTCTGTTGCGAAGCCGCCTAAACATCAATAAATAGCAGCTAATACATTTAGAAACAACGATTTGGAGACTTTCGTGGAAACTTCGGTAACACTCGGGTGCTTACTAAACGGACTAGGGTTCGCGTTTTCCCTTATTCCTCCGGGCGGGTCTCTCTCTACGCCGCCCTCCGAGTAGAGGAGAGCCGGTGAGCTGTAGGTGTTCTTTGGCTGTTTCCACCGTTTTCAGTTTCGTGCCCGTGTAAGTCCACCGTGGCTCGTCGGCTTCTCCCCCCTCACAGACCCCA
>Ga0070708_100001087_pt1 | contig 20782 bp, 18 predicted proteins | sample KBSK5503metaG_FD_65469 | JGI IMG/M metagenome (GOLD analysis project Ga0070708, IMG submission 65469) | Corn, switchgrass and miscanthus rhizosphere microbial communities from Kellogg Biological Station, Michigan, USA - KBS K5-50-3 metaG | ecosystem: Host-associated > Plants > Roots >... | reverse complement strand
TCGTTGGCACGCCAGAAGGTCGCGGCCATCCTCGACAGCTTCCCCAGCCAGGTCGGCAAACACTGGTTCGACGAGGACCTCTTCTTCGCCCTGCTGCGCCTCCGCGGGATGGAATGCGCCGCATCCGCAAAGTATGCCGAGGGGTTCTATTGTCGCAAGGCAGTGCTGGCGTGCTGACGCCGACACCCGGACGGTGCCGGTCGTGCGGAGACACGGCACTCACGCAAGTGCTCGATCTCGGGAGCCAACCGGTGGCCGATTCGCTGGTACGGCGGGACGCTGCCCCGACCGAGCCTCGGTATCCTCTGACCCTCGCCCTCTGCGGTCGTTGTGCGCTCCTCCAACTCGGCCCGTTCGCCGCTGAGGACCAGGTCCGCGGGCACCAGCACACGAGCGCGTCCTCGTCCACGGTAGCTGAGCACGACATGGCGTGGGCCGCCGAGTTGGTCCGGCGTCTCGGACTCGGCGCCAGGAGTGTGGTTGCCGAAGGATCGGGGGGCGGTGATGGCATCAGCCGGGCCCTCGCCGCGCACGGGATTCGGTCGCTCCCCGCGGTCGCCTGCCCACCCGGACAGGCCGACGTCGTGATCGCCAATCACAGCCTCGCTCACGCGCTCGACCTCGACGAGGCGTTGCGAGCGCTGCTCACGCCGCTCGGGGCGGACGGCACCGTGGCGCTGGAGTTCCACCACAGCGCGCGATTGCTGACGGACACGCAATTCGACCTCATTTGCCATCCTCACCGGACGTATCTGTCCGTCACCACGATCGTCAAGGCTCTCGCCCGACATGGGCTCCGCGCGACCGACGCGGTCGAGACCCCGGTGCACGGCGGCTCCATCCGACTCTACGCGCAGCGCGGCAACGGGGCAGCCGGCGCGACCGTGGAGGCGCTCGGCGCGGGTGAGCGTGCGCTCGGGCTCGATCGGACCGCCGGGTATAGCGCCTGGGCCCAGCAGATCGCGGACGCCTCGTCCAAGATCCGGCGGTTTCTGGTGCAGGCCCGCGCCGAGGGACGGACGGTCCTCGGATACGGCGCGCCGTCGCGGGCTAGCACCTTGCTCAACCACTGCGGGGTGACCGCGGCGGACCTGGCCGCCACCGTCGACCGATCGACCGAAAAGCAGGGGTGGGCACTCCCCGGGTGCCGGGTCCCGATTCACCCGCCTCGCCTGATCGCCGACCGGAGGCCCGACTACGTCCTCATACTGGCCTGGACCTTGGCCGACGAGATCATGGACCAGATGGCCCGCGTGCGTACCTGGGGGGGGCGCTTCGTCGTTCCCCTACCGGATCTCAAGGTCTTGCCGTGAACCACCGCCGCGCGTGCGCGACCGTGGCGCGCCTACTCCAACCAAAAGGGACCCAAGCAATGACCAGCAGACTGAGCGTAGCCATCCTCGGAACCGGCATGGCCGGCTGTGGCGCGATCCACCGGCTGTCGGAGGAGGGGCTCACGCCGGTCGCCTTCGACAAGGCGGCCTACTTCGGAGGGCACACCGCCTCCTTCGCTCACAAAGGCGGCTACACCTTCGATGAAGGGGGCCACGTCTCGTTCACCAAGAACGAGCGCCTGAAGGAGCTCTTCGCGCGCAACGTCGACGGACAGTTCGAGACGGTCCACGCCTATATCAACAACTACTGGCGGGGCCACTGGATCAAGCATCCTCCGCAGTGCAACCTGCACGGACTCCCGGCCGATCTCGTGGCCCGGATCATCGGCGACTTCGTCGAAGCGCAGCATGCGCCACCCCCCGAGATCCGGAACTACCGGGACTGGCTGCTCAGCACATACGGCAAGACCTTCGCCGAAACCTTCCCCATCGTGTACGGGCGGCGCTACCACACCACCACGGCCGACAACATGACCACCGACTGGCTCGGGCCCCGGATGTACCGGCCGAGCTTGCACGAGGTCCTGATGGGGGCCCTCAGCGTCGAGACGCCAGACGTCCACTACGTCACCGAGTTCCGGTACCCGTCGTATGGCGGCTTCGCCGCGTACATTCTCCCCTTCGCGAAACATGCGGAGATCCGGCTCGAGCATCAGCTCGTGCGCCTCGATCCTCGCGAGCGCGAGCTGACCTTCGGTAACGGGGCGGTCGTTGCCTACGAGGAACTCGTCTCCTCGATTCCGCTCCCCGCGCTGGTGCCGCTGATCCAGGGTGCCCCGGCTGACGTCCGCGCCGCCGCGCAACGCCTCGCCTGCACTACGTGCGTAATCGTCAACGTCGCGGTGGCGCGCCCTGACTTATCCGACGCGCACATCACCTACTTCTACGATGAGGACATGTTCTTCACCCGCCTGAACTTCCCCCACCTCCTGTCGCCCCACAACGTGCCCGCGGGCGTGAGCGCCGTACAGGCCGAGTGCTACTACTCCAAGAAGTATCGACCCTTGGATCGCGCGCCTGAAGACTGCATCGCGCCCGTGGTGGCGGACCTGCGCCGGTGTGGCCTCCTGCGCGAGGACGATGAGATCGTATTCACGAATGCCCACGTCAACGACTATGCGAACATCATCTTCGATCAGGAGTATCCAGCGGCCCTGGCGACCGTCCACGGCTATCTCGACGAGATCGGCATCGGTTACTGCGGTCGGTATGGCGACTGGCGCCATCTCTGGACCGACGAGGCCTTCGAGAGCGGGGAACAGGCCGCCCAGCGTGCCCTGAACCACTTGGGATCGACGGTCCGCTGATCCGATGACACGTCCGTTCCGGTTCATCGTCTCGATGCCGCGCCTGGCCGATGGCGTCGCGGTCTGGCAGTCGACCCTGCGCCGAATCGAGGACCACGGCTACTCGACGATCGCGATCTCTGACCATTTCACCCAGGGCTGGGCTATGGAGCCGCTGGTCACCCTCGCCGCCGCGGCGGGGGAGACCGAGCGGGTCCGCTTGCTCACTCTGGTGCTCGGCAACGATTACCGCCACCCGGTCCTCGTCCACAAAGCGGCCGCCACCGTCGATGTGCTCTCGGGTGGGCGCGTGGAGCTCGGACTGGGAGCGGGGTGGATGCGCGCGGAGTACGAGGCCGCCGGTCTCTCCTACGATCCACCGAAGATCCGTCGAGAGCGCCTGGCGGAGTCGGTCGCGGTGATCAAGGGACTCTTTGGGCAGGATCCGTTCGATTTTGCCGGCTCGCATTATCGGATCGCGGCGCTCGACGGCCTGCCGAAGCCCGTCCAGAAGCCTCATCCGCCAATCGCGATCGGAGGAGGCGGCGCTCGGATGTTGGAGCTCGCGGGCCGCCTCGCGGACATCGCGGGGGTGTACGCGAATCTCGGAAGCGGCGCGCACGACGTCCACCAGGTCGTCGACATGAGCCCGGAGAGCGTGGCCGCGAAGGTCGAGTGGGTCCGCTCGGGCGCCCGCTCCGCGGGCCGCGACCCGGCCGAGGTCGAGCTCGAGCTGAGCCTACTCCTCTGCCGTCTGGTGCGGTCGGAGCGCGAGCGACAGGCGGTGGTCGATCGCGCGGCGGCGGCGTGGAAGGTCCCCGCAACGATGGTCGGGGGGTCACCGGCTGTCCTCGTCGGCTCGGTCGACCAGTGTGCCGACCGACTTATAGAGCACCGAGAGCGCTACGGCTTCAGCTACATCCATGTTGGCGCCGACGTGGACCACGTGGCGCCGCTGGTGGCTCGCCTCGAGGGTCGGTGAAACCGGTGACCGCCTACAAACGGAGCTTCGCCAAGACGTCGATCACCGCCGCCGCCGCCGGTCTGTTGGTCATCGTCGCCACCCGTCTCCTCGCCCCCCACACCGTCCCCTTGCTCACGTGGCTCATCGATGGCATCGGGTGGGTTATCGGCGGCCTCTTCGAGGCCATCGCCGCGGGCGGCGTGATCGCACTCTACCGGGACCACGAAGAGCTCAAGGGCCGCCGCGATGTCTTTCTTCGCTCGAACGGCGCGCTTTCCGAACAGGTCCTGACGGCAACGAAGCGGCCCGCGTTCGGCCTCCTGGTGCGGCGCGGCGTGCGAGCACTTGTGCGCGGGAGGTGGAGTCTGGCGGGCGATCACGTTGAGGTGCGTTCGCTCGAGGAGATCCAGAAGACGCTCGATGCTAATGGCTGTCTGGACGGGCTGCCCTTCATGCCAGAGATGGCCAAGTTCTGTGGACAGTCAGCGCGGGTGTTCCGTTGCGTCGACAAGATCTACGACTACGGCCGAACCAAGAAACTACGACGACTCCGACACGTCGTCCTCCTCGGTGGCTTTCGCTGCGACGGCAGCGCCCATGGACGCTGTCAGGCGGCGTGCTACCTCCAATGGAAGACGGCCTGGCTCAAGGACGTACCGGCCCGCGCCCCATCGCGCGGCGGCCAGCACTCGGTACCGGTCGCCCAACGAGGACACCCGGAGCTGGTCACGCCGGCAGGCCCGGCGCGCTACACCTGTCAGTACACCCAGCTCGCGGCGGCCTCCCAGCCCATGAACTGGTGGGACATCCGTCAGGATTTGCGGCCTCTTCTGGCCGGGAACGTGACCGTGCGCGCCTTCGGGGTGGCGGTCCTCACCCGTCTCTTCAATGAAGTACAGGAGGCGCGCCGGGGCACGGGCTATCCGGCTCCCTGGCGCGGGCTCCTCGCTCGAAGCGCTCGCGTCGCCCACGGCGTGCTGCCGGGGGACCGGGTCCGCATTTGCCGTCGGGACGAGATCGGCGCGACGCTCGATACGCGCGGTCGTAACCGGGGGCTCTGGTTTGACGATGATATGATCAAGCATTGCGGGCACGTGTACTCCGTGCGGCAACGCGTCGAACGTATCATCGACGATGCCACCGGGCAGATGCTCGAGATGAAGGGCTCCTGCATCCTCCTGGAGGGTGTCGACGCCTCCGGGGAATTCCTTCGGCTTTGCGCACAGCACGAGTATCCCTTCTGGCGGGAAGTGTGGCTGAGTCCCGAGCAGAAGGCCATCCCTGACAGTGCGGAGGGTAGCCGGCCGGTCAACGGCGCGGGTATTCTCGAAACGAGGCGATCCGGATGACACCCCAGCCGCCGCTGGTTAGCGTCGTGATTCCCCTGTACAACTACGAGCAGTATCTCCCCGAGTGCATCGAGAGTGTGCTGCGACAGACCTACGAGAACTGGGAGCTCGTGGTCGTCAACAACTGCAGCACCGATCGATCCGGAGAGATTGCCGAGCAGTACGCGCAGAAGGATGCGCGAATCCGCGTACACCACAACGTCGACTTCGTGGACACGTACGGCAATCACAACATCGCGTGTCAGCAGATCGCGCCAGACAGCGCGTACTGCAAGGTGTTGTGCGCCGACGATTGGCTCTTCCCGGAGTGTTTGGCGCAGATGGTCGAGGTGGGGGAGGCGCAGCCGTCCGCCGGCGTCATCGGCGCCTATCGGCTCGACGGGGCCAAGGTCGGCTGCGACGGCCTCCCGTATCCCACCCCCGTGATCTCCGGGCGGGAGCTGGGTCGCCTGACCCTCCTGGGCTCGATCGGGGTCTTCGGATCCGGTAGCTCGGTGATGTATCGGTCGGAGATTGTCCGGGCGCGGAAGGTGATGTACGACGCGGCTGACAACCATGCCGATGTAGGGACGTGCCTAGACATCCTCCGTACGTGGGATTTCGGCTTCGTCCACCAGGTGTTGACGTACACGCGGCGACATCCGGTGGCCAATACGACCTACGCCGAGATCATGAACACTTATATCGCCGGTGGGCTTCGCCATCTGCTCCGCTACGGTCCCGAGTACCTGACCCGCGAGGAGTATGCCACGTGCCTGGAGCGGATGATGGTTCGATACTACCGATTCCTGGCCCGGAGCCTCACCCTGCCGCGCGCGGCTGAAGTGTGGGCCTACCATCGCGCGGCCCTGCGCGAGGCGGGGTATCCGCTGGAGCGGCGACGCATGATCAAGGCGGTCATGCCCTTCTGGGGATCCGCGTTCACCCAGCCGAGGGAGGTACTGCGCCTCACGCTCCGCGTGATTGGGTTCATCGTTGGACTGGTCAGGGTCTAGGCTAGCGTGACGACTCCGGCACCCCGGTGCCTGGTCAACGAGTGGCTCCGCCGTCAGCGGCGCATCTGGGCCGCCCTCGCGGTGGCCTTCGCGGGGTGGGGAGCCGAGGTCGCCGGCGCGGCTGAGATCGGACCCGAGGACAACCTCTGCGCCGCGATCAACCAACTGTCACCCGGGGAGGAGTTGCGCCTCCGCCCCGGCGACTACCCGGGGCCGTGCGTAATCCGCCGCGGGGGCGCGCCCGACACGCCGACTACGATCACCGCCGCCGACCCGCAGCAACGTCCACGGATCGTGTACGACGGACTCACCGCGAATGTCTTCGAGGTGCGCGCCGGGCACCTGGTCATCCGGGGGCTCGAGTTTGGTCCCACCCGAACCGACGTGGACGCGATCCGGATCGTCTACGGTAACAACATCCGGATCGAGAACTGTCGGTTCTTTCAGCTCGGAGGCATCGCGATCACCGCGAACAACATGACTGTTCGGGGGCTCACCATCCGGGGCAACTCCATCGAAGAATCCCGGTCGACCGGCATGTACTTCGGCTGCCAGGACGGTCAGCGGTGCATGGTTTCGAACCTGCTGGTAGAGGGCAACTACATCCGCGGGGTTACCGCCGGGCCTACCGAGGTCGGGTACGGCCTCGAGATCAAGCTGAACTCTTCCGGGATCGTTCGCGACAACGTCATCCTCCGAACGAAGGGCCCCGGCATCATGGTCTACGGGTCCCGGGATCTTCTGAGCCAGGCCCTGGTGGAGCGTAACGTGGTCATGGGTTCCGAGCGCGCAGCCGGCATCGTTGTGGGAGGCGGGCCGACGGTCGTTCGCAACAACGTGTCTCTGACGAACAACGACGGCGGGATCAGCCTCCAGGACTACGGCCAACGGGGACTGCTCCGCAAGATCGAGGTCGTCCACAACACGATCTATGGCAATCTGGTGGGCGGGATCACCATCGAGGGGCATGACGCGCGAGAGATCACGCTGCTGAACAACGCAATTCAGAGTCCGGGGGGCACGCCGGCCGTGCCGGCGTCGCGGCCAGGCGTATGGACGGCGGGGAACGTCGATTGTACTTACCGTCCGTGCTTCCTGCAGCCTGACGGGCTCGACTTCTCCCCCTTTCCGGGATCAGCCCTCGTGACGCCGAGCGCGCTTGTGGGCGTAGGCGAGGCGCTGCCCCGTGACGATCTCTTCCGGATGCGGCGCGGCAGTCCGCCGACGGTCGGCGCCATCGAGCGACCCAGCGGCCCCATTCCGCTCGAACCCCGGTAGCCCGACCCCGCATGCTCCATCGGCTCCGAAAGCGTTTGGCGGCCGCCTGGTTCGACCTTGGCGTGCGCCGGATCGATCGTACCTCCCCCGTCCGCTCCGGAAGCGCGCAGGGCCCGGTGGTGGTCACGCAAGTCTGCCATCGCGACGTGTCGATGTACCTCCTGGCCCTGAAGTCCTTTGCTCGATTCGTGCCGCCTCGGCGGGTCGTCGTCCTGGACGACGGGAGCCTCTCCCGGGCGGATCGTGATCGGCTCCGTCGGCACGTCCACCCCGTGGACATCCTGCCGGTCAGCAGCGTTGCCAACCCGACTTGCCCCCACGGCAAGACCTGGGAGCGTCTCCTCTTCATCGCGGACCTGGCCCCCTCCGAGTATGTCGTCCAATTGGACAGCGATACCCTGACTCTGGCGGAACCACGCGAGATGATCCAATGCATCGCAGACAACGCGAGCTTCACCATCCTGGGCGACGAGGGAGAGGCGGTAGTCTCGGCCTCTGAAATCGCGGACCGGATGCGGCCGAAGGTGTCCGGCGGACAAACGCACGTCCAGGTGATCGCGGAGGCCCGGATGGACGAAGTGGCCGGCATCCCGAACCTGCGCTACGTCCGAGGTTGCTCAGCCTTTGCGGGGTTCGCGCGAGGGTCGATGGAGCGCGAGACGGTGGAACGCTTCTCGAAGGCGCTGGAGGCCACCGTCGGGTCCACGAAATGGAAGGAATGGGGTAGCGAGCAAGTCACCTCTTGTCTCGTGGTCGCAAATACGCCGGGCGGCCGGACCTTGCCGTTCGCCCGCTATTGTTATCATCGGCCCGAGCTGAGTCTGGACGGTCGGTCGTTCGTGCACTTCATCGGCACGTACCGCTTTCGACTCGGCCGCTATCGGCGCCTGGGCCAACGCGTGATCCACGAGTTGATCCGAGGCTGACCGCCTCGATGCGATCCGAGGCCGCGAGGCAACCGAAGGAATACCGTACGATGCCGGCACAGGCCATCCCGATCTTCGTGATTAGTCTCGCGCGCTCCGTCACGCGCCGGGAAGCCATGGAGCGACATCTCAGCGCGCTCGGGCTCTCGTTCGAGTGCGTCGACGCGGTTGACGGCCAGACGCTCGCCCCCGAGACGCTCGCCACGGTCACCGGGCCCGAGAAGATCCCGATCGGACAGGTGGCGTGCGCCCTCTCTCACCTGAGCGTCTACCAGCGCATCGTGAGTCGCGAGATTCCCGTGGCATGCGTCCTGGAGGACGACGGGCGTCTCCGTCCATCTGCGATCGGTCTCTTGCAGAAGGGGTGTGTGACATCGGATTTCGACTTGTGCTTTCTCGACTGTGAGAATCGTAACCACCGGGGCGTCGTGTGCTTCGACCCCGATTCGCGGACGGAAATCGCTCCCGGGATATCCACGTATCTGCTATCAGACGGCCCGTTCTGTTTGCATGCCTATCTGATCTCTCTCGCGGGCGCGAAGAAGCGGAGTGAGGAGATCGTTCCGGTCCGAGAGGCGATCGATCGCTATGACTTCGGGTCCCACCACCTGAACTTTCGCGCGGTGCTCCACCCGCGACTCGCGTTCCTGAGCGTCCTCAGCCGGGCGTCGCTCGCGTTGGACTCGACGCTTTCGGCAGGGATCTCGTGGTATCGCCTCAGGGGGCTCCCGGGCTACTACCCGATCCGGGACTTCGTGAAGGGCACGCGGGCGCGGCGGTGGCACGAGCTACGAGCGAAACAGACGGCCGGGCAGCTCTCGTCGACCCGGCAGTGGCGACCCCTATCGGGCGGGGCCCGGATCCTGCCGGAGTGAGACCATGATCGGAGCGAGATCGTGCTGATGCGCTGGCGGCCCCGCCTGGCCGCCGTTGCCGGCGTGCTGGCCGGCACCGCCCTACTGGCGGGTAGCTGCGCAAACCCGGTGCCCGGGTCCGGGAACGCTGCGAATCCGCCCGCGGCTGCGGCTGAGCCGGCCGGGCCCCTTTGGCCGCCCACAACCCTCGAACTCCCGATCCGAACCTGGGTTCCGCGCCCGCTCGACACCAAGGGCGGGCCGGTGCCCGGCGGGGCGAAGCACAGCCGCGTGGCCTTCGACTCGCTACGGGGGCGGATGGTGCTGGCGGGCGGGGACGTGCGGCATGCCACCATCGGCAACGGCAACGGGAACTCCACGATCTGGGCCGTCGATCTCGAGCGCGGCACACCGTGGGAGCTCGTGCAGGACTGGTGTTCGGGGCGCGGGGAGCTGATGCCAGGAACTCCGGACAGCGTCGGGTGGGTGTACGCGAGCCGGCATGACCAGGGCGTCATGTTCCCCGGCTTCTACTTCATCACCCAGCAGGATCGGTGGTGCCCGGAATCGCGAGAAGTGGCGGACGCCGTCATCTACGACTTCAAGAGCAAGAAGTGGCTACCGGTCCCGTTCCCAGCGCCGCCGAACGGCTGGGGGGGTGACATCGGCGCGAGCTTCGCGGCGTATGATCCGGAGACAGACTCGATCTACCGCTTCCGGAACGGGGGCACAATCGAGATCCTCTCCATGTCGGGCTCTACAAGGGTGATCCCAAGCGGGCCGTTGGACGAAGGCGGCAACCGGGATCAGACGGCCATCGACGTCCGGGGCCGGAACATCTACCGGGTCGGACGGGGGACACGCTCCCTGATCAAGTATTCGATCCGCTCCAGGTCGATCTCGTCGGTCAGCCCGCTGCCCCGCCAATGGGTCCGGCCGCCCGATGACATGGAGACGTACCTCGCCTTCGATCCGATCCATCGCGTGCTGCTCCTGCCCAACGTCGAGACCTTCGGTGGCAAGGTCCTCGGACTCGGGATCTATCACCTCGAGACCCAGCGCTGGGAGTGGGAGGCCGCCGGCGAGGTACAAGGCCTCCTGGTCCGTGGCAACGTCTTCGGCTTCGACGAGAAGAACAACACCTTCCTGCTGGTCGGCGGCCATCCGGCCGAGGGCACGCTACCTCCGGTGACGGTGTACTGGCTGTATCGGTACCAGTAGGGCACAGTCAGCGGGGCCCGGCGGTGTCGCGGCCGGGAGCGTAGCGGAAGGCCCACACCGTCGTCAGCGCGAGGTTGCCACTCTCCTTCAGTAGCAGCACGTGGTGGTCACGATCGTACGTCAGCAGGTTCCCGCCGGGCACGCCTAGCGCCCGCGGCAGGGCCGCCTTCAGCCGCGTCCAGACGTTCGTGCCCGCATCGTAGACCCAGACGTCGCTGAGCCGGGTCCCGTCGGGACCCACGCCGCCGGCGAGGAGCGTGATCCCGTTTCCGGTGTCGAAGGCCATGTTGGGGCCTTTGCGGCCCGGCGGCGCCTGCGGCGGCACCCGCCGCTGCCAGGCCCGCCTCGCGGCGTCGAATATCCACGTCTCGTCGCCTCCCGAGCCTCCGCCGAACAGGATGAAGACCCCGTGGATGTCGTCGTAGACGAGCCCGGGTCCGGCCCGATCGGACGGACTCCCGGAGACCTCGCTCCAGACGTTCTTCTCCGGCTCATAGATCCAAGAGGCGCCGCGGGTGCAGAGCATGTACCCCTGACCCGACGCGAAGGCGCACGCGATCTCGTGACCCCAGGGCGCCGGCCCGGACGGCATCATGCGCTCGCCCCGGCCGGCCTTCAGGTCGAAAACGTACGTCTGGTACATGGTGTTGCCGTGCAGGGTCATGTTCCCGACGGTAATGTAAAGATCCCGACGCGGGTCGATGGCGACGCGACCCTGATCGTGCCCCACGCCGGGCAGGAACTCGCTCCAGGCGGCTTCGGTGATCTCGAGAATGTCCCACCGGTTCGTCTCGAGATCGTAGCCCAGGAGGGCGTTCTGATCCTCGCCCCAGCTCACCGCCCGGGCCGCATGGTACTTGCCGAACACGATCGCCCGCTTGAGCCCGGGGGAATAGACGAACGTACTCCAGCCCTCGTCCCCGACTCCGTCCCCGGTCGCGACGCCGCCCGGGCGCAGGTCCACCCAGGTGTTGGGCGGGAGGCTCTCCGGGAGGCGCGGCTGAGCCGGGCCGGCCCCTAGGAGGCTCGCGGCAACTCCAAGGAGCACAACGAGGCAGATGGCCGAGCCGAGGCGGCTCACTTCAGCATCCTCAGGTACACCTGCTTCGTCGCGGGGGGAAGGCGCTTCTCGGCCCAGATCAGCGCGATTCCCCCGGGAACGGGCGCAAGGCCAGGGGTATCCGCCGCGCCCTCATGCAGGTCGGCGTTCAGCGGGCCCAGCGGGGAGCTCCAGCCGCCAGGCGATAGCGACCGCACGAAGAGCTTCGGCCGCTCTCCCCGGCCGCCTTCCGTCCAGGCCAGCCAGAGGCGGGATCCATCCGCAGACAGGGCAGGGCGCCCAGCCGCCCGGGCGGGATCGGCATTGAGACTCAGGGCCGAGGCCGCCCAGCTTCCCGTGCGCCACGCCCGCTCGTAGACGCGCGTTGTCCCGGCCAGAGGACGCTCCTGCCAGGCCACGTGAAGGGTGTCCCCGACCCCGGCCATCGCGACGAACCCCGCGTAGCCGTCGGACAACGCGTTGAGAGGCCGGCCGACCTTCTTCCAGTCCGTGTCTTCCAGCCGAGCGACCTGAACGATCGCTCGCTCGCCGGGGCGGGCAAGCGGAAGCTCGGACCACGCGACAAAGGGCGTGCCGGCCAGCCCTGCCATCGCAAGGGCCATGATGCGCGAGTCCCTGCTACTCGCGGCGCGAAACGGGCGCCCCGCGCTCGCCCAACGTCCCTGCATGAGGCGCTTCACGGCGATGACGTTGTGGGTGCCGAATCCTTCCTGGTAGACGGTCTCGATCCAGGCCGCGTGCAACATCCCGTCGATGACCGCCAGGGTCGGCTCCCGCGCCGCGCGCGCGGGTAGGGTGTTCAGCGCGCCGCTGGTCGTGCCCGCATCACGGTCGAGGATCCAGCGGTCGGTCTGCCAGTGAGCAACAAAAATCGCCGAGTCTCCCTCCTTGCCCCAGCCGTAGCCGCCGGCCTCGTACCAGGCGACGTAGGGGATCCCGTTGACGACCGCCAGGGAGGGCGCGTGGCTCTCGGGCCACTGCGCGCCCGATTCCCCATCGCGGTGACCGATGCGGCCGCCGAGGCTCTTCCACGCCGGAGTGGCCGACTGCTGGACGTAGATCCCAACGTATTCACCTTTGTCGGGTCGCAGGTGCTGTGCCCAAGCCGCATACAGGGTCCCATCGGCCCCCGACGTGATGGCGGGATGGAGTGCCCAGCCTTGTGGGTCGGCGGTGAGAAGTCGGACGTCCGCCGGCTCCGTGACGCCAACGACGCGGGCCGGCGACAGGAGTCCGAGGGCTACAAGGAAGAGGACTCCGAGTCGCCCGCTCACGGGAGCAGCATCAGCACCTGATCCACGAGGTGTAGCGCGGCCGTGAGGTCGTGCACCGACACCTCGAGATACTGCTGGCGGGCCATCCCCCACGAGTACTTGTCGACCGGCGTCCGCGACAGATTCCACGCCTCGTCGACTCGCTTGAACGCCATCTCGAGGAGGGGATCCGGATACTTCTGTCCCTCGCGGGCGAGCTCGATGCTGTGCCGGGCGGCCCGAATCAACACGTACGTGTCGCGCGCCGGCTGGACGACGCTCTCCTCCAGCGGCGTGCCGTCGTCGGTGGGAGCGTTCTCGAGATTGGCCAGCGCGCGCCGCCCGATCTCGGCGGCCATGCGCAGCTGCTGCGTATAGACGGAGCTTCGGCCAACCGAGGTGTAGGCGCTGACCGGCAGCGTAGTCTTCTGCGCGAGCGCCGGGCTGACTGAACCGAGGCCAAGGAGAACAGCCAGCGTCAAGAGTCCACGTGTGTAAACCATGTCGACAAGCCCTCCTTTACGCACTAGCGTTGGGCGCCGTACGCGTCCAGCACACTGTCGTACACGCCTTCGATCACCGCCACGTGAGCCTTGGCCGAGAACCGCTCGACCGCCTCGTGAGCCGCTTGCTCCGCCATGCGCTCCGCGAGCTGGGGATTCCGCAACAGGCTCGCGAGCCCGGAGGCGAGGGCCTCGTCGTCTCCCGGAGGCACCAGGAGTCCCGACCGCCCGTTCTCGATGATCTCCATCGGCCCGCCCGCCGCGGCGGCCACCACCGGACATCGCATCGCCATCGCCTCGGCGATGACGCGTCCGAACGGCTCGGGCTTCACCGAGGCGTGGACGAAGACGTCGAGCGAGGCGAGCAGATCGGCCACGTCGGACCGGAAGCCGGTGAAGATGACCCGATCCTCGATCCCCAGGTCCCTCGCGAGCTGGCTCAGCTCCTGGGCGTAGGCCTCGCCGCCGGAGGGCGGCGCCCCGATCACGAGCGCGCGCACCCGCGGCACCTCGTCGGCCACCCGGCGGATCGCCTTCAGGAACACCCGCTGGCCCTTCCACGGCATGAGGATGCCGACCATGCCGATGCACGGCACGTCCGCGTCGAGTCCAAGGGCCGCCCGGACGTCCTTCGGCGAGCGCTCCGCGTCGAAGACGTCCAGGTCGAGGGGCGGGTACACGACCAGCGTCCGCTCTTCCGGCACCCCCAGGGCGTCCAGGCTGCGCTTGGTGGCCTGCGAGTTCGCCACGAAGCGGGTGACCCGGCGGGCGAACCACCGCGACACCGGCGAGTTCCACTCGTTCCCGCGCTGATACGCCACGAGTGGTGTACCGAGCATCTGGGCCAGGAACACCGCGCCGAAATCGAAGCCGTTGTTCTGGTGGATCAGGTCGATCCGCCGGCCGCGGGCGAAGGCTCGCAGCCGCAGCGCGTAGGGGAGCGCCACCACCGCGAGATCGATCAGGCCCGCGACCCGCAGGAGCGTGTGCCGGACCATCGCGGGGAGGGGCGAGCCGGCCTCGGTCAGCCTGGTCATCCAGCCCCGGTACTTCAGCCCATTGCCCGGGCCGATGACTACCACCGGCGCGGGCTCCCGAAGGTGCTCGCGCAGGTGGGCAGCCTGCTCGGGCCGGGACACCGCGATGACCGGATCGAAGCGCGCGCGGTCGAGGCCGTTCAGCAGCGTGGTCAGGCTCATCGTCGAGCCCGACAGGCCGATGCTGTTCTCGATGAACAGGATCCGCCTCGCGGCCATCAGCTCGCGTTTCCGGCCCCCCGAGGGGAGGCCGCGCCGGCTTCGGTTCCGGAGGGCGCCGGGTCGGTCACCAGGCTCTCGAGGCGGGCGAGGAGAGTGCCCCAGTCGTGGTTCAGCTTGACGCACGCCAGGCCCGCCGCGGCCAGCTGCTCCCGACGGGCGGGGTCCTTCAAGACGTCCAACACCGCGGCCGCGAAGCGCTCCGAACCGTCGGCGACCAGCAGATCTCGTCCCGCCACCGCGTTGATCCCGTTGAACGCGGCCTGGCTCGCGACCACCGGCACGCGCATGGCCATGGCCTCGAGCACTTTGTTCTGGAGGCCACGGGCCACGCGGAGCGGCGCGACCGATACCGCGGCCTCGTCCAGGAACGGGCGGACGTCGTCCACCCGCCCGGTGACGACCACCCGCGAGCCGTCGGCGAGCCGCCGTACCGTGGGCGACGGATCCATGCCCACGATGTACAGCTCCACGTCCGGGAAGGTCCGGCGCACGACCGGGAGGATCTCAGCGACCAGATGGCTCACCGCCTCCACGTTCGGTCGATACGACATGTTGCCGGTGAAGACCAGGCGGCGAGGAGCGTACGGCCGATCGGGGGCGCGACCCGGCCGGAAGTAATCCAGGTCGACCCCGTTCGGGATCACGTGGATGGGCGTATGCACGTAGCGGCCGAGGATCTCGCGCTCTCGCGGCGCGTTGACCGAGCAGGCGTCGAACTGGGCGCCGAGCCAGCGCTCGTAGCGTCGTACCTTGAGGCCCTCCAGCCGGAACCCGGCCGACAGCGGGAACGGCGCGGTGCCCGCGTACTCGAGCCACTTCTCGGAGTCCGCGTCCCCGAAGTCCATGATCTTCCGGCATCCACGGTGCCCCGCCACGTAGGGCCCCATGGAGGAGCAGTGGACCATGATCGCGTCGAAGTCACGCGTGGCCAGCAGCCCCCGCACCGTCCGCGCGAGGGCAGGCGAGTGGAAATAAGCGAAGGTCGACGGGAAGGCGCCGGCGGCGTGCAGCGCGAAGCGGGCCCAGCCCGCGGCAGTGGAGATCCGGCCCACGTGCACCTCATGGCAATGGCTGGCCAGGTCGCGGCCCTCCGCCTCCTCGGCCGCGGAGCGGGCGAGGGTGGCCACCGTGACCTCGTGACTCCGGGCCAAGTGCCGGATCATGTTGAAGGGACGGATCTTGCCCCCGCGCTTCGGCGGATACGGAAGGCGGTGGCAGAGGAACAGGATCCTCATAGCCGCTCGAACGGACTCCCGAGCGCGCCGTAGCGCAGGCCGCCGACCCCGCGGAAGTCCTGGGCCTCGAACAGCGACCACGCGTCGAGCAGGAAGGCGGGCCGGTGGAGCCGGGCCGCGAGCCCCGGCAGGTCCGCCTTGAGGTACTGGGGATGATTGTTGGCGATCACCACCCCGTCCGCACCGTCGAAGCCCTCCTCGAGGCTGCAGGAGTGGGCGCCCAGATCGGCGATCACCTTCTCGGGGGTGACGAAGTCGTGGCCCCACACCTCGACTCCCGCGGCCTGGAGGCGCCGCATCAGGGGAATCGCCGCCGAGCCGCGGACGTCCTCGGTGGCGGGCCGTCCCTTGAACGCGAAGCCGGTCAGCAGCACGCGGGTACGGGCGGCCGAGCCGCGGAGCTGCTGCAGCTGCTCGATCACGCGGGCCGCCACATGCTCGGGCAGGGCGTGATTGATCCGGCGAGCCTCCTCGATGACCCGAGGCTTGAAGTCGATCTGGTGGAGGCTGTCGATCAGGATGAGCGCGTCCTTCTCCAGGCACGGGCCGCCCACGAACCCGGGCCGGGCCACGCTGGAGCGCGGATAGTCCACGTTGGCCGCGTGGATCATCTCGCGGGCGGAGAGGCCCATGTGCTCCGCGATCAGCGCCACCTCGTTGGCGAAGGCGAAGGTCAGGTCGCGATACGTGTTGTTGATCAGCTTGATCATCTCGGCCGCCTCGAGGGAGGAGACGTGGACGATGCTCGCGGTGATGCGCCGGAAGAGAGCCTCGGCGCGCTCCGCGCTCTCCGCGTCGACCCCGCCGATGATCTGGGGCAGCGAGCGCATCTCGGGGATGGCGCGGCCCTCAATCGTGCGCTCGGGGCAGAACGCCAGCCCGAACCGCTCGGTGTAGTGGCGGATCTCGGGGAGTACGATCCGGCGGGTGGTGCCGATGCTCACCGTGCTCCGGAGGATCACCAGCGCGTTGTCGCCGAAGCCGGGCGCGATCCGCTGCACCGCCACCCGGATCCGGTCGAGGTTGGGCCGCTCCTGGCCCGGCTCGAGCGGGGTGCCCACCGTGATGACGTAGATGTCCTGGCCGGAGGGCGGCCTGGAGGTCAGGGTCAGGCCCCGATGGAGGTGCTTGGCCAGGAGCTCGCCGAGACCCTCCTCCTGGAAGTCCACCGTGCCGGTGGTATTGACCCGGGTGACGAAGTCGTCGTTGGTGTCGTAGCCGACGACCGAGAAGCCCGCGTCGGCCAGGACGGCCGCCAACGGAAGGCCGATGTGGCCGGTGCCGACGACACAGATCTTCAGGGGATCGCTCATGGCTCGCTGCTCCTCACGGAAGGCGCTCGCATCAGGCGCTCGATGACGTCCTGAGCGACAAGAGATTCGACGTAGCGGTACTTGCCGGAAACGGTACGGGCGATACTCGGGACCGCGACCACCTCGACCCGGGTGTCCGGGCCCAGGAGCGCGGTGAGCTGGGTCCGGATGGCCGCGGCCTCGGCGGCGCCGAAGGCGGGGTCCGGCACCACGTTCACGGTCAGGTGGTCGATCCGGTCCTGCACGATGCGGAACTCCCGCACCGACGGCATCTCACGCAGCACGTAGATGGCGGAGAGGGCGTGGAGCACCCGGCCGGCCGGAGTGACCAGGAAGTCGGTCCGCCGGCCTTCCACGTGACGGAGCTTCGGCAGGGTGCGGCCACAGCGGCACGGGGTCGGGTCGAGGCTCCCGATGTCGCCGGTGCGGTAGCGGATCATCGGGAAGGCGTGGGAGTCGAGATTGGTGAGGACGATCTCGCCGCGGCCCTCCGCGTCGGGCTCGAGGATCTCGACCAGCATGCTCTCCGCGAAGATGTGCAGCCCGCCGTCCGGGCACTCGAGCGCGACCAGCCCGCCGTCGCGGCAGCCGTACTCGGTGGCGACCGCGCAGCCCAGCGCGGCCTGGATGGTCTTGCGCTGGAAGTCGAAGAGCGGCTCGGCGGTCGTGAAGACGGCGCGCAGGCCCGCCGGAGGCTGGAGCCGCTCGCGCTCGAAATAAGCGGCGATGAGGTGGAACGCGCTCGCGTACCCGTACATCTTGGCGGGCCGCGCGTGCTGGATCGTGCGCGCGTGGGAGCGCAGCGCGGCCTCGCCCATGTCGAAGGCAGAGAGGACTCCGGTATTGAGGAACCAGTCTCGCACGCGCCGGATACGCTCGTTGCGATCGACGCGGAGTGGAACCCCCCAGAGCACGATCTCCCGCGCGCCCGGTTCGACGCCGAACCACCCCTGGGCCCGGAGGCGGCCGGCTTCGCCCATGCCCATGCGGCCCATGTCGACCATCACCGTGACCGGGGTGCCGGTGGAGCCGCCGGAGGAGCGCGCGTGCATCCCGGGCAGCGCGGCGCGCGCGCGGAGGTCGGAGGCGCGGCCCTGGACGAGGTCCCGCCCGAGGAACGGCAGCCGCCCGAGGTCGTCCAGCGACTGCACGCGCGCCGGGACCAGGCCGTGCTCCGCGAATAGCGCGTGGTAGTAGGGCACGTGGTGGTCCGCGAAGGTGAGCAGCTGGCGGAGCCGGTCGAGCCGGTACTCGGCCAGGCGCTCGGGCGCGAGCCACTGGGTCCGCTCGAGCTCGCGCAGCCGCTCGAACGTCGGCTTGCGCTTCAGGCGCTCGTGCAGCGGGAAGATCACGCGGCCGACGAGGCGCTGGTTCATAGCCCTCTCTCGGCCGGGTGGGCGATCGGCCCCTGGCTCGGACGGGCGCGGTCGCGGAGCACCGCCTCGAACTCGGCGGCCACCTGCACCGCCGTCTGGTTCCAGGTCCGCGCGCGAGCCCGCCGACTCATGGCCTCGTGGTCCCATGACGTCTCGAGACCGTCACCGAGGGCCTGGAGCAGGGCGTCCGGATCGCCGAAGGGAACCAGCAAACCGTCCTGTCCGGGCCTCACGATCTCGGCGTTGCCGCCGACGTCCGTGGTGACGACGGGTAAGCCACAGGCCAGCGCCTCGATGACCGCGTTCGGCCGCCCCTCGTTCCGGGTCGCCAGGCAGAACAGATCGGCGGCCTGCAGCCAGGTCGGGATCTGGTCGTGAGGGCACGCGCCTGCGAGACGCACGTGCTCGGAGAGCCCGAGCTCGCCGGTCAGCGCCCGGAGCCGCGGGCCCGTGTCGCCCTCGACGGTGGGCCCGCCGACCACCGCGAGGAGCACGTTGGGGTAGGTCGCCCGCAGGGCCGGCACGAGCTGGATGATCCGGTGATGGCCCTTCCGGTCCGTCAGCCCTCCGACCGAGAGCAGCAGGGGCCGGTCCTCCGGCAGACCCAGGGCCTGGCGGGCCTCGCGCTTCGGGCCGCGTCGGAAGAGCGTCCCGTCGATGCCGTTGGGAATCACCCGAACCCGGTCCGCGGGCGCACCCAGCCGCTGGGCCAGATCGGCGAGGGACTGACTCACGCCGATCACGCGATCGGCACCCCGGAGCACCCGCTTGATCTGCGGGCGCCGCAGGCGGAGCTGGGAGAGCGGCACCTCGGTCCCGCGCAGGGTCACCGTGAACGGCACCCCCAGGCGGCGTGCCAGGAGCAGGCCCGCGAGGCCGTCAGGGTAGGCGAAGTGCGCGTCGATCAGGTCGAACGGGGTGCGACGCATGATCCGGCTGAGGTACGGGAGCATTCCGCCGAAGTAGAGCAGTCCGTCGAGGCTCTTCAGCACGCCGGGGACGCTCAGGTAACGCGGATGGTGCACGGTGATCCCGTCCTGGGTCTCGAGGCGGGGGATCAGGGTGCGCGCGGCGCCGCGGAGCAGCCGGTTGAACGGGAACCACGGTACCGGAGACACGACCTCCATCCCGCAGTGCACCGACAGGTGCCGCGTCCGCTCGCGCACGAACACCCCGCGCGTCGGGGTGGTCGCGCTCGGATAGACCGAGCTCAGCACCAGGATGCGCATCACGCGGTCCTCCGGCGCTCGGCCGCCCGTCCGTACGCCGTCCGGTAGGCTGCGACCACGTGGTCCCACGTGCGCTCGGCCTCGACGAAGCGACGCGCCTGTCCGGCGACGTGCTCGCGGAGGCCGGAATCACTCGCGAGCCGGACCGCCTGCTCGACCAGCGACTCCCGGCTCTCGGTCTTGAAGAGCAGGCCGGTGTCGCCATCGACGACCAGCTCGGCGTGACCGCCGATGTCGCTGGCCAGGATCGGCGTGCCGACCGCCATGGCCTCGAGCGGCTTGAGCGGGGTCACCAGCTCGGTGAGACGCATCCGACGGCGCGGCAGGATGAGGACATCGACGAGCGTGTAGATGTCGCGGACCTCTTCCTGGGAGATCCGTCCGGTGAGGATGACGCGCGGCCCCACGCGTCGAGCGGCCTCGCGCAGAACGCCCTCGTCGCGCCCGCCTCCCACCAGGAGCAGGCGCGCGTCCGGCAGCCGCTCCAGGATGTCGGGGGCCGCGTCCACGAGGAACGGCAGGCCCTCGTAGTGGCTGAACGAGCCGATGTAGGCGAAAACCGGCCCGCTCCCGACGCCCCAGCGCTGAGCGAGGGCGGTGGCGCGGGGCCGCTTCTCGAGCCACTCGGGGTCGACCCCGTTCGGCACCATGACGATCCGGTCGGTCGGCACCCCGCGTCCGGCGACCTCGGTCCGGATGCCCTGGCAGATCGCCACGACCGCGTCGGCCCGGCGGAGCACCTGCGTCTCCAGCGCCCGACTTATCCGGTAGCGCGCGGAGCCCTCCGCGAAGGTGCCGTGGTTCACCGCGGCGTCCTCCCAGAAGGTGCGAACCTCGTAGACAAAGGGCACCCCGAGCCGCCGGGCCGCCCAGAGGGCCGGGAGGCCGTTCAGGAGCGGGGAGTGGGCGTGGATGACCTGGGCCTGCGTCTCCCGGGCCACCGCCTGGATGCGCGACGTGAGCCCCTTCATGAGCCGCACCTCGCGCTCGAAGGGCAGCCGGCCGCCGGTGGGCCCGGTCCGATAGTGCGAGATGCCGTCGATCATCTCGCGGTCGTCACGCACGCTCCCGTGCTTGGGAGAGGTGAGCACCACCGGCTGAAAGCCGAGCTGCTTCTGGAACTGCACGATGCTGCGGCTCCGGTAGCTGTACCCGCTGCCGATGGGCAGCGAGTGATCGAGCACGTGTAGGACACGACGCAGCTCGGGCACGCTCATCGCCACTCTCCCACGAGCGAGCGGTAGAGATCGCCGTAGCCGGTCAACATCCGTTCGAGCCCGAACTCGC
>Ga0070708_100001086_pt1 | contig 20783 bp, 20 predicted proteins | sample KBSK5503metaG_FD_65469 | JGI IMG/M metagenome (GOLD analysis project Ga0070708, IMG submission 65469) | Corn, switchgrass and miscanthus rhizosphere microbial communities from Kellogg Biological Station, Michigan, USA - KBS K5-50-3 metaG | ecosystem: Host-associated > Plants > Roots >... | reverse complement strand
AAGTCCTTGGTGGAGGGGGTTGGATTCGAACCAACGAAGGCGTAGAGCCGGCAGATTTACAGTCTGCTCCCTTTGGCCGCTCGGGCACCCCTCCGTCTTGAGACTTTGACAACCACCATCCAACCTTTCCTCCGGTCCGCCCTGTTGGCCGCCGCCTTTCTGTTGGGCCGGCGGCGGGAATTGAACCCGCGACCTACTGATTACAAATCAGTTGCTCTACCAGCTGAGCTACACCGGCAAATCGCCCCGTTCCTCCAGTTCCATATCATCTTCATCGGGGAATTGTGCCCACAAAACCGCAGCTTGCTCGCGCCGAGGGCCGAACCTTTTATGAGACAGGTGGAGGCCAAGTCAAGCGGTAAGGCCCTTCCCTTGGGGGACGTCAAGTTCCCGCCGCCTGGCGCCTGCACCGATCGATTTCGGACAGGATGATCGCCGTTGCCACCGAAGCGTTGAGCGAGCCAATGCGCCCCACCATGGGAATCGACAGGCGCAGGTCGCAGTGCTTGAGCACCCCGGGTCGGATTCCGCTGGCCTCGCCGCCGATGACGACGGCCAGGGGCCCGGAGAGCTTCGCCTTCCAGAGAGAGTCCTTCGAAGTGGAGTCGGCGGCGACGATCCACGCCCCAGCCTTCTTGATCGCCTCGATGCTGCGAGAGAGATTGACCACCTGCGCCACCGGACAGAGCTCGGTCGCCCCGGCTGAGGCCTTGGCCGCCGCGGCGGTAACCTGGGCGGACCGGTCCTTGGGAATGACCACGCCGTGCGCCCCGAGCGCATAGGAGCTTCGAATCACCGCACCCAGATTCTGCGGATCCTGAACTCCATCGAGAACGACCAGAAGCAGCGGGCGATCGGTCTTTCCCGCCTGGGCGAGCAGATCCTCCAGCTCCGCGTATTCGAATCCACGCAATTGCGCCACCAGACCCTGGTGGACGCCTCCCTGGGTCATCGCCGCCACGCGATCGCGGCCGACCTGCTCTACTTCGATCCCAAGCGAGCGAGCACGACCCAACAGCTCCGCCGCGGGGCGGGACGTCGCGCTTCCTTCGACCACATAGAGCCTTTCGATCTCCCCGGCTCGACTTCGGATTGCTTCCGAGACCGGATTCACCCCGTAGACGTAGCGCTTGGGGCGCGCACCGTGCTGCTCACCACCGGCCATCATTCCACGAGCACCGGAACCGAGAGTGTTTTCTGCTGGCGGGCGCAGATTTTCTCGGTGCAGATGAAGAAGGTAAGCCTGGCCTCGAGCGCACCCTGCCCGGCGGAGGTCGCGACGAATGGAATCTCGAAGCGGGGGTCGGCCACCCCATCGGGTACCGTCCTCTTCTCCACCGCGTCGGCGAGCGCGAGCTTATCCTTCTCCGGCTTCAGACCCTTGCCGGTAACCTCGATCTTGAAGGGCGCCTCGGTGGAGACGTGCGAGTCGCTTTTCGTCTTCAGCAAGACAACCACCTTCCCCTTGTCTCCCGCCTTTACCTTTTGCGCGCTTCCCGCGGAGGTCAGCTCGTAGAGCGTGGCCGGATTTACCTCCTGTCCCTGCTGGGCGAAGACCGCTCCTGCGAGCGTGAATGGGGCGGCGGCGAAAAGGGCCAGTGCTGCCAATTTGAATCTCACCGTTTTCACTCCTCTGCGCATCTGATCAGGTCAACCGCGGCCCTCGGAGGCCTTGGTCACCGGCCTACCCTGGAGCACGCCTTCCATCCTTAACGCCGAGCGTCTCTCGACGCCGGAAGCCGCCAGCTCTCTGCCCGAGGCCGCCACCAGTTCCTCGGCCCGCTCGATCACCTTCGACGCCAGGTCCATCCCCGTCGCAACCTCCATCTCGGTCAGCGCCGGCGAGCTGTTCACCTCGAAGACCTTGGGCGAGCCCTTGACGTCGAGCAAGTCCACCGCGGCGACCTCCAACCCAACCAGCCGAGCGGTTTCCACCGCCGCCCGTCGCTGCGCCTCGGTCGGCTCAATCTTTTCGAGCCGGGCATCCCGGATCAGCGTTCGGGCAAGGCGCCCCGCCCGGGCGCGGCGGCGCACCGCGGCGACGGCTTCCTTGCCGACGACCAGCACCCGAACGTCTTGCCCGGTCCTTCGCACGTACTGCTGAATGATCAGGTTGTGGCCCAGGCCCAGGATCGCCTCCAGAGCCGCCTCCAGCGATTGAAGGCTCTCGCAGACCATCACTCCGTGCCTCTCCTGACCCTGGAGCAGCTTCACCAGCACCGGGACCCCGCCGACCAGGCTCACCATCTCCTTCAAATCCGAAGCTTGCCGGGCCATCACGGTCGACGGGATATCGATCCCCGCCTCGGAGAGGAGCTGCAGGGTACGCATCTTGTTGCGCGACTGGGCGATTGCCTGCGCCGTATTCACCAGGGGGATTCCAAGGATTCCGAACTGGTTCACCACCGCCAGCCCGTAGGTGTTGATCGACTGAGCGATGCGCGGAATGACCACATCGGTCGCGGTGAGCTTCTTGCGCTGGTAGTAGAGGCCGGCGGTTCGACCATCGAGGTGCATCTCGATCTTCACCGGATTGAGCACCCTTACCCGGTGACCGCGCGCCCGAGCGGACTCCACCAACCGCCGAGTGGACGGAATCGTACCCGAACGAGACAGGATGGTGATTTTCATCGACGTGGTCCGGCAAGGCCGACCGGCAAACTAGTGCGCCGGAAGCTTTCGGTAAAGAAGCCCGACGCGAACTTGCCGTCCCGGGAAGCTCGGAGGGTTCGGGCGGCCCGGACTAGAAAGTGCGGACGATCCGGATGTCCACGTTGACCGGCGCGGTCGGCGTAGCGTTCTTCAGTCGATCGCAGATGCTCCCGGCGAATTGAACGTAGACCGGGGCCCCGGCCGGCGCGTTGTAGCTCCAGGTGTCCGCGGCCGGACGCACGGATTGGCCGTCGACGATCACCGCGAGCAGGCTCGGATCCGAAGGGGTGTCGCTCAAGGGGAAGTTGCAGGGATCCGGGATGACCGTCACCGCGTCCCTCAATGCCTGGACCAACTCATCCGCATTGTTCGCCTGGTAGTACTGCCTTTGGCAGAGCTTGGTCGCCTGAACACAGGTGTTGTTCGCGCCGCACGCGCCGTTGCCGCCATCCGGACACGCTCGGACAAATCCTCCCGCCTCGGCCATCGCCTCCAGCGTCGGGCCGCTCGCCGCGGCTTCGTCGCCGAATCCAAAGACGATCGTCTTGATGCTCTTGTTGGTTTTCAGACTGGCGATCGTAGTCACCGTTTCGCTCTGGTCGAGGCACCCGAGCCTGCGATACGGAAACCCCGGGCCACCGCAGCAAACGCCGATGGTGCAGGCGCACGCGGCCGGATTGATGCAACCGTCCTGGGGGTTGTTGGCGTTGCAGTTGGGGACGCCGTCGGTCTCCAGGAGGATGAAGGCATCGCGACCCGGTTGCGGTTGCAGCCCGGGATTGTCGGCGAGCATCTTGAGGGTGTTGCCGGTAGGCGTTCCTCCACCGACGATGTCGGTCTGAATCACCTGGATGATCTGGGACGAGGTGGCCTGAAGCTCCGCGTCCACGTCACGCGACTGAGAGATGGGCACCCGCACTCCGCCGGTACCGCACTCGCTGTCGTAGGGGCCGTTGGGGCCCGGGACTGGATAGGGGAACGTGGTCAGGCCGAAGCGCGCGACGGTGCCTGCGTCGGAGAAGAAGGACGTCATCGCTCGGCGCAGCTCCGACGTGCGCGTCGCGCAGGACGGTCCGCAGTAGGAGGATGGATCGGTATAGTCGGTGCCGCAGGTTCCGCCGTCCGCGAGCCTGCACGCATTCAGACTGGGGTTGATCGGCAGATACATCGAACCAGAGTTGTCGACCGTCAGCATGATGTCCGGCTTCAACTTCCTCGCCACCACGCTGTAGCTGCTCGAAGTCTGCGAAAGCGCCACCGGCGAGACCGGTTCGAAGTCATACTTCTGGCAGCCGACCACCAGCCCGATCGTCGATCCCAACGCAAATGCGAAGAGAGCGTTCAACTTTGCGCTCATTTTGGTTGTCCTCTTGGGGCGCGCTCGTCACGCGGCCGTGCGAGCCTGCCCCGAGGATAGCTTGGCCCTCCGAGGCTCGCCAGCGGCTCAAGCCGCACAAGCGATCGCTGTGACACATCCGTTCACAGCGACATTACACGGGCGCCTTGTGTGAGCCTCCAGATCGAGGGTAGGCCCATGACTTCGAGAACGCCCGCCGCCTCCGAGGGAGAGAAGCCGCAGATTTTCAGCGTGGTCTCGCAGACCACCAGCCTGGCGCCGAGCGATTTGGCCTCGTCCAGCATCCGGCGCGGCGCCGGCAGGCCGAGTCCTTCGGCACGATCGCTCTCCGCGGTCTCGGTATCGTTCTGCGGTCTGCCGAAAGTGCCTCGCAGCAGCTGGCGGAGGGCATCGAAAGCAAAGACGAAGCAGACCTCTTCGCCCATCGCGATCGCGGTGATTCCCAGCGAGGTCGCTTGATAGGCCGCCTCGTAGCCGCCGCCCTGTAGAAAGAGCATCACCCGTTCGGCCATGGTCCTGAACGCTTACGACAGACCGGGGCGGGAACGCAAAGCGACTGAGCGCCGCCACTTCCGCCAGCACTTTTCCGCGGCGGAGTACAATGGAGCGCGATACTTTGTCCGGCCAATGCGCCCAACCGTTCTTCTCTTCGATGTCGACGGAACCCTGGTCTCCACCGGGGGAGCGGGACGCCGCGCGCTCGAGCGGGTTTTCGAGGACTGCTTCGGCCGAGAGGACGCCTGCTCTTTCCGATTGGACGGGATGACCGACCGGGCGATCGTCCGCGCCGGTTTGACGACGATCGGGATCGCCGCCACCGAGCAGGAAATCGATGCCGTCCTCTCCGGCTATCTGCGAATCCTCGAGGAAGAGGTCGCCAAGGTGGATTCGAGCCAGTACCGATTGCACCAGGGCATCCAGGAGGCGCTCGATGCGGCCCGCGGGCGGGGGGAGATCGCTCTGGGGCTGGGCACCGGGAACATCCGCGAAGGCGCCCGGGTGAAACTCTCGCGGGTCGGGATTTACGATCGTTTCGCCTTTGGCGGCTTCGGCTGCGATCATGAGGATCGCGTCGAGTTGATCCGCTGCGGCGCGCGGCGCGGCGCCGAGCTGTTGGGCTATTCGCCCGGCGATTGCCGCACCGTGGTGATCGGCGATACCCCCAAGGATGTCGCCGCGGCCCAGGGGATCGGCGCCGAATCGATCGGCGTCGGCACCGGTCGGTTCACGGCCGAAGACCTTCTTGCCGCGGGTGCAACGTTCGCTTTCCCGGACCTCTCGGCGTCCAGGGCGCTGGACGCGCTGTTTGCGAATTCCAACTAGGCAGGCGCCGCGTTCGCGCTGGCCAAGGCTCAACCGCGGCGGGGACCAGGCCACCGACCCGACATGATCCGCCTCCCGATAGACGAACGGATCCCGGAGATTGTCTCTACCGCCGAGCGCGTCCCAAACCTCCTGCTCGAGGCTCCCCCGGGGGCGGGCAAGACCACCCGCGTCCCCCGGGCGCTTCTGGAAAACCGCCGGATCGAAGGAGAGATCCTCGTCCTCCAGCCACGCCGGCTGGCGACGCGGCTCGCCGCGGCGCGGGTATCCGAGGAGCTGGGCGAGCCGCTGGGCAGAACAATCGGCTACCAGGTTCGCTTCGAGAACGTCTCCGGCCCTCGGACCCGGCTGTGGTTCGTCACCGAGGGCGTCCTGGAGCGACGGTTGGTTTCCGATCCGCTCCTTCAGGGGGTCGGGGCGGTCGTGTTGGACGAATTCCACGAGCGAAACATCGCCGGCGATGTCTGCCTGGCGCTGCTTCGACGACTTCAACTCGGACCGCGTCCGGATTTGAAGATCATCGTGATGTCCGCGACGCTGGAGGCGGACCCGGCGGCCACCTATCTCGGCCACTGTCCGGTGCTGCGTTCATCGGGAAAGCCCTTCGACGTCGACATCGAATACCTGGCAGCGGCGGATCCGCGCCCCCTGGAGCAGCAGGTCCTCGCGGCAGTCAAGCGGGTCTTCGCCGCGCAAAAGCCCGGTCACATCCTCGTCTTTCTGCCGGGAGCCGGGGAGATCCGCCGAGCCGGCGAAGCCTGCGAAGAGTTCGCCCGCGCGCACGATTGGGCGATTCGACCCCTGCATGGGGAGCTTCCGGCGTCGGAGCAGGACCTGGCGGTCATTCCCTCGCAGAAGCGCAAGCTCATCCTCTCCACCAATGTCGCCGAAACATCGGTTACCATCGAAGGGGTGGGCTGCGTGATCGACACGGGATTGGCCCGCATCGCCTCGCATTCTCCGTGGTCCGGGCTTCCCACGCTGAGAGTCGAGAAGATCAGCAAGGCATCGGCCATTCAGCGCACGGGAAGGGCGGGAAGGACGCAATCCGGTTCCTGCCTGCGCCTCTACACCCGGCAGGATTTTCTTTCCCGGCCGGATTTCGAAGTCCCCGAGGTACGGCGAGCCGATCTCGCGGACACGCTGCTGGCGTTGCGCGCGATCGGAGTCGCCGATCCGTCGAAATTCGAGTTCTTCGAATCGCCGCCGCGCCCGGCGATGGAAGCGGCGGAGATCCTGCTGCGCCGGCTCGGGGCGACCGACGCCGCGGGGGCGATCACCGCGATCGGCCGGACGATGGCGCATCTGCCGTTGCACCCCAGGCAGAGTCGCCTCCTGGTGGAAGCCCAGGCGCGGGGAGTCGCCGCCGATGGCGCACTGGTGGCGGCGTTCGTCGGCGAGTGCGACATGCGCCTGGAAACCCGGTCCGGCGCCGGTCGGGGCACGCGGTCTGGGCACCCTGTCGTCAGCGGCCCTTCCGATCTGCTCGACGCGGTGGAGCGATTTCGCGAGGCGGAGCGGGCGGGATTCGCCCCCGCTCGCTTGCGGGAGCTCGGCCTCGACCCTGGCGCGGTCCGGGCGGTTGACCGGGTGCAGCGGCAGATCGGCCGCCTCATTCGATCGACCGCGGCCCGCCCGAATCGGCCGGAATTGGTGGACGAGGCGCTCCTGATCAGCATCCTCGCCGGCTATCCGGATCGGGTCGCCAAGCGTCGCGGAGAACACTCCCGCGAGCTGCTGCTCTTCGAGGGCGGAACGGCCACGCTCTCGGAGACCAGCGTGGTGCACGAACCGGAGCTGATGCTCGCCATCGATGCCGAGCAGCGAAAGGGGGCAGGAGGGGCAAAGGTATGGGTGCGCGTGGCGAGCAAGCTCGAGCCGGAGTGGCTGCTGGAATTTGCCCCGGGCGAGCTCGTGGATGTCGATGAGCTGCAATGGAATCCGCAAGCGGACCAGGTGGATCGGGTGCAGAAGCTCTCCTACGGAAGCATCGTCCTCGAAGAAAAGCGGACGCCGGCCCTTCCCTCCGAGAGGGCCGCTCTCCTCGTCACCGAAGCCGCGCGGGCCGCTCCGATCGACCGCTTCGTGGATCCCGATGCATTGGACGAATGGGTGGGCCGCACCGACCTGTTGCGCCGCTCCTTCGCCGAGGCAGCCTTCCCCGAGCTTACCGTGGATCTTCTTCGTTCTCTCCTCGGAGAGGTCTCCGCGAAGGCGCGCGGTTTCGCGGATCTGGCGCACCCGAGGCTTCTGGATGCGTTCGCCGCCGGCTTCACCCCGGAACAGGCGCGGCTGTGGAGGACGATGGCGCCCGAGCGGATCGCGCTGCCGAGCGGTCGCCAGCTCAAAGTCCATTACGGCCGGAGCAACCCTCCCTGGGTGGAGTCTCGTCTCCAGGACTTTTTCGGCATGGCGAAGGGGCCGACGATCTTGGGCGGCCGCGTTCCGCTGGTCATCCACCTGCTCGCGCCCAACCAGCGCTCGGTCCAGGTCACCGATGACCTGACCGGCTTCTGGAGCCGCCACTACCCTGCCATCCGCCGCGAGCTCTCCCGGAAATATCCGCGGCATTCCTGGCCCGAAAATCCATTGACGAGCGCGCCTCCCGCTCAGCGCGGCCGCCGCGGCTAGGAAGACTCCGGCGGCCTTCCTGATCGAAAACCATTGGCGATGAGGTCCACCGCGTGGTGAAACAGAGCGCAGACGGATGAGCGACTCGAGCTATCTTCATGGCGTAGCCAAGGACGAGCAGCGGCGCCTGTCGCGGCTGAACGATTTGCTCAACGAACCGGTTTTGCGGGAGCTTCGCCTTGTCGGCGGGGAGCGCGTTCTGGACTTCGGCAGCGGGCTCGGTCAATTGACCCGCGCGATCGCTCGACGAACCGGGCCGACCGGGCGCGTGATCGGAATCGAGAGAAGCAAAGAGCAGATCGCCGAGGCCGTCCGCCAGGCCGCGGCGGATCGGGAAGCCGATCTCGTCGAGTTCCGCGAAGGGAATGTCCTCGCTCCACCGCTTCGCGCCGACGAGTGGGGAACGTTCGACGTGGTGCACACCCGATTCCTGCTCGAGCACGTCCCCAATCCCGCGGCGGTCGTCCGGCAGATGGCCCGGGCGGCGCGACCCGGCGGGCGGGTGATCCTCGAGGATGACGATCATGACATTCTTCGCCTCTGGCCCGAGCCTCCGGGCCTCGCGGCTATCTGGAAAGCCTACATGGAGACGTACGAAGCGATCGGGAACGATCCACTCGTGGGCAGAAAGCTCACCGCCCTGCTTTTCGAGGGGGGTCTGCGTCCCACCCGGAACACCTGGCTGTTTTTTGGAGCGTCCGCCGGAGACGATCGGCTGGCCGACTACGTCGAAAACCTGATTGGAATCTTTGAAGGGGCTCGGGACCACGTTCTGGCGCAACTCCAGAAAGCCGCCGACGAGCCGCTCAACGCAGCCGCGCGACGTTTCGACCAGGCGATCGAAGCATTCCGCCAGTGGAAGACGCGACCCGATGCGGCCCTCTGGTACGCGGTCTGCTGGGCGGAGGCCGCCAAGCCACCCCCCGCGGACTGATCTTTTGCCTTGGCGACTGCCCCCCGTTGACGCGCGAAGCCGAAGTCAGCCGGAGGTCTTCTTGTGCATTTCCAGGTGAGGCATGCCCGCCTCCTGAAAGACGGCGCCCACCGGGTGGTAACCCCGCTTCTTGTAGAAGTCGATCGACGAGAGGGGAGCGTGGAGAGTGATCCCCGCCATCCGCCGCCTTCGGGCCTCCTCCTCCAGCGCCTCGAGCAATTTCGATCCCACCCCGGCGGTACGGTGCGACTGTAAAACTGCCATCCGACTCGCCTGAGCCCAGGAGCCGGTCTCGCCCATCGGGGGCTTTGAAAGAAGGACCAATCGTCCCGTTCCAACCGCGTGGCCTCCATCGAACGCGAGCAGGTGGAAGGCGCCGCTGTCGTTCGCGTCCCGATCGAAGCTCTCCGGAACGTGCTGTTCTTCGATGAACACTACTTCGCGGATGGCGAGCGCCTGCAGAAGCTCGCCTTCGTTGGCGACGGTGACGATCGAGATCTGTCGCGACTGGCCATTGGACATGCGCGACTGACCCTAACAAGAAAATCCATTCGGTCAACTGGCCGAAAGGAGATTCGACATGTGCTAAAGGCGCGCTAGATGGACACGCTGCTGCTTGCCGGATTCGTGATCATCGCGCTCTTCGTGCTGCTGGCGCTGTTCGCGCGTGGCGGCGCGACCGAGCCGCTGACGCCGAAAGGCCTTCCGCCCGAGGCGGCGGGAATCACGAAGCTCGCGCTGCCGGAGCTCACCAGCGTCACCTCGCGGCTTTTCAACGAGCTGGGCTTCACCAAAGTATCCGAGGACAATTTCCCGAATCGCTCGGATCTCGTGATGGAGGATCCGACTCCGATCACCGGTCAAAAGATCTACATCCGGGCGGTGCTGACGCCGGAGAGCGGAGCGGTGGAAAGCGCCGAGGTTCAGGCAGCGCTGGACACCGCCCGAGGAGAGAATCTCTCCAAGGCGATCCTCGTCACCACCGGGCCATTCTCCGACGAGGCTCGCCTCCTCTCCAAGGAAACCTCGCTCGAGCTGATCGACGGCGCCGCTTTGGCGCAGATGATTCGCGCCCACCTGCCGGACGTCGCGAACCGCCTCGGACTGCCTCGATGAGGGCGCCGATAGGCGCTGGGATCGTTCCCCTCGGCGGCTTCTACTTCCTCTACTTCGGAGCGCTGGGGGTCACCCTGCCCTTTTTCCCCGCGTACCTCAAGTCGCTCCACCTCACCACCGCCCAGGTCGGGATACTGCTCGGCCTTCCGCCGCTGTTCTCGCTCTTCTCACCGCCCTTTTGGGGCCACCTGGCCGACTCGACCGGGCGAGGCGATCTCGTGCTCAGGATGGTCTCTTGCGGCGCCGCTGCGTTCTTCTCCCTGCTCCTGGCGGTCGATCGCTTCGGTCTGCTGCTCTTGGTCGTCGGCGCCTACGCCTTCTTCAACTCCTCGATCACCCCGCTGATCGACAGCCTCACGCTGCAGCGAATCGCCCTGTCCGGAGGCAACTACGCGAGGGTTCGACTGTTCGGGTCGCTCGGTTTCGTCCTCGCCTCGTCGATTTTCGGGCTGTCGGTGGCCGCGATCAATCGGGCGACGGTGGTCGTGCCTCTCTGCCTGATGGCCGGCTATTTCGCCTGGAGCTTCGGCATACGGGCCCGTTCCGTTTCGATCGATTCGCCTCGGCCGATGAATGGCCTTCGCCTCCTTTCGGACCGCGACCTTGCCCTCTTCCTTTTGGCTGCCTGTCTCCACTGGATCGCCTGCGCGCCGTTTCACGGAACCTTCTCCATCCACCTCCAGGCGCTCGGATTGCCGCCGAGCGTCGTCGGACTCGCCGCCGGTCTGGGCGTCCTGGCGGAGACCGCCTTCATGTTCTTCTACCCGCGCTTCTCCAGGCGCGTCGCGGCAAAGGGCCTTCTCTTCCTCGCCTTCTTCGGCAGCTCTCTGAGGTGGATGGGGATGGCGCTGGTCGATCGCTCCAGTTGGATCATCGCGCTGTCGCTCCTGCACGGTCTGACCTTCGGCGCGTTCTACATCGCCAGCGTCGCCTATGTGTCGGGACGGGCTCCGCCGGAGCTTCGCGCTTCCGGACAGGCCCTTTTCGCCTCGGTTGCTTTCGGCATCGGTGGCCTGATCGGCTATCTGTCGTCCGGAATCGGCTACGACGTCCTCGGCGGACACCGGCTGTTCGCCGCGGCCGCGGTGGTGGACATGCTCGCGGCCGGCATCATCCTCCGCATCCGACCGGCGCAGCCTCGCGTGGAGCTGGCCGCATCCCTGGCCACGGACGGCGCGGTTTGAGTCTGCCGGCCGTTCAGCCCCGGCGATTCCCCTTGAATTTCGCAGTGCGTTTTTCGAGGAACGCGGCGACACCTTCCTTGAGATCGTCGCTGGGCAGGATCTCGGTCATCGCGTGTTGCTCCAACTCCAGGGAATCCTCCCGGCTCATCGACTCTCCGCGATCGATCACCCGTTTCGCCCAGGCGATCGCCAGCGGCCCGGAGGCGGTCAGCTCGCCGGCCAGGGCAAGCGCCCGTTCCAACGCGTGGCCGGGCGGCGCCAACTCGTTGACGATTCCCAGCGCCTCGGCGCGCTGCGCCGGGTAGAGCCTACCGGTGAATATCCACTCCTTGGCGATGGTCGCCCCGACCAGGCGCGGAAGGCGGGTGGTGCCGCCGAGATCGGGAAGCATGCCGATCTTGGCTTCGGGAAAGCCGAACCGCGCCTCGCTGGAGCTCACCCTCAGGTCGCACCCCAGCGCCACCTCCAAACCGCCCCCGACACACGAGCCTTCAATCGCGGCGATGGTCGGCTTCTCCAGCTCTTCCAGCCGGCAAATCAGCTGCTGAAGCTGTCTCTGCTTGCGGCGGATCTTCTCCCCGCTGGGATTGCTGGACAGGTGCTCGAACAAAAGCCCGAGATCGATGCCCGAGCTGAAGCTCTTGTTCCCCGCCCCGGTGAGAATCAGCGCCCGCAGCGTTTCGTCCTCCTCCGCCTGGTCGAGGGTTCGCTCGAGAATCTGCAGCATCTCGTCGGAAAGGGCGTTGCGCTTCTCCGGGCGATTGAAAGTGACGATGAGCACCTCGCCTCGCCGCTCGCTGATCAGATCGGGCATCTACGAATCAAGCTGCCGAAGCAGCTCCTCCAACCGGCCAAGCATCCCGGCGTTCAGTGAATAGCCACCATCGATCGGCAGACAGGCGCCGGTCACGTAGGAGGCAAACGGCGAGGCGAGGTACGCCACCCCGTCCGCCACCTCCTGCGCGTTCGCCAGCCGCCGGAGCGGCACCTTGCTCGCAATCGCCTTCTGCATTCTCGGGTCATCGAAGCGAAGGTTCTTCGAAGCGTGCTCCGTCACCACCACCCCCGGAGCGACCGAATTCACCCGGATTTTCTTGGGCCCCCACTCGGCCGCGAGCGTCATCGTCAGGTTCCAGACGCCGGCTTTCGCCGCCGCCGAGTGCGCCACGCCGGGGGCCCCGGTCCAGGCGTAGGTCGCGATGATGTTCACTATCGACCCGGGTTGTTTTCGGCTCAGCCAGTGGCGCGCCGCCGCCCGCGAGCAATTGAACGTTCCGTCCAGCACGATATCGACGACCGTTCGAAATCCGTTCGGGGACAGGTCTTCGGAGGGGACGATAAAGTTCCCCGCCGCGTTGTTGATCAGCACGTCCAGCCGGCCAAATTTTTCCAGCGTACCCACGATGAGCGCATCGACCTGGTCAGGCGTGCGGACGTCGGTGGGAATGGCGTCCGCGGCGATACCGCGCGCCTCCAGCTCGGCAACCGCCGCAGAGAGGACCTCCGGCTTGCGACTGGCGATCACCACCTTGGCCCCCAGCGAGCCGAGCGTTGTCGCGATGACCTTGCCGATTCCGGTGCCGCCGCCGGTGACGATCGCCACCTGATTCTTGAAGGAATCGCTCGGCAGCATGGAAAGGGACTACTTGGGAGGGCTCAAGTCGAGCAGAGGGCGTTTATCTTGCTTTTCCTTGAACTCCTCGGCGACCGGCAGGGGATCCTTCTTCTCCGCGATGTTCGGAAGCTTGGTCGCGTAGTCCGCGTTGATCGCCTTGTACTCTGCCCATTTCTCGGGAAGGTCCGACTCCGGAAAGATCGCCTTGGTAGGACAGACCGGCTCGCAAGCTCCGCAATCGATGCATTCGTCCGGATGGATGACCAGGAAGTTGGCGGATTCGTAAAAGCAGTTGACCGGACACACCTCGACGCAATCGGTGTACTTGCAGTTAATGCAGGGCTCGGCAACCACGTACGTCATGTCGAATCTCCTCCGGTATAGGCGCGGTCACACTAATTCAAGGCTGAGGTTTCTCCCAGCGAATTTCGAGGACCGTTCTAGGCGATGGCTCTTGTCCTGATCAGCTGCTCGGCCACCAGGACCGCGCCCTTGGCGGCGCCCATTTTCGTGTTGTGGGAGACAAGAACATACTTGATCCCGTTTTCCAGCACGGCGTCCTCGCGGATGCGACCCACGGTGGTGGCCATTCCTCCATGGGTATCCCGGTCCAGCCGCGGCTGAGGGCGAAATGGATCGTCCAGCACCTCGATCCAGCGCGGCGGCGAGCTGTGGAGCCCTCTCGAGTCTTCGTCGCCCTTCCACTCCCTCAGCGCCTGCGCCACCTCGGCCGGGGAAGCCCGGCGGCGGAGCGACACGAAGACGGCTTCGGTGTGTCCTTCCAGTACCGCGACCCGCGTACAGGTGCACGAGACCTTCATTGGATGCGGGGCGATGCCCGCGCGGCCCGCGGCCAGATGGCCGAGGATCTTCTTCGTCTCCAACTCGACCTTCGATTCCTCCTTGGGAATGTGCGGAACGACGTTGTCCAGGATGTCCAGGGCGATCACGCCGGGCGAACGACCCGCTCCGGAGACGGCCTGCATCGAGGTCATCAGGACGCTTCCCACGCCGAAGGCGGCATCGAGCGGCGCGAGCGAGATCGCCAGCCCGCTCGTGGTGCAGTTGGGGATGGGAACGATGAATCCTTTGGTCTGCCTTCGCCTCTTTTGCTCGGCGATCAGACCCGCGTGGGATCCATTGACCGGCGGGATCAAAAGCGGAACGTCTTCCTCGTATCGGAAAGCGCTCGCGGTCGAGATCACCGGGATCTCCCGCGCCAGTTTCGGCTCGAGGTCGCGCGCCACGTCCGATTCCACGGCGGAGAAGGCAATGTCGAAGTTGCGCGCTTCGACCTCGGCGGCGTTGATCACCTTCATCTGGCCGATCTCATCGGGGATGGGCTCCGAGACGAACCAGGAGACCATCCCGTCCGGTGTCTTCAAAGCGTCTCGGTAGCTCTTGCCCGCGGACTTGGGGGACGCGGCAACGGCGGCGATCTGTATTTGAGGATGCGCCTTGAGGGCGGCGATGAATTGCTGACCTGCAAGACCCGTGGCGCCAATGATGACAGACCGAAATTTCCCCATTCGAGCTCCGGCTAGAGGTTGTCAGATAGATACACCGCACCTGACAGCGTTTTCCAGCGCCTTGCGCGTGTCCACGCGGACTGCTCATCGGATGGACGTCGGCCGCGAGGGGCTAGCGGCAACAATCGCGTCTGACGGCAAGGTTTACGTCCTCGGCGAGTCAATCAACGGCGCCGCCCAAACAATCGTGGAGGTCTATGAGCCCTCGCTCGGGCAGTGGAGCTCGATCGAGCCGATGCCCACCCCACGCGCCGGCCTGGCCGCGGTGGCGACTCAACACTGATCTCGGATTGCGGACATGGGCGCACCCCGCGGCTTCCTGGCAGCTGCGGCTGGTTCGGACGGGAGGATCTACGCCATCGGCGGCGTAGATGACGGGTCCCACATCCTCAACTCGGTCGACGCCTATGATCCAGTCACGGATATCTGGGCGGACGTCGCTCCCATGCCGACAGCGCGCTTCGGCTTGGCCGCGGCAGTCGACGCAAACGGCACCATCTACGCCCTGGGGGGCAACAACGGCACAAGCAGGCATCTGGATACCGCCGAGACTTACGACCCGACGACGCATACGTGGAGCACCCTGGCTCCCATGCCCACGTCACGCCGGGACCTGGCCGCCGCCGGCGGCGCCCTGCATGGGATCGGCACCATCTGCGCCATCGGAGGCCACGGCTTTGACTTCCCACTAACGACGGTGGAAGTCTTTATTCCTTGATGCCGCCCTACTTTTCGAGGGTGATGAACGGCGGGTAGCTTCCCACTGCACACTTGCTTTCTGTCGTTACCGAGCTTTGAGCGTTATGGTAAATCGCTCGTTTTCGAGATATCGGCGCCATGGCCAAGTGGTAAGGCAAGGGTCTGCAAAACCCTCATTCCCCGGTTCGAATCCGGGTGGCGCCTCAACGAAGCGTCTGTTGCCAATCCAGGCATCGCGAGGATCCGCGAGGTCAACATCCGGTTGGTCGCCTCCCAGCGGTTGCTGATCTGCCTTTTCCTGGCAGGCTGCGCCAGGACCCCTCCCTACCGGTTGCCCCCTCCTTCGACTGTCGAGCCGGCGGTGCCCCCGTTGGTGGAGTCAGGGCCCGTCGCCGTTCCAGGGCACACTGTTGTCCTCGCCGACGAGCCGGATCCCAGAGAACAGGCGAAGCGGCTCGACTTCCATCAGGGCGATCCGCTCGTCCCCGTCCGGTTGATGGAAGGTCAGAGCGAAGTCGCATTCACCGCGCCTGGAAGGATCCGAATCCACGTCGCCGGTCCGGTGCGAAAGATCGTCGATGGTGCGCCGGGCTCCCGCTGGAAGGTTCGCATCAGCGGCGCTGAACCGGCCGCGCTGTCCACCCGGATCGTCCTGCGGGAGATCTTGTTCTCGGACAAGTCCGGCCTGGCTGCGGAGCAAGATGCGTGGAAGGAGCGGGGCGTCGCGACCCGGGTCAAGACGATCGGGACGGTCTACGGGATCCGGGGCCAGGTGATCGATAACCGCCGCTATCTGCTCCTCGGCGATGAGACCATCGAGCCGGATCGGATCGCGGAAAGGCAACGGGCGATCGACCGTGAGTTCGGCATCCGCACCTGGACCCTCCAAGAAGTTGAGCGGCACGCGAGCGCTTCGCTCGAGCTCTTCGACGGAGACTCGACCCTCGTCGCCATCAGCAAGGATGTTTTGACCGCCGAGCCGCTGGAGAAGACCGCCATCGCGGTGAGCCAGGTCGAGTTTGGAGTGGGCTACGATTTTCACGGATTCGAGGATCGCGCCTACCGCGGTTCGTTGGAGCTGACCGTCGATCGCCGGGGAAAGCTTGCGGCGGTGAATCTTGTCTCGCTCGAAGATCTATTGAAAGGGCTGGTGCCGGCGGAGATGTTTGCCCGCGCCCCGATCGAGGCGCTCAAGGCGCAGGCGGTCACCGCGCGCGGGGAGATCCTGGCGAAGATCGGGACCAAGCACATCGGCGACCCCTATCTGCTTTGCTCGGAGCAGCACTGCGCCGTGTACCGGGGGCAATCCGGCGAGGCGGAAAGCTCGACGGCCGCCGTGGAAGCGACGCGGGGCGAAGCCCTCTTCTCCGCCGATCATCGGTTGGTCGATTCCGTCTACAGCGCGGTCTGCGGAGGCCACACCGAAGACAACGACGTCGTCTGGGGAGGCCCCCCCAACCCCAACCTCCGCGGAAAGCCGGACCTGCTTGGTCCCGAGCTCGCCGCTTCTGCGCCGAATGACCTGGCGTCCTTCCTCTCCGGCAGCTCGACCGCCGCTTGCCGGCTGGCCACTCTGGCGCAGGCGGGCAAGTTCCGCTGGGAGCGGCGTTTCACCCGCGAGGAAGTGGAGCGGTTTACCGCCCCTCTCCACCTGGGCAAGGTGCGCTCGATCACCGTCCTCGAGCGGGGTGTGTCCGGCCGCGCCAGGTCGGTCGCAATCTCGGGCTCGGAACGGAGCGTCGAGATCCGCGGCGAGCTGAACATTCGAAAGCTGTTCGGCATGCTCAACAGCTCGATGTTCATCGTCGAAAGCGAGCAGACGCCCGAGGGGACGATCCGCGCGTTCACCTTCCGCGGCGGGGGCTGGGGACACGGCGTGGGGATGTGCCAGTTGGGAGCGATCGGCAGAGCCGAAGCCGGCCAGGACTATCGGGCCATCCTGCGCCACTATTTCAGTGGCGCCGAGGTCGTCCGCCTCTACTAGGCCGGCGACCCGGTCAGGCCAGGCAAAGGCCGTAGATCTCTGGAATCCCGGAATTTTTGGCTGTTCAACGCTTGGATAGGACTTGTGACGGCGGTCCAGTGTCCTAAAACTACAAGTGGGTGTAAGAACTGAGGCGAAACTTCATCGGGATGGCATTAATCATCGCGGGGTGGGTTCGAGCTTGGTGACTCGGTTTCAACGCAGGAGGCGGCGCGATGGACCTCGGCTCGCAGCCGCCCTGGTGCTCGCGCTTGCCGGTCACCTGGTCTTCCTCGGGCTCTTCATCGTCCTCTCCTTCATCGAAGTGCATCTCCCCGGCCGGCCGCCGCCCCGGCACTCGCCCAACCCCGTCGTTCTGCGGGGTCTATCGGCGCAGCAATGGGCAAAGAACCGCGGTCAGCTCAAGTCGTCCAACCAGGACTCGGAACCCGTCGTCGCGCAGCGGCCCAAGCCTCCCGAGGAAAAGAAGTCGGAAGAACGGCCCAAGGGACAGGTGGTGGACGTCGCTCCGGGCAATGGACAAGAGGCGCCGGACGCCAAATACCTCGCCGAGAGCTCGAACCGGACCGACAAGCAGACGCGCTCGCGCGACCAGACGGCGTTCTACCGAAACGCCATGCCTCGCCGGACCAGCAGCGCGCCCCAGCAGGCGCCCGGACGGGACAACGTCGAGAAGCCTTCGATCGCGGGGAACAACGGACTCGCCAACGATGACCGACCCCTTCGCGACGCAAAGCGCAAGACGATCTTCGAGGTTCCCGACGTCAAGCGCCGTCAAGAAGTCGCGATGAAGGAGAAGGCCGGGCCGGGGCCGGGCGCCGAAGTGGTGAACAGAAGCGAGGCCGCGGAGGTGGTCGGCAACTCCAATCGGCTGCGAGTTCAGCGCGGAGATGGCGCCTCGGGCGAAGAGGAACCGTCCGCCGGAAAGAAAGGCATCCCCGGGATCGCGAACCTCGTCCCGTCGATGTCCGTCCTGGACAAGATCTCCGGAGCTGCGCCCAACGACCACCTCGCCGACATCGATGAGGGGGAAGGCACCTTTCTCAACACCAAGGAGTGGAAGTACTCCACCTTCTTCAATCGCGTGAAGCAGGGCGTGGGCATGCACTGGGATCCCGGAACTCAGGTGCGCCAACGAGACCCCACCGGCAACATCTACGGCGGCCGCGACCGCTATACGATCTTGAACGTCACGCTCAACGAGCGTGGACTGGTCAAGAACGTCTACGTGGAGAAAAGCTGCGGGCTCGACTTCCTCGACTCGGAAGCAATGGCGGCATTCGAACGGGCGCAGCCGTTTCCAAATCCGCCGCCGGGCCTGATCTCCGCCGATTCAACGGTCCGTTTCTCGTTCGGCTTCTTCCTGGAAATGGGCGGTGGTCCCCGCATGCGGCTGTTCCGGGGAGCCAACTAGGGCCAAGGCGGGCCGATGGAAACTCTGGGTCGGGCTTTGCTGGGGCTTGGGCTGCTGCTCCTCCTTCTCGGAGGCGCTTTCCTCCTGGCGCACCGGCTGGGCATCACGCGCCTGCCCGGCGACATCGTGTGGCGAAAGGGGAACTTTAGCTTCTACGCCCCGATCGGGCTGATGATCCTGCTCAGCGTCCTGTTGACCGTCGTCCTCAACCTCTTCGCCAGGCGATGAGCGTCATCGCCGCGACGCAGGACGGTCCACCCTCAAGCAATGGCGCGCTTCCCGGGTGCTTCATCCGCCGCTTCGTAGCTTTCGATCGGGGGACAGGTGCAGATAAGGTTTCGGTCGCCCCACGGATTGTTCACCCGCCCAACCGGCGGCCAGAACTTAGCGCCGCGGACCCAAGGCGCCGGGAATGCCGCCTTTTCCCGCGAATAGGGACAGTCCCACTCGGACGAAATCACCCTCTCCGCGGTGTGGGGAGCGTTCTTGAGGACGTTGCCCTCGCGCGGGGCCACGCCTCGCTCGATGTCGCGGATCTCCTGACGTATCGAGATCAGCGCATCACAGAAGCGGTCCAGCTCCGCCTTGGATTCGCTCTCGGTGGGCTCGATCATCATCGTTCCGGCGACCGGGAAGGAGACCGTGGGCGCGTGGAAGCCGTAGTCCATCAGCCGCTTCGCCACATCCTCGACCTCGATCCCGGCGGTTCGCTTCAGCGGCCGCAGATCGACGATGCACTCATGGGCGACGCGGCCATTGCTCCCCCGGAAGAGCACCGGGTAGTGCGGGTCGAGCCGGTGGGCGATGTAATTGGCATTGAGGATGGCGACCTGCGTTGCCCGGGTCAGCCCCTGCGCGCCCATCAGCTGGATGTAGACCCAGGAGATGGGAAGAATGCTCGCGCTCCCCCAGGGCGCCGAGGAGACCGGGCCGATGCCCTCCGTCCCCCCGGTGTGAATCACCGGATGGGTGGGCAGGTAGGCTTTCAGATGGGCCGCAACCGCGATCGGGCCCATCCCCGGGCCGCCGCCGCCGTGGGGGATGCAGAACGTCTTGTGAAGATTCAGGTGACAAACGTCCGCCCCGATTTCGCCCGGACGGCACAGTCCAACCTGGGCATTCATGTTCGCGCCATCCATGTACACCTGCCCGCCGTTTTGATGGACCGCCGAGCAGATTTCCCGAATCTGCGTCTCGAAGACGCCGTGGGTCGAGGGATAGGTGACCATCAGCGCCGCGAGCTTCTGTTGATGTTCTTCGGCCTTGGCGCGCAGATCGGGAAGATCGACGTTCCCCTGATCGTCGCACTTGACCACCACGACTTTGTAGCCGGCCATCACCGCGGAAGCCGGATTGGTGCCGTGGGCCGAGGAGGGAATCAGGCAGATGTCGCGGTCGCCCTGGCCGCGGCTCCGATGGTACTTCCGGATGACCAGTAGGCCGGTGTACTCGCCCTGGGAACCGGCATTGGGTTGCAGCGAGACGGCGGGCAACCCGGTGATCTCCGCCAGCGCATCCTCGAGCTGCTTGAAGATGACCTGATATCCGCCCGCCTGCTCGATCGGCGCGAAAGGATGAATCCGGGCGAACTGAGGCCAGGACACCGGAAGCATCTCGGAGGTGGCGTTCAACTTCATCGTGCAGGAGCCGAGGGGGATCATCGAATCGGCGAGAGACAGGTCGCGCGACTGGAGCCGGTGGATGTAGCGCAGCATCTCCGTTTCGGAGTGATGGGTGTTGAAGACGGGGTGCTGGAGAAAGGTACTGCTGCGAGCCAATGACCCGTGGAAGCCTTCCGGAATCGCGTCGGCCAGCTTCCCGAGGACAACGTCGCCCGCCCGCGTCGGCGAGAACGCCTCCCAGATGGCGAGGATGTCTTTCGCGTCGTGCGTCTCGTCGATCGAGATGCCAATCGAGCGTCGATCGATGCGGCGAAAATTCATCCGCATCCGCACCGCCCGTTCAATCACCTGATCCGCCTGCTCCGCGACGGTATCGATGCGCAGCGTGTCGAAAAACTGATCGTGCTTCGGCTTGAATCCGAGCTCGGCCAGACCGCGCGCCAGGACTTTCGTCAGCCGGTGGATTCGCCCGGCAATCGCCTGCAGTCCCTTCGGCCCGTGATACACCGCGTACATGCTCGCCATGTTCGCGAGCAGTGCCTGGGCGGTGCAGATGTTGCTCGTGGCCTTCTCCCGGCGGATGTGCTGCTCGCGCGTCTGCAGGGCCATTCGCAACGCGGGCTTTCCCTGCGCGTCCTGGGAGACCCCGATGATCCGGCCGGGCATGTGCCGCGCGTTCTCGGGCCGGGTCGCAAAGTACGCCGCGTGCGGTCCGCCGTAGCC
>Ga0070708_100001085_pt1 | contig 20788 bp, 11 predicted proteins | sample KBSK5503metaG_FD_65469 | JGI IMG/M metagenome (GOLD analysis project Ga0070708, IMG submission 65469) | Corn, switchgrass and miscanthus rhizosphere microbial communities from Kellogg Biological Station, Michigan, USA - KBS K5-50-3 metaG | ecosystem: Host-associated > Plants > Roots >... | reverse complement strand
CAGGATTATGAAAAACGGGGATTCTTCAAAGACTTCAACAAGAAAAGGCGTTAACTCCTACACGCCTCCTTTTACCTGATAGCAGGACCTAATGCCGTGATGATCTTCGCACCACGCAAGCTTTTGCTTCTCCGCTTACTTCTCTATCTCGCGAAGCAATTCGCCAAAACCTTCGTTGACAACGATGTTTGAATGCCGAATTAAGGAGCAAAGAAATGCCAAGTACCGACACCAATCGACCCCCCGGAGACGCGTGGTCTATATCGGCACATTTAACGAACCCGTACAGCATAGCCTCGGAATCGCCACTGAAACACCTGGCTTTGATGATCCCGCCACTCACGAACATCTGGCAAGGGTTTTCAATCCGGATGGTGATGACAACGCTTACTACATGCTCTGGACTGATCGAACATCAGTACTATTACGGACACAAGCTTCCCGAATATTGACTGAGAACTAAGACGGACATAATATGGGTTCCTCGAGGTTCTCAACATGCCTTGGCCTCAAGCCGATCAATTGGCTATCAGCCTGGTTTCTTACCTACTGCCTGTTCTGGTCAGCGCGTCGAAAACTGTGAGCACCGAAGCCTTAAAGGGAATTGGCCACAAACTTGGAGACAAGGCGAATCAGGCTCTTCAGGATCTCTGGCTTCGAATCCGACCGGAGGTAGAAGCCCGGCCGGCGCTCGAGGCCGCTACGGAAAAACTGGCCGAATCTCCGAAGAATCTAGTCTTGCAGGATGAGTTGCGGCGGGAGTTGCAGAATGTTTTAGAAGATGACCCGAAGTTTATGCGAGAGGTGGGCGATCTCCTCGACCGTGTGATGGCGGCCGGCGTCGTGCTCTCTAACGTTAAGATCGACGTGCACGCGGGCAAGATGGAAAACATTGTGGTCGACGATTTAGGCGATCTCAGCAAAGCAGGCATTCGCGAGATTCGGGCTGACACCAGAATCCAGCAAACCAAAGAAGGAAGTTCCACAATCGGTCTTCGCGTTGGTCGTCTCGGAGAAACGAATCCAGTCGATAAGCCAACGGATGAGGAGTAGGATCTTGAGTTCCTCGGAACTTGATTTCAGTACACGCATCCAAGAGTTAGATGAGGGTTTCACTGGGCGGCTATGGTTAATCAATCAGGTTAACGATTTCCTCTACAAATCAGAGCAGAAATACTTGGTAATCTCAGGCGAGCCGGGGATTGGCAAGAGCGCGATAGCCGCTCACCTGGTCCGGCAAGGAAAGACCCACGGCCATCATTTCTGTCGAGCCCAGGAAGGCACAACGCTGGATCCAATCATCTTCGTTCGATCTCTCACCCATCAATTAGTCCGCCGTCTTCCAGACTTCAGCCAGCACGTCATCGAGCCGGAAGCGCCGCAGATAAATGTGCACCTCAGTGTGGGCCAGGCAATCGGTAGTCAGATTTACCCAGTTTTCATTGACCAGTTTGTAATCGAGGCCCGTGACGCTGGAGAGGTTTTTCGACGCCTGATCGCCGAGCCGCTCAAGCGCTGGGCGAATCCCCGTTTGAATCCTAAGCCGGTGGTGCTACTGGTCGATGGTCTCGACGAGGCAATGAAGCTTGAACGTCATCCGAGTATTTTCGACTTAATCGAGCAGGCCCGCGATCTTCCGCGCGCTGTACGTTGGGTCCTCACCTCGAGGCCGGGTGAGCATCTGAGCAGTTTGCGAGGAGTGCGCCTCGTCCTCTCGGCGGCTTCCGACGAGCAGCAGGGGGATATTCGCTCATACACGAGCGCCTTTTTGGATGAGCCGATTATCAGCAGGGCCCTCGCAGTCCAGAAACTGGATCGCGCCGCCTATCTTGACCTTGTAACCCGGCGCTCCGAGGGAAACTTCCTATATCTCAAACTGGCCTTCGCTCAGTTGCGCAAGACGGTGGCGGCAGACAAGCCGCTGGCGCGTCCTGCGGAGCTTCCGCCCGGCCTGGAAGATCTGTATCGAGAATATCTTTACCGACTTACGCGTTCGCAACACCGCGATAGCTGGAAGGATTTTTTTCGTCCAGGCGTGAGAATCCTCGCGGTAGCGCGCGATGCTCTCGATTTCGCCGAACTGGCGCTGTTGAGTGGCGCCTCGCCTCAATCCTTGAATGATCTCTTGAGCGAACTGGCCGAACTATTGGACTCCGGCCCCGAAGGAAACGGACCATACCGGCTCCATCACGCGTCCTTCGCCGACTTCATGACTGATCGCGCGCGCAGCCGGAAGTTCTGGATTGACGAGGTCGAATGTCACTGTCTCATCTCCGATGTTTACCTAAACAGCTACGGAACAAACTGGGAGCGCTGTAGCGATTATGGCCTTCGCTTTCTCGTGCATCATTTGAGTGGCGCAGGGCGACAGAAGGAGATCAGCCGCTTACTCATCCGCGAGCCGGCCTGGACCAAAGCTAAAGTGAGTCGACTGGGTGAGCGCTCATTCCAGGATGATATTGAAGCAGCCGTTGACTCGTTCAATGATCCAGTAAGCGATGAAGATGCGATAGTATTGATCCAACTGTGGATGCTGGGGGCCGTAGCCCGTGTGTTGTCCAATGCGTACTCCGATTCAATTCTCGAGGCTCTGATGGCTTTGGGGCGGGAAGAAGAGGCCGTGAGTCAGGCCAGGTCGCGTATTGACCCTCTGGAGAGATTCCAGGGTCTCAAGCTGCTATTGAGTTTGAAGTTTACAGATGGTGGTCCATCAATAAGACTGATCAACGAGACACTCACGGCAGTCGAAGCCATTCAAGACGATCAACAGCAGGCCGCAGCGCTGAATGAGACGGTTAGGATTCTCAATCCTGCAAATCGCTGGGACGAGATCCTCAAGTCGGTGCGCGAGCTTGAATCAGTCAGTCTTCGGGCAAAGACGCTCAAGGCGCTTGTCTCGTGGCTGCGCGAATCCAACGATCCACGAGCCGCCGAGATCTGGGTGGAGGCCTTAGAAGCGACAAGGGGAATCGCTTTTCCGGATGCTCGCGCCATCGTTCTGCGACAGCTTGTCCCGCTTGCGAGTGACGAAGAAAGTTTCAAAGGAATTCTCGCCGAAGCCTGCGTTAGCGCACAAAGCATCCCGAGCGCCAACGAACGAGCAATATGTTTCCTAAGACTTTCTCAAGAGATTAACGAACGCTATCAGCCGGAAGCGGCCAAGGTCCTTGGGTTCGCTACCGATGCGGCTCGCGAGATGCGCGAATCGCTAGAGAAGGCCCGCGTTCTCCACCAGGTGTCAGTCGCCCAGATCGAGCTCGGGGATAAATTGGCGCCGTTAACCCTGTCAGAAGCGGCGCAGGCATCAACGAATATTATAAGTGTTCCTCGCCGGGCAGAGTTGCAGGAAAAGATTGCCTGCTCGATGGGCGCCGTCGGGTCATTCGATCAAGCGGTGGGGCTGGCGCGAAATATTCCTTACGACAAATACGCTGAGATCATCAGAGCCGGAGCCTCGCTTGTCTCGTTTCCGGGTGTTATCTCTGACGATGATCATCAGGCCACGGCACTTTACCAACTGTCACTCCTCCTAATCGCAGCAGGCAAACACAAAGAGGCGATTGCGACGGCGCTTCACATCGGAAACATCTTCAATCGCGCCCTCTCTCTGCAGCAGGTCGCCTTGGATTTGGTCGAGCAGGGTGATCTCGAGGCGGCGAGGCAAGCAGCGTGTTCGATTGATGAACAAGCGTTTTGCCAGGAAGGGGAACGGAAAGCTGATGATTGTGACTATATCGACGCGGCGTTTGAGCCGATGGATTGGGGACGATCCGAAGCGCTCCACGCCATTCTCAAGGCCTTGCTCGAAGAGGGACAGATAAGGAGGGCGCTCGATATTCTGGACGATTACGATGAAACAAGGCCGTGGTCCGAGGCAATGACCACGATAGCCGAAGCATTGTTGGGAGTCGGTGAGAACAAGGCCGCAATAAGGGCGATCCGGAACGTCGGTGAAGCGGTACTCGGTGAAGAATTCTGGCGGGAGTGGTGCGACTATGACTTCGATAGTTACCCTTTGTTCCTGCGTGCCGCCGAGGAAGCGGCCTGCGACGATCCACTGGCGGTTTCGTCGGCCAAAAAAATCGAAGATACAACTCACCGAGCTGAGGCTCTAGCTGCAATCGGCCGATCTATGATCAATCGTTCGGGAAAATACCCACACTACTCTCGCGACGGTGACCAACTCTTGGAAAACGCGCTGGAGGCTGTTTGCTCCCTGCGCGAAGGAGCGAGCAAAGTACGAGCTGCACGAAATGTGTGCATGGCGATGGTGCAAGCCGATCGGGTGGAGACAGCAACCAGGCTGATGACGGCACTGAAAGGGGAGGATCAGGCGCAAGTATGCGAGGTAATCGTGAAAGAACTGCTGGAGGCAGGCAGGAACGACGAGGCTCTGCGGTTTGCTTCTGAGTCCGGCGGAGACCCAATTCTCCAAGAGGTGATTACAGTTCTAATCCAGTCCGGACGTTTCGACGACGCGCTCAAAGCTATTTCCGGAATCAAGGATCGCCGAATTGCCAGCGGCGTCTTGAGATCGCTCGCCGATGCGCTTAGGGCTGAAGGTAAGTCCGGTCGCGCTTTACGGGTGGCCCAGGAGATTGATGAGCCGATAGTCAGGGCACGCGCCATTCTCGATCTGGCGCGGGAGCGGCTGGAAGCGGGAATCAACGGCTTTAAGGATCTCTACGAGAAATCCCTGGTCGCGGTTACCGAGATGCGAGCGGATGATGAATGTTACCGTTCCCTGGAAAGTATCACCGAGCGGCTGCTGGAAGTACGCAGAGCCGACTTGGCGCTAGGCTTGAATTGCCGTATTCCCGCGCCTGAACTTCGTCTCCGGGCGCTTAGTAAACTCTCGAAACTCCTATCGATAGCCGGAGAAAATTCGACCACGGAAACAATCGATCGCGCCATGGAAGCGGCGCACGCAATCGAGGAAGCCGAGGAGCGTTACCGGAGCCTGCGGGATTTCGCCGCTCAGCTCTGGGAAGTCAAGGTGGAAACTGCTCTCAGAGTCTGGAGAGAGGCGATGGGTGCGACTGCCGAAATCGAGAACGGTCGCGAGCTCGCCAGCGCCCTTAAGCAGTTAGCACGCGTCCCAGGCCTAACCAGGGATCCAAGATGGCCGGATCTATTGGAGAAGGCCCTCACCGCCGCACGAGGACTCGGCGATCCTTCGGCCCGTTCCGAGGCACTGGCCCAACTGGGCGAAACACTCGCGCGTATCGGTGACCAGCGGGCCGGGAACGTACTAACAGAGGCTTTAGATGCCACGCAAGTTCCCCGTAATGCGAATACGTTCTCAACAGTGCTACGTCAACTGATTCAGCGCTTGACCGAGTCAGGACGCTTCAGGGAGGCGTTGCGAATATCTGAGCTAATTCGCGACGAGGCCACTCGCGCCCGTGCAGGCGAAGAGATTGGAATGGGATTGGTTCGAAAGAAACGCTTCGCAGAGGCTATGGAGTTAACGGCCACGGTTCCAACTGTGCACGCGAAGATTCGTGAGGCGGTGTTCGACGCGCGCCTGAGGGCGCGCGAATTTGATGAAGCTTTACGGATTGCTGAGGCCACCGATGAAGAAAGAGAAAGAACCGCGGCGGTAGTGAGAGTGGCGCGTGCGCTTATCCACGCGAAGCGTTTCAAAAAGGCATTAGAGATCGCACAGTCCATTAGTTCTGATCAGAAACGGATCGACTTGCTAGCTCTGCTGGCCTCGGTTCGTATGGCTACCAACCGCCGCGAAGCAATGAGAATCGTGAGATCGGTACTTAGAGAGGTGGACACGAGGCTTAGTCTCGAAGACCGCGCATTAGCGCTGGTTACAATTCTAGATCCGCTGGAGAAGTTGAACTTTGAAACTGCCTCGCAAGTGGCTGCTCGTGCTCGCCGGGAAGCTGAATACTCACGTGATCGCGTCAGCACATTGTCGAGGCTCGCACGATGGTTTGAGAAATCCGGAGACGATCGAGCAAGCGAAACCTTCGATCAGGCGTGGGAGGCGGCTCAAGCGCTTCGCGGGCAGGCCGAAGTAGAGAGCCTGATGGTCGTCGCCAGTAATATGGACGATGCAAAGCACTGGCAGGCGTCCGAGGTGTACAGCGAAGCACTCAGCGCGGCTGCCAGTGTCTACAAAGGCAAGAAACTGGTCCGGTTTATTCAGAGAGTGCTTGCGGTACAGGAAGACGAGGACGTCTTGCAACAGGCATCGGAAGCTTCCGAATCACTTCACGGGGAGAACGAATTGGAAGCTTTGATGGTCATCGGCCGATGCATGTTGGACGCGAGCTCCAGGGGCGCGGTTGACGTCTTCGATCGGGCACTGAGGCTGGCGGCCGAGATTTACGAAGGCGAAGAACTGATCGAAGCCGTTAAGAAGATCTTGGACCTGGGAGATGTAGCAGAACTATATACCTACGCCATCGATGCCGCCGAGAGCATCGTTGATGAGTACGATCGCGTAGAGCTATTGTCGACTGTAGCCCAGGGCCTGGCTGAAATAGGAATGGAAGAATCTGTTGAGGATGTCGTTAGAGCGGTCGACGATGAAACGGAGCGCCGGTACGTGCAGGCCGAGGTTGACGCGGCTTACGTAAGGCTTCGCGCAGACAGCAGGAATTTCACGCAGGACACGTGGAACATCGTCGAAGACATTGAATTCGACGAGCCACGCGAAGCCGCTCTGGAGTACATGGGCAGCAAGCTCGCAGATAGAGTCGGTTGCGACCGGGCTCTTGAGATCATGCGCGGGGCCATCAGCCAAACATTCCTCGATAGTGCAATCCCGGGCGTGATTAATGCGCTACTCAAAGCAGATCGTGTGGAAGAGGCGATCGAACTCGCTCGCAATGGGCTGAAGTCTACGGTTAGTGGCGCATTGGTTTCGGAGAGGTTTACCGCTGCGGTTAATAATGTAGCCCAACATTTGGCGGCGAAGGGAAAACTTCGTCAAGCGATTTCGCTAACGACGCGGCAGGACGTGGATGCGAGCATAGGGATGTTGATCGATTGGTTCCCAACGCTGGATCGACTCGCACCAGATTTGGGAAATCGCGTAGTAACTGAAGCCGTTCGTGTCGCCGGCTGGGCGCGAGCTGACTGGCGAGACGTTCATGAAATCCTTCGCCCTAATAATGATGGACGGGCTTGCCAGTCGAGAAATCGTAGAACGCCAGATCTTTCTTCGCCAGAATCTTCGTAAGCAAAATAATTTGTCCCGCATGGCATCGAAATAGGAAGCGGAATCACAACCGCCTCCCTTTCTTTTGCTTACAGGTTTGCAGAAAGAGAGTTGACCACATTTTGACCGCATTCTTAGACTGTGGCACCCCTCCAAAGCTCGTGCTTATCAAGACTATTTCAGCCGCTGCATGCGATGATTCGTAATTAGTGACGATGGCGAGTTTCGCTCCACCGGTCTCCTTTCCAACAAGCTACTCCAGCCCTTGCTGGACTAAGGCATCAGGACGAGTTCACTCAACGTGTCCGACGAAGTACCAATGCTGACATGCGTCTCGGCCAGTGGCACATAGGAATCAAGCCTCGTTTGTCACCGTCGATTCATTGACAGAGCCTGTAGCGTAGAGTAGATTGCGCCTAGCAGTCGTAAACACTTCGTCTTATGTGAGACTCACGCCCTCGCAAGGCCTCGCGTAGACGTATTTCATAAAGCGCAACGCTATCGCTTTCATTCACTGCTCGGCAGGATTCCGGAAGCATTGTGACACTGACAAGAGAGTTGCACACGGCGCAACCTCAGATCGTGAAGGAGGTATCCCGTTATTACGGTTCCTTTGAGATAAGAGGGGTCGATCCTCATGACCAGGAGGAATTATGACAGAGTATCTCGGCACCTTTTACAGTTATCTCGCAAGACTTGTCTTAAGGAGTCTCACATGAAACGTCTGTGCTTTGCCCTCCTATTAACAATCATATCAATCACGTATGCTCAACCGAGTTTGGCCAAAAGCGGAACGGACATAGGATCTTTGAGACCTCCTGAAAGGAGCGAACGCGAGGGTCTTGAATTGAGCTATGCTCATTTCTTGCCCTCGATTCAAACGCGTTGTCTGGTTTTCACGCCTTTACCTATGACCGCAGACACCCAACAAGTGTTGGAGGCCGGTGAAATCGTGACTGCAAGACGGCAGCTCATGAATTATGTCCTGGACATCAAGGAAAAATACAAGCCTTCTGAAAAGGAGTATAGGGAGGCCCGACAGTTGTTTCGCGAGGCTGAGAGCGAATATGAGGGTTGGATAACGGATCTCACATTAGCTATTCACCAAGGAACCGTTAGAGACCTGAGAAAAGACGAGCAGTACAAGAAGAAGGCAGAACGATTAGGTAGGGCGAGCAACGCTTTTGTTGATTATGCTCAAAGCGTCACCACCCAGTCCAAAACTATTTTTACCTTTGCGAGCGCGGTGGCGGATGTCGGCATAAAGATTTGGAACGCAGTAAAAGAAAGACGAGCAAAAGAACGAGCCGAGTTCGCGGAAGCATTCGAAAAAAGAGTCAAGTGGGAACCATGGGAAAACATCCCACCAAGTACCGAAAAACGCACGCCCACACCAAACAAGTAAATGAATCAAGTCGTCAAAGGACTCTGGCTGGTCGGCGGCATTCTTTTGCTGGCTGGCGTGAGTCCAGCTAGTCAAGAGGATATTCGCAAGCTGCCCTCCTCGTCTGAACGTTACGCCGTCGTGGTTGGGGTCGGAACTTACGAAGACAAGGACATTACTTCTTTGTATGGGGCTAACAACGACGCGAAAGTCCTTGCGGATTCGCTGGAAAAGTACGGGGGCTTTCCCAAAGAGAACATCGCTCTGCTCACAAGCGATCAAGGAAACGATCGGAAACCAACTCGCAAGAACATCATTGACTCCCTTTCAGAGTGGGCCAAGCAGGTTTCGGCTAGAGGACTACTCGTGTTTGCATTTTCCGGGCATGGCACTCAGAAAAATGACAAGAGCGTCCTCTTACCCTATGACACGACCTTAAGGCACTTGACGAATGTCATAGAAGATGAAGAAGTCATCCAGATTCTAAAAGAGGCGTCGGTTAAGCAAGTTTTGATTCTTCTGGATGCTTGCAGGGGAGGACCGCTTGCGGCAAAGGGAAACGCCCAGGATAAGGCTACCCCCGAATTCCTCGCTGCTTTTGACTTGCAAAGAGCGAACATAGGCGTCAGAGCCTTCGCGACGCTGTACGCCACGGGAACATACGCTCCTGACGAAAACGATGGTCTTGCTTATCAATTGCGCAAGGAAGAAATGGGGGTTTTTACCTGGGTGGTAACAGATGAACTCAGGAAGGCAGGACAATCAAAATATCCGCTTACTTTGGCAGCACTCATTAACAGGTTGGAGGTAATAGTTCCATACCTGGTAACAAAAGAGGTTGGCAGCACAAAAAGACAAAGACCCCACTCAGTAGTGTCTGGGTTTAGAGCGAATGAGCTGGTTTTGGCTGGTCCGGCCGATGTAGATCCCACCAGTCTCGTACCCGTCTCCGGGCAGACCCTGCTCATATCGAGGGACGGAAAGCAACTGCAGGTGACCGATCAAAAGACGGGACAGGTATCCGTCTATGCGAGAACAGACAGTCTGTCGAGCGTTATGGCGAATGGTGTCCCAACCCCGGTCTCAGTAGAAGTGAGTAGCAAAGCCTCAATTCCGTTGTGGGGTTCCCGGTTACTAATCGCACCGAACTCCGAGATTTACGTTGCTGACGAGAAAAGGGGCGGGATAATAGTCTTTGCTGGAGGAATGAGCCAAAGGGAACATTTCTTCATCGACCTCAATTCAGGTAAGCCGCAACAGATGGTTCTTGCTCCTCAAATGGGAGAAGTCTATGTAATTGACGGGGCCACGCAGACCGTGGGAATTATCGATGTCAAGGAACGTAGACTCGTGCATAGATTCCAAAAACAGAATGCCCCGCGAGCAATTGCCGTCACTCCGGATGAGTCTAAGCTTTATGTGGCCAACGAGCAGCCAGCCCCTCAAGGCAGCATTAGCGTGATTGACCTCAAGAGTCGAGAGCTGAAGCAATCGATCTCGGGCGTTAACTGCCCGGAAGGGTTGGCTGTCTCGCCTAATGGCAGATATCTGTATGTCTCTACACAATGCGGGCTGGGGGAAGATCCGGTTTTCGTGATTGACACCCGAACCGACACAGTCATAGATGCGATTCCCGGTTTGGCGGTGGGACTTGGAGGTCTCGCAATTACTCCCAATGGCGAAAAACTGTACGTAGCTCGCGGTAACTACTACGCCAGAGACTCGTCGTCAGGGAGACTAGCATCTTTCCCTGACCAGATTAGCGTCATCGACACCAAGAGCCATCAGGTAACCGCGTCAAGTCCAATGAACGTTCTTCTCTTGGCGGCCACGCCGGACGGCAAATATATCCTGGCCGTCGATGGCCGTCGGCTTAACTTCATAGACACGAGCGCCGAGATAGTTGTCAAGACAATCCAATTCGATACCACACCAGGCGGCATAGCCGTAGGTAGAAGTCAGAACAATACAAGCCTTCTTTGCTACGTTTGGCTTCCTGAGGAGAATCGGCTTTTCTTCACCGGGCTCAGTGGAGTCTTGCCGAATTCTCGTAATTGAGTCAACGACGATTAATGCTTCAAGATGATGTTGACTCGACTTCACCCCAACTTCGGCGAGACAGATTTAATCAACTGAGGTAAGCGATATGTTCTTCTCACAACCTGACCTGTTCCACCAATGGGTAATCCGGTGTTATCTTCTACTAGCTATACTACAGCTCAGCCCAACGGCGGCGGCGATGGCTCAGGATTAGACTGACGTTTATCACTTCAGCTTCCCGGTGACACAGATTGCTGAGGCCTTCTCCGGCCAACCCACGCTGGTCAATGTCAGGTTCCAATTCTACTTTCCGGTCGATGACGAGCGTTATCTGCCAGTCAGTGAAGAATTGGCTGGCGCGCCTTTCATCTCCGCCGGCGTATTAGCTCCGCACTATCACGTTAATCATCCTAGCGTAGCGCTCACCATGCGCGCCCGCCAACAGCTCAACTTCATCTTGTAACTGAGAGATTAAGAGATGTCTCGCCTGCTCCGTTCTGTCAATTGCTCTCTCTGGTAGTTCCTAAGCCTTCATTTACGTTGTATCCCAAGACCTTGCAAGGCACTTCCCACGCCAGAGAGTTTCGGCACCCAATTTGTCATGTGTAGTTCGCAGCGCTTCGACCTCGTAGAAGGTCACCTCGCTGCCGAACGGCCCGGCTCCGAGAACATCGGAAGCTCGCTTTATTCCAAACTGATCCAGCGCAACTTAAGCCATCATTGAAAGCGTTGACTTTTCAGCACACATTCGCGCGAACCCAAGCCGCATTTCCTAAAAACCCAGCTATTTTCTGTTCTTGTGCCGCTTTTAGGTTGTGCACACTGTTTGCTTTCTGGCTGTTGCCCGGAACTCCGTCTCCGATCCCGTTCCGCAGGTACTCTTCCTAAAGGGCCAATGGCATGATCCGAAATGGACAATCTCGAAACCCGGCGCCCGAACTCGCAAACCTTCAGGTCGTCAATCGCCATACATATTCCGGTCCGCGCGATAATTCGTATGTCTATATCGGACGCGGTACCCCGCTCGGCAACAGGTGGTCCCACGTCCGTAATACTGCCGCGCAATACCAGGCCGCTTCTCGTGAGGAAGCCGTCGAACGCTACCGTCAATGGCTATGGAGGGAAGTCCAGAACGGTAAGGGACCTGCTTTTCAGGCTCTTGAACAACTAAAAATCCGAGCCGCAAAAGGCGAGAATGTCTCACTTGTCTGTAGCTGTAGTCCACAACTCTGCCACGGCGATGTCGTTAAATCAGCCATTGAGCACCTCGTAGGACGCGATCGCCAACAGTCCTTCCCAACAAAGACTCGGACCCAGGAACACAGAAACACGATCTTTGTTTCCGGGTCACGCTCAATTAAAACCTTGCCGACCGACGCCCGCGACAGTCTCGATCGTTACATACGCGACGGCAATCCAATTCTCGTCGGTGACGCCCCTGGCGCGGACGCCCTAGTGCAGCGTTATCTCTCCGATCGCTCTTATCAAAACGTTACGGTCTGCCATGTCGGTAATACCGCTCGAAACAATCTTGGCTTTGACACTATTCGTGTTGACGGAAACAATCAGGTGGACAAAGACGCTTACATGGCTGAACACGCCGACCACGGGTTAGCCATTTGGGATAGTAAGAGCCCAGGCACCGCGAAAAACATCGCCCGTCTCGAAACTACGATCGTAAAAATCAATTCACCGGTTTCCGCGTGCGGACAACAAGCGCGGTCTGATGTTCTCAGTCACACCGCATCAGATAACTTTCACTCTTTCTTTACTGTTGAAGAAGGATTCACGCGCGGGGAACATGCCAGCAAACTAAATCAGAAGGATCAATTTACCAGGGACGCTTTTGAGAGAGGCGCCACTATTTCCGATAACATTCTTGCCATCCCCACGGATCCGGATTCACGCCCGCAGGATGGTGAAAAGGTTCGAATCGGAACTGAGTCACACGCTATAGACTTTGTGCGCAGCTTCATTTCTGATCCAGAAGCAGCCCGAGAAAAAGGCCAACGCCTTTATGAACTTGGCAATAAAGCCTGTGGCGAGTGGACCGACTCACACGGCCGCTTAAAAATCTTCAGCCAGATCTATAATTCTGTTCGTAAAGACGAAAACAACGCGTATCGCACTAATGAAGCTAGAGCTGAGGTCATAGATAAAGTCCTCGAAGAGACTGCCCAATGGGCCGAACAACTTCCCGAACCAACTCCAGAACCGACCGCAGAAGAGGTTCATGAATTTACCGTCGCGCTCGCGGAAGAAGATCGAAACGCCCCTTACCAACCCGAGCCCGAGGAAGCTCTAAATGTAGATCAAGCTTCAGAACGCGGTCCGCGGCTACTGTATCTCCAGGAACTCCAGTCCAACTCACACGGCTTGGCAACCATCGGCGAGCTTACCGGACTCTCGTTAGAATCTCTGTCAACCAGCGATGAAAGTCAGGTATATGGCGAGCTATTTGAAAATGCCGTTTCAGATGCGATCGACCTTGCCATTCCGGAAGGCGATCAGCTCGGCGTTGAACACCAGGCCGGCGCCGTCCCCAATCTCGACGCAACCTTCGATCGGATCAACCTCGACGCTCTCCCTCCCCAGCTTCCCGATCTTACAGAACAAAACGAAACCTATTTAATTGACACTCTTCTCCCCACCGTCGACGCTCAAATTGAAAGTGGTCTCAGCAGACGCGAAATCCTGGCGCCTATCTATGAAGCGAATCGTTCTAATGAGAGCGAACGCTTCAATCAGCAAGTACAAAACGCCTTCGCCGATCATTCCGGCGTTAATGGCGTTACTCTGAACCACGCCCCCTCACGAGACGATCAGATAAAGGCGCTCACGGCCCTAAGACTGCTTGTCGCCGCCGAATACAAACGCGAAACTCGGTCCTTCACTAAAGACGCAATCGAATGGGCCAAAGGCAATTACCGCCTCGACCCCGATCAACTTCGCGCCGCGGGCAAGTTAAAAGTCCGAGAAGACGGCAAAGTCAGCGAGTACGCCAAGCTTGTTCAAGATCAACAGGCGGCACGTACCCAACGGATTCAGCAGCACCCCGGCCAGGAACTTCCCTTCCGTTCACAGATCCAACGTATCAACCAACTCGAGCTGACCGGACACAAAATCAACAATCGGATCGCTGCTTTGACTCCATCGCGCGCTGAAATGCTTCAAGCACTTAATCGCATTGAAGCCCGATTGATGGGTGCCAGGAATTCGACCGAAAGTCGCCTTACCGACTTCGCTCGCGCTGAAGAACGCAGCGAACAATTAATCCAACAAGCCAATCTATACGCAGCCGAAGTTCGCGTGAGCCAAAACTTTCAAATGCTAAAAGATGCGGCCCACCGCAACGATCACCAAAGAACGCTCGACGAGTCGCAAGCGCTCAAACGCGGCAACAACGCACGCTTCGACTATCTTCGACAGACGGAACTATCCGAAACGATCTCCCAACCTCAGCCTCATGTTGCTGACAACCGGCAAGCCATGACTACTCAACCTGCAGAAGGACCTGACTTCGACATCGCTCAGCTCGATGCCAACCGTGAATACGAATGGTCCCAACGAAACGAAGAGATCCCACTCGAATTTCCTGACCCGGCGTCTAACCCTGTCCTCGGCGCCCACGAATACGACGGTCCGCGCCCATTACACGAACCAGTCTTTTATGTACCCGGAAGCGAAACAATTATCGACACTGCCGTCATAGGTAAAGACGGAGTCATTCGTGGCAATTACAGCAACGAAACCATCGAACAGATCGCCGAACGGTACCCAGGCGTAGCCATCGGAGAAATGGCCACCGTCCAGGCCGCCTGCGAAGACGCCTCCAAAGCCCTCCACGACCAAACCACGAATGTGTCACGCTACGCGCAAATTTCTACCGAGAACGAATTTGACCGACACAACGAACGTTCAAAACTCACAGGACAATTAGTCAGCCCTCAAATAGAATCAGCCCAGAAAGCAAACGCCAGTGAAATCGCAGACCACCAAAGGCTCTTCACAGGAATAGACGGCCGCGAAGTCTCCACCAGCGCCGAAGCTCGAGCAGCTCTACGGCCGGCAGTTTCAAATCTCACATCCATGATCGAAGTCGCGGATAACACCCGCGCCAGACTCGATCCATCCGCACCAGTTCCCACAGATTTCGCTCTTGAACCAACACCGATATTTGTTTCTCTGACCAGCAATGAAAACCTTCGCATTCCGGTTGCTACGCTTCCCGAATTCGACGCGCTAACTAACGCCATACACGATTGCCGGCTCGAAACTTCTACCTGGAGAAGTCTGCACACCCCGGTGCCAGTTACCGGCCACGATGAAGAACGCGACGAGATCGCCCATTTCATCGGACAGTACGTAGATTTTCGGTTGCCTCCCGGCTCCCATGATTCAACCGCTCTGCTGAATAGCAATTCCGTATTCCGTGATTACGCACAACGCCTCAACGACGCGCGTACGAGTGACGAGCTGATTCAAACGGCGTCCGCAATACGCACTGAAAACTTCAATGCCTTTAAGCAGCTTGAAGAACACCGCGCAAATCCAGCAACTACTCCCGCTCCTGACAAGACTCCCTTAGACGTTAGTCAAATGAGGGAACTCTTCCTCACCACAACTCCGCCTGTCACAGACAAAGCACTATCCGCAAGTATGCGCGACGTGCTTCACTCAATGACCCTCTTTGGCCAACAGAAAGCTGAACGAGTGCAACTGCTCGCCGCAGGCAAACTCGAACCTTCCCCCGCGCTGGCAAAGTTGCTCGCGAACCTCGAACCAAGAAACACGCAGGCCGCACTCAAGCATTTTTATCGAAGCATCACCAATCCAGCCGCCACATTAGACAGACCCAACACCTTCGATCTCTACCAGACCTATCGAACCTTATCGCAAATTGAACGTGACTATCTGTACCAACACGCCCTCGCCGCAAAATACGATGCTCTTAAAGAAAAGTCCCAAACCGCCGCGCCATCCCAGACTCAAGAGATCGCCTTTGAAGCCCCTGGACTGCCGCAAAATACAATCGCTCCAAATGAAACGGCCGCGTACCGCGAATACTATGGCCAAGCTGACGTACGCGAAGCACAGGGCGCCGCTCGATTACTCGCAAACCAAAACGGTCTCTCAAATGCCGCGTTGGACCGTTCGTCAATCGCTCCGGAATTCTCAGACCTCGAGGTCAAAACAGTAAGCTACGTAGTTAATAACTTCGATGCCGCCCGACAATCACAAGCGGTCGAACATCTGAGCGCTTCCGAAGATCCGCACGAGCAACTTCTTGGCGATATGATTTCTATTGCGGGCGACTTTCATTCCGCCGGCGTCCAGCAAGAAATTACCGCCGCCGATATCCGACTTCCGGAAACTTACTCCCTACCACTCGATTCCGTACTACAGGTTGTTAGCTATGCGCTCCAAGACCGTTCGCCGGCTCTCGCCCCTGAAGCTCTCGCTGGCGTTCGACAAAACGCGCAGCGCGATACCTGGCACGGCCTCCAGCAAAATATTCTCAAAGATCCTTCGCTAGTCGTCGACGCGCCGGTTGCTACATTTAACGGCGTCAAGGATCTTCACGACCAATTACAATCGATGGCCCAGCTGCACGATCGCGCCCGCACCGCGTTCGTTGTACGTGACTCTCACTTTAACTCCTGTGTTCAAAAAGCCAGTGACGCACTCAGTTCGCAACCCTCATTAGACGGCCGATTCGCAAACAACAACAGAAATATCACGACCGATCTCGTACGACTGGCGCTCGATCCGAAAGTGCCCGACCAGGCAGGATTTCTCAAATCAAATGCGCAGCAATTCAATGTTGTCCGCACCGCGCTTAGTCCTTCCGACATAGACAAGGCCTCGCAGCTGCAAACTTACGCAAGCAGCGCGCGCAATAATTACCTTCAATCATTTGTTGCACTCGATCGCGCGCAACAAAACGTGCGAGGCATCGAATCCCAACTATCTGTAGCCCGCTCACTTGAGTTTGAGAAAGCGGCCCAACACGCGCCCAGCGCACGCGAACGCTACACGACCGTTAAGGACACCGTCGAACAATCAATTCTCGGTGATCATCTCCAACACTCGCTTATCAGAAATGAACCGCTCTCACTTGGCCAGGAAACCAACCAAACCGCCACCACCAGGGATCTCATTCCAGTGGACGTTAAACTGACGGCCGATGCCTCAGCCCGCGATCAGGCATGGAAATCCTTCGAGCCACAGGAAATTCGGGACGCTGCTGCCGGCAACCAGGTTGACGACAGAATTCTTAATCTTGCCTACGGTGTAATGGATCAAGTTGACTCGGCCCAAAGACTCGAAGTCGGCGTCCGACAATCCGAAACGCAGCTTAATGCGTTTGTCGATGAGAAAATGGCCGAACGCGAAACGGCCATCCGCGACGAGCGCGCGACGACTGCTTATGAAAGCTCGTTTCGCCAACTCATCAACGAACCGGATCAAGGTCAAGAGAGGGACCCGATCGATTCTCTTCAAACTGAAGACCTTCAGTTACTCCATTCCATCGACTCACGTTCAACCAACATTTCTGATTTCGTAAACCAGGCTCAAAACGGCGAACTCTCTGCCCCACTGCAGGAAATCGTCACCGCGGCACATACTGAAGCAACCATCCAAGCCGCCGCCACTAGAGAACAACCGCTCTATGCTTCCACCCAGGAGCGAGAAGACGCCAAACAAAAAACGATCTCCGAGCTCATAGGTCCCGACGCCCAACGTTACCAGGCTTTACATCAAAATTTGGAAAAGAGCGAAACTCAGTTGAACCAGGGATTTCAGGCAATCGATACCGCCTTAACAGAACTCTCCCAGGCGCGAACAGAATTGCGCATGGAACAACAGCTCGCGCAATACCACCAGATTTCCGCACCAGTAGCAGAACGCGTAAACGACTATCTGAAAGAAACAACCAGAGAGGAAGGTTTGAAGTCTTTAATCGATCCGGTTCGGACTGACGAACACGTAGAAAAGGTCGCTTTGGCGATTCTCGAAACGGCTCAGCAGCACAATGTCACATTGGATCACTCGACCGCCGGCATCGCACAAGTCCAGGAGATAGCAACCAACCTGTTTGACACTCTGCGCGACGGCATGGAACGCGCCAACGCGCATCTCTTACAAGGCCGCGAATTGACCACCGAGTTGTACAAATCCGACCTGGCGATGACGCCCACTCACCAGCACCAGCTCCATTCGGCTTTGACAAGTCCTAATGGTAATGGCGCCCACCATCATTCCCAGCAAATCTCACCAACAATACTCGACAACCACCTCACCGCAACGAACGCACCCAACCACTCCCTCGACTCGACAAATAGCCATGACATTCTTGCCGACAATCCTTTCATGGAAAATGAGCCGCTAGTAGGCTCTGGGATGACTGACATCGCTAAATCAAATATTCCTGCTCCATCCGCCCAGCCGAATGCACCATCAGTCGGCGCCGGCGGCGCCTCGCCCGGTGCTGAGATCCAAGGGCAGGACTTTGAACTGGTCCTCTAAGACCAACCCGCTTTCAAAACATTCCAAAACCGAAGGAGTAAATGCTTCCCAAATGAATACTACAAAGGCATCCACGCGCATCATTCACCGTACAATTCTCTCAGCCACCGCCGCCATTTTTCTCTTATGCGCCTTCGCCGCCACTGGCGTCGCGCAATCCGAGATCACAGACCTGGCCGTTCTGAAAACTGGGCCTGAGAAATTCGCTCCCAACGCTGATATTACGTTCCAAATAACCGTTTAGAAATATTGGACCCGACAATGCCGACAATGCAGCAACGTCGAGAAACTCGAAACGAAGTTCGAGCAGTCCTTTACCGTCATCGACGATAAAGCCACGAACTTTCCAGCACTCGCACCGATATCAGGATCGAAAAGGAACTCTTCCAATTCCGCGAGCTTTCGCAACCAACAGCCACCGCGATCAGCAATTATCTGAAAGACCCCGTTCGAGAAGAAGGCTTCAAAGGTCTGCTGGAACCATTGCGCCACGACGATCACGTCGAACGAATTACTCAGGCAATCATAGAAAGCGCCGCTGACCAAACACCGGAAGGACTCGCCCAGATAGGCGAGATCGCCAGCAGCCTGTTCGATTCGCTCTCGCTCGGCATGGAACATGCGAACGCTCAGTACGCGCATACGCAGGAATTCACCCACCAGTGCTTGTCGAGTAGCGCGATCTGGTCATGGTTGTGTCCGTTGGGAGCATGTCCTGCATGGGATCCGCTCGTCTGTGTTTGCGCGAGCGACTGATCCATTCGAGAGTGTGAAAGTGTGGAGCAGCTCTCCGGACAGGGCAGCCAGTGCGAAAGAAAACCTTTGGCACAAACGAGCAGCGAAACGCCCACACTCAACAACGCGGGCAATTTACGCCGCCGGGGATGTACGTATTTCAATCCGCTTTCATCGCGGCGATCCGTCTCACAAAGGGACCAACGGCGACACGAAAGCTGGTTTAGGTGAGTTTCAATCCGCTTTCATCGCGGCGATCCGTCTCACGATGACTAATCCGCAAAGCTACGAGGATTCGATCGTTCAGTTTCAATCCGCTTTCATCGCGGCGATCCGTCTCACGAAGCGATTCGTTGCGGTGCCGAGGAGCAGAGTTTCAATCCGCTTTCATCGCGGCGATCCGTCTCACTCAGGAGGTAACTAGTTGATATGGCAACACGAGTTTTGTTTCAATCCGCTTTCATCGCGGCGATCCGTCTCACGGTTCCCTTTTTGGAAGCGGTTATGGGCACGGATAAGTTTCAATCCGCTTTCATCGCGGCGATCCGTCTCACGCCGTTATCGGATTGGTCACGGTGTTGTTCTTCCTTCGTTTCAATCCGCTTTCATCGCGGCGATCCGTCTCACAAAGCGCAAGAGCCCACACCTGCGCCCGCGCTAACCCGTTTCAATCTGCTTTCATCGCGGCGATCCGTCTCACGCAGCAAGCTACACGAAACCTGCTACAGTTTAGTTTCAATCCGCTTTCATCGCGGCGATCCGTCTCACGTAGGAAGCCCAGTCAAGTTAAGCCGACAATAGTTTCAATCCGCTTTCATCGCGGCGATCCGTCTCACGACCGGCCACATCCGAGCGGCTTCTGTCAGTGATAAAGTTTCAATCCGCTTTCATCGCGGCGATCCGTCTCACGAAACGATGATCAAACCATCGTACAAGGTAGTTTTGGTTTCAATCCGCTTTCATCGCGGCGATCCGTCTCACTTCTGCGAATCCGATATCCCGATTCGTGGGAGTATAAGTTTCAATCCGCTTTCATCGCGGCGATCCGTCTCACGAGGGGATCGATCTCGCACAAGGCGAGCCGTTCGTTTCAATCCGCTTTCATCGCGGCGATCCGTCTCACGAGGGGATCGATCTCGCGCAAGCCGAGCCGTTCGTTTCAATCCGCTTTCATCGCGGCGATCCGTCTCACTGGAATTACCTCCCACCCAAGACCCTGTTCCCGGTTCGTTTCAATCCGCTTTCATCGCGGCGATCCGTCTCACACAGGGGCAGTGTGGTGCGAATGGCCGGTACTCGTCCGTTTCAATCCGCTTTCATCGCGGCGATCCGTCTCACAATGCGCCAAGCACGGCGCCTGTGAAGGACGATCAGTTTCAATCCGCTTTCATCGCGGCGATCCGTCTCACAGCGCCAACGTGAGCGCCAACGTGCGCGACAACGTTTCAATCCGCTTTCATCGCGGCGATCCGTCTCAATTCCGCCTTTTCTTGCGAGAATAGGAGAAAGCTATGTGTTTCAATCCGCTTTCATCGCGGCGATCCGTCTCACGCACTTGGGTTAAACCCAAGACACTTGAGGGTAACAGTTTCAATCCGCTTTCATCGCGGCGATCCGTCTCACACAAACCAGCGAGTGTATCCAGGGTAACTCGACTCAAAGTTTCAATCCGCTTTCATCGCGGCGATCCGTCTCACACTAGTGATGGTCATTGAGCAGTCGGAGGCATAGATGGTTTCAATCCGCTTTCATCGCGGCGATCCGTCTCACTCACCTACGACCCCAACCACGAAGTTTTTACGGAAAAAGTTTCAATCCGCTTTCATCGCGGCGATCCGTCTCACATGGGGTATGGGTGGCTTGTGACTAGGCCCTTACCCGGTTTCAATCCGCTTTCATCGCGGCGATCCGTCTCACGT
>Ga0070708_100001082_pt1 | contig 20809 bp, 15 predicted proteins | sample KBSK5503metaG_FD_65469 | JGI IMG/M metagenome (GOLD analysis project Ga0070708, IMG submission 65469) | Corn, switchgrass and miscanthus rhizosphere microbial communities from Kellogg Biological Station, Michigan, USA - KBS K5-50-3 metaG | ecosystem: Host-associated > Plants > Roots >... | reverse complement strand
TGCCTGGGGCCAGGCCGGTCGTGGCCCAGTTGAAGCTGGCTCCGCCCCAGCCCTGCTTCAGGTACCAGGTTCCGTCCGGATACTGGACGAAGAACTGGTACCGGGGTGTGGCGCATCCGGTTGAGGCGGCCACGAAGCTGATCGTCGAGCCCGCAGGCTGGCTTGGGTTGCTCGGTGAGAGGCTGGCGCCGGTGCAGCCGGCAAATTGGCCGGCCAGCGCAGACCACAGCTCGGGAGCTGACCCACCGTAGTTAAGGGTCCAGATTCCTACGCCGCGCAAGCCGTCTTGCTTGACCAGGTCGTACTTCGCGCTGAGGGACGTTGCGTCATCCCAATACAGTTCGCGCGTGCAGCCGAGGTTTGAGTTGTACCACGTGTCCCAGCGCTCTTGGCCCGCTGGGTCGTTGGCATCTCTATGAGCCGCGAAGGTTCCGGCCACCACTCCAGATGCGGTGCTCTCGGTGGTCGCGTCAAGGTAGGAATCCGCGATTACAGAACTGATCGGATATGCATTCGGTACCGCACTCGCGACGCAGGATTTGCGGCCGAAGTAGGGCACCCCAAGGATCACCTTTGACGCAGGCACGGTGGCGATGTACTGGGCGGCTGTCGACGTGTCGTTGTAGTAATAGCCGGTCAAAGGCGCTGTCGGACCGAGGCAGAAGCTGGAGCAGCCGAGCGGCGACCGCCGGTAATTCGAGTATTCGAGGTCGTAGGCCATGACAAAGAAGGAGTCGACGTACGCGTTGAGGCCCGGGACGTCGAAGAAACCCAGTGAATCCGCCGCCGAGCTCGCGTACGTGTCGACCGAGAGGTAGGAACCGGCAGGCAGGGCGGCTCGAAGCTGGCGGACAAAGTCCGTCATCATCGACTGCGCCGTCTGGCCGTTCTGGCAGGTGCCGTTCAGGCCCTCGTAGTCGACGTTGAGGCCGTCCACGCCCTTGGCTGTGACCTGGGTGACCGCCTGACTGACCGTCGTCACGCGATTGATGAGGCCGGCGCACATATTAGGAGTGCCAGGTTGGAAGTCCTGCAGGACGATCGTGACGACAACCTTGGTGCCGCTCGCGTGGGCTTTGGCGAGCAGGCCTGTCAACGCGGAGGAGTTCCATACAGTCCACCCGGAATCAGCGACCAGCGTCCCGTTCCAGTTGACGTGCAAGCCGAAGAAGGCGACGGTGCTGAGCAGGGAAAAGTTCCAGCTCGGGTAACCGATGGTCGGATCGCTGAGGCTGCTGGCGAGCCCGAAGCCGAACACCTCGCGGGAAAGGGCGGTCGTACTTACCTGCTTCAGCCCGGATGTGGCTATCTGCCCGGAAGGGCTTACTACAGAGGGCGGCTGCCCGCCATGTGCGGCGGGAGTCGTTGCGGCAGACGCGCTCGCCAAATTCAACATGGCCACTTCGGCCACGATCACAAGGCTGGTCACGAGGTGCAGTAATCGTTGATGCAACATAGCCGGGGCGTGTGTAGGCAGCGGTGAAGACTACACGACTGTTCGCCGGTTTGAGACTCGGTCGGAGCCCATGGCTTCGACCATGAAGAGTTGTTAAGGCGGCGCAGCACCTCGAGGCCCCGAACGGCGCCGTGGGCCCTTTGCTAGGCTTCGCGACCGAGGTAGTGAGGCTCGGCTCGCCACCCCTACATCCTTTTATGAGCATGAGAATCCCCATTTCGAAGCCGTACTTCGGCGAAGAAGAGCGAGCCGCCATAGTTCAGCCCCTGGAGACCGGCTGGGTGGTCCAGGGACCCAAGGTCGCAGAGTTCGAGCGCCTCTTCGGCGCCTATGCGGGCTCACCCAACGCCGTCGCCACGAGCTCTTGCACCACGGCGCTTCATCTCAGCCTCGTCGCGTTGGGCATCGGCCCGGGCGACGAGGTGATCGTTCCATCGTTCACATGGGTCGCCACCGCGAACGCCGTCGAGATGGTCGGCGCGCGGCCCGTTTTCGTTGACATCGAGCTGGACACGTTCAACATCGACCCGGAACGCGTCGAGGCAGCCGTCACCAACCGCACCCGAGCGGTCATCCCGGTGTCGCTGTTCGGAGTCTCCGCCCCGATCGATCCGATCATGGAGATCGCAAAGCGACACGGACTCAAGGTCGTGGAGGATGCGGCCTGCGCAGTCGGATCCTGGTACCACGGCGGCCATGCGGGCACCGTCGCGGACGTGGGCTGCTTCAGCTTCCACCCACGCAAGGCGATCACGACCGGTGAGGGCGGAATGATCATCACCGCCGACGCGGAGCTCACGCAGGCTGCAAGGTCTTTGCGCGATCACGGCGCCTCCCGGAGCGACCTCACGCGCCACCTCGGCCCGCGCAGCTACGTCCTGCCGGAGTTCGAACACGTCGGCTACAACTACCGGATGACCGACATACAGGGCGCGCTGGGGGTCGCTCAGATGGCGCGCCTCGAGGCGATCCTCGAGCTGCGCAGCGAACGCGCAAGCGTTTACGACCGCTGGATCAAGGACATGGATTGGCTCACGCCGCAGGTGCTGCCGAAATCGTGCCGCCACGGCTATCAGTCGTACGTATGCCTGTTCCGGCCGGAAGAGCCGACCCTGGCCAACGTGGAGGAGCTGCACCGGCGGCGCAACGAGCTGATGGACTCGCTCGAGGCGGCCGGCATCGCGACACGGCCGGGGACGCACGCGGTTCACACGCTCGGGTTCTACCGCCGCAAGTACGGGATCCAGCCCGAAGACTTGCCGAATTCACTGATCGCCGACCGGCTGACGATCGCGCTGCCTCTCTACGCTCAGATGACTCAGGTCGAGCAGGAATATGTGATCGAGCACCTGACCACCGCCCCGGCCAAGGCGCTGTAGCCGGTGTGCGGCATCGCCGGGGTACTGAACCTCAACGGCGATCCTGTTGCGGAGCAGAAGGTGCTGGCCATGGCGAGCTCGATGGCCCACCGCGGGCCGGACGATGAGGGCACCTTCCGCGGCGAGGGCGTCGGGCTGGCCCATCGGCGGCTTTCGATCATCGATCTCTCGCCGGCGGGCCACCAGCCGATGTTCAACGAGGACGGAACTGTCGCCGTGGTCTACAGCGGTGAGCTGTACAACTACCTGGACCTCAAGCCACAGCTCGAGGCGGCAGGCCATCGCTTCCGATCTCAGAGCGACACCGAGGTGCTGGTGCACGGCTGGGAGCAGTGGGGACCGAGCTGCCTCGACCGCTACAACGGGCACTTCGCGTTCGCCATCTGGGACGGAAAGGCACGCCGCCTCTTTCTCGCGCGCGACCGCTTCGGCACCCATCCGCTTTACTACCTGTTCGACGGCCGACGTCTCGCCTTTGGCTCAGAGGTCAAAGCCATCCTCAGCCTTGAGGATGTGCCAAGGCACGTCAGCGCGGCGGCACTGAACGAGTACTTCACGTTCCAGAACGTGCTCAGCGACCTGACCCTCTTTGACGGTGTGCGCCTGCTCCCGCCGGGGTGCTGGCTCAGCATCGACGCCGCGCCCGGCGCGCGTCCTGAGCAGAAGAAGTACTGGGACTACCGCATCCCCTCGACGCCAGTGAGCATTTCCGAGGATGAGGCCGCCGAGGAGCTGTACAGGTTGTTCACGCAAGCCGTGACGCGCCAGCTCATGAGCGATGTCCCCCTTGGCTGCTACCTGAGCGGCGGCATGGACTCCGGCTCGATAACCGCGGTGGCGAGAGGCCGCCTCGGCCGCTTGATGTCGTTTACCGGAGGCTTCGACCTCTCATCTGCCAGCGGTCTGGAGCTCGGTTTTGACGAACGTGAGCACTCTGAGGCCCTGGCCAATCTGCTGAAGACAGAGCACTACGAGATGGTCATGCACGCGGGCGACATGGAAGCCGTGATGCCGAAGCTGATCTGGCATCTCGAAGACCTGAGGGTCGGCCAGAGCTACCCCAATTACTACATGGCGCGCCTGGCGGGAAAGTTCGTCAAGGTCGTGCTCTCGGGCGCCGGCGGCGACGAGCTGTTCGGCGGCTATCCGTGGCGCTACTACCGCGCTCTCGGAGCCAACGGCGCCGACTTCGCCCGCCGCTACTACGACTTCTGGCAGCGGCTCGTACCGGACGAGGACAAGAAGTCATTGTTCCAATCCGACACCCACGAATCGATCAACGGCCAGTCGACATTCGACGTCTTCGCCGGCGTACTGGCGGGAGCTGAGATCCCCATCGAGAGCCACGAAGACTGCATCAACGCTTCGCTGTACTTCGAGCTCAAGACGTTTTTGCACGGGCTGCTGGTGGTCGAGGATAAGCTCAGCTTCGCGCACGGTCTCGAGACCCGTATGCCCTTTCTCGACAACGACCTCGTCGACTTTGCGATGCGCGTCCCGGTACGGCTCAAGCTGCGCAACATCGAGAACTTAAGAGACGGCGTCGACGAAGACGACGTGCTCAAGATGCGCCGCTTCGAATACCAGACCCAGGACGGGAAGATGATCCTGCGGCGCGCGATGGAGAGGATCATCCCGGAAGAGGTGACGACGCGCCGCAAGCAGGGATTCTCCGCTCCCGATGCGAGCTGGTTCCGCGGCGAAAGCATCGACTACATCAACGGGCTGCTTCGCGACCCTGAAGCGCACGTCTACCAGTACCTCCAGCCCGGTTATGTGCGTACCGTGCTCGACGAGCACACCGGGGGCAAGGTGAACCACCGACTCTTGATCTGGTCGCTGCTGAGCTTCGAGTGGTGGCTGAGGAATTTCATGGAATGAATCGCGGAGACGATTGACCAGACACATCATGAGGACCGCCGGCAAGCAAGCCCTCATCCCTCACTCGCGGCCCTGGCTCACCGAGGCTGACCGCCACGCCGTCGAGGCAGCGCTCGACTCCGTGATGGTCGCCGACGGCGATCTGTCGCGAAAGCTCGAAGCTGCGGCAGCGGAATACCTCGGACAGGCCGGCGGCGTCTCCACTCCTGACGGGACGACCGCGCTCTACCTCGCGCTCCGCGCGTTGCATGTTGGCTCCTCGGACGACGTGGTCATCCCAACCTACGTCTGCGAGGCCGTCGCGCAGGCGGTCCGCTGGACGGGCGCCACTCCCGTCCATTGCGACGTCGGTGACGATTGGTGCGTCAACGCCGATACCGTGCGACGCGCGATCACCAAGCGCACGAAGGCAGTGATCGTGGTGCATACGTTCGGCATCGTCGCCGACACGCCGCCGATCGTTGCGCTTGGTCTTCCCGTCATCGAAGACCTTGCTCAGTCGTTCGGAGCGTCATCGCCGGACGGTAAAGCCGGCGCCTTTGGCGAACTCTCCATCGCATCGTTCCACGCGACCAAGTGTCTAACGACCGGCGAGGGCGGGATGGCGTTCGCCCGTGACAGGGCAATCCTCGCGAGGCTACGCGCGCTCAAGGCGTCCGACCACCGCCTGCCCCTGAGCAACCTTCAAGCGGCGCTGGGGCTGAGCCAATTGAGCCGATACGGCGAGTTCCTCGCCCGCCGTTTGGAGACGGCCGCGCGCTACCGCCGGTCGATACCAGACCGCAACCTCCCACCCGCGACTGCGCTCGAAAGGAGCATGCATTTCCGATTTCCGCTGCGGGTGGACGGGGACGTTGAGCGCTTGATGGCCGAGTTTGCGGCGCGCGGCGTTCTTGCCAAAAGAGGAGTCGATGCGCTCCTCCACAAAGACGCGGGCACATTTCCAGGCGCGGAATCTGCCTTCGAGCACACGCTCTCGCTTCCCATTCACCCGTCGATGTCCGAAGAAGAGATCGAGCGCGTGGTCGAGGCCGCGGAGCAGGTGTTGAGCTGATGGACGACCGCGACAAGCAGCGGATCATCGCCAGGTACGACCAACGGCTCGCGCAGCATCCCGACGACGATGCACGCGCGCTGGCCGTAGGCGCCGATGGACGTCACGCAATGGCGCTTCAGTGCCTGGTCGACGTCGGAATCGCCTCGGGCGCCACCGTTCTTGACGTGGGCTGCGGCCTCGGTGCTCTGCAGGAGCACCTGCTCAGCAATGAAATCGTCTGCACCTACACCGGCTACGACATCAACCCCAAGCTCATCGAGGCGGCGCAGCAGCGACATTCGAACGCGGTCTTCGAGGTGCACGACATCCTCGAGGAGGACTTCCCTGAATTCGACTTCATCGTGTCGTCTTCTAGCTTCAACCTGAAGCTCGAGCACGAGGACAACTACGCGTTCATCGAGCGAATGCTGCGAACCATGCACCGGCATGCGCGTCGCGCCGTGGCGGTCGACCTGATGACCTCGTACGTGGATTTCCAGCGGCCGGACGCTTTCTTCTACGAGCCCGAACGGGTCTTCGCGATCGCGAAGGGCATCACCAAGCGGGTCACACTGCGACACGACCTTCCCCTGTTCCAGTTCTGCGTCTATCTGTATCCCGACTTCATGGGTTGGGCTCGTTGATCGCGGCCCTGACATTCGACGTCGATTGCCAGACCTACACGGGTGCCACGTACGTCCCCATGCCAGACGAGCTCGAGGTGGCGCTGGAGACCCTGAAACCCATATTCGAGCGCCATCCTGACTGGGTTGCAACCTGGTTCCTGCGCATCGACCCCGAGGTGGACCTCTTCGCTCCGCAAGCCAGACTGCTCGACGATCTGGTCCGGCGCGGACATGCCCTCGCATGGCACTACCACGGGCCCGCCAGCCGGGTCGCAGAGTTTGCGCACCACGCGCGGCAGCATGGCCTGGATGTGAGCCGGATCGGCTTCGGGCGCGGTTCGAACCGGATTTTCCGGACGCTCTCCGAGGCAGGATTCAAGGTCGACAGCACCGCCATGCCGCGGCCGAGATACGCGTGGACGAAGCGCGGTGTGGATTGGACGGGGTCGCCCGACCGACCATTCCGTCCCTCGATCGCGGACTATCGTGTTCCAGGCTGGCCTTCTCTTGACCTGCTGGAGATACCGATCTCATGCACCACGGTCGTCGCTCCGGGGGACACCGAGCGGGTTGTTCGGTACTTGAATCCTGCCTACCATCCACGCATGTTCCAGCCCGCTCTCGAGCAATGGGTGAGCGAGCATGACCACCTAGTGACGATCACGCACCCTTACGAACTTGTGCCAGGGCCATCGCATGGACTCCTCGCGTTCGAATCCGGAGTCCTCGAGGAAAACGTGATGAGCATCGAGTCCCTCGCCGCATTAAGGGGCGGGTGCGAGTTCGTGACGTTGCCAGAGATGGCGGCGCGGCTGCCGGTGGAGGCGAACCGTGCCTGACATAAAGCTGCTCGAGTGCACGCTGCGGGACGGCAGCTACGTGATCGATTTCCAGTTCACCGAACGGGACACGATGATCATCGCCGCGGCGCTGGAGGGCGCGGGAATCGAGCTGATCGAGATCGGCCACGGGCTCGGCCTCAACGCATCGGCGGCCGGCAAAGGACAGGCCGCGGCGACTGACGAGGCTTATCTGCAGGCGGCCGCGCAAACACTGAAGCGGGCCCGCTGGGGCACGTTCTTCATCCCCGGCGTGGGCAGACACGAGGACCTGGAGATGGCTGCCTCTTTCGGCATGCATTTCGTTCGCGTGGGGACCAACGCCACCGAGGTCGAGGAGTCGCGCGAGTACATCGAGCACGCCAAGAAGCTCGGCCTTTTTGTTTCCGCCAACCTGATGAAGTCCTACGTAATGCCGCCGGCGGAACTGGCCGAGCAAGGGTCGCTCTCTGCTCAGTACGGAGCGGATGTGGTGTGCGTGGTCGACTCGGCCGGAGGAATGCTGCCCGAGGACGTCAGGGCCTACATCCAGGCGATGCGGGCCTCAATCGACGTGCCGGTCGGATTCCACGGTCACGACAACCTCTCCCTGGGCATTGCGAATGTTCTTGCAGCGATCGATGCGGGCGCGACCTACGTGGACAGCACCCTGCGCGGCATGGGGCGGGGCGGCGGCAACCCACCAACCGAGGTGCTCGTCCCAGTGCTCAAGAAGCGCGGGATCGACCTTGGCATCGACCTGAACCGGCTTATGGATCTCAGCGAACGCATCGTGAAGCCCATGCTCCACGGCGCCGGCCCAAACCCCATCGACATCACCAGCGGTTACGCACAGTTTCACTCCAGCTACCTAAAGACGATCCTCAAGTACGCCGATGCCTATGAGGTCGATCCCCGCGACCTGATCGTCGCCGTCTGCGCGGTCGACCAGACGTATGCCCCCGAGGAACTGGTCGAGGATCTGGCGAGGCGACTTCGGCAGGAGCGCCCTGCTCCTGTGCTCCAGAGCGACACACCGCGACTTCAGCTTTCGGTGGCGGAGGGCACGGAGTGGACCGCAACAGCCGGCGGACTGGCACGGAAGGTTAGATCGGAGGCGAAGAAGCGCGGAAAGCTCTCCGTGATCAACCTGGTTGCCGCCCAGCGGCCCGCGCAAGCTCCGGTGATCTCGCCGTTCATCCAGGAGGAGTTCGAGTTCGTCATCGGGAGCCTCGAGATCAGCGGAGACGGGCAGCTGGAATCTGTGATCTCCTCGATCGATGGGGTCGTTGATGCGTTGCTGGTCGACGCGAATCCCCGGGCATTCCTGGCCGCCGGCCTCGCGGAGACAGCACATTCTCTGGTACGCACCAGCCGCCTTCTCTCGTACAGCGATGCCGAGCTGTGGGCGCGCACGGTCATGTACGAGCTCAAAGCCCTAACCGTCCCAGGCGGCAGCACTCGCATCGTGATCGCCGGGCTTCGGGCTGAGTCGAGACGCCTTGCCGGGCACCTCGCGGACCAGGGTGTGAAACTCACCCTGTCTGGAGCCAAGGCAACCGAGCTGGCGGCGACCGCCGACGCCCTGCGAACGGTGAGCGGCGGAGCCGCAATCGAGGTTGAGCCGGATCTACGGATCGCGGTCAAGGGCGCGGCCGCGGTCGCCGCCTTCCACGATGACAAACCCCTTCTCGACCGCGGTGTCATGGCGGCGTTGGATCCGGGATCCCTCGTCTTCGACGCGACGATCGGTGCGGTGGATCTCGACGCGATCCAGGAAGCTCTGGACCGGGGCATCCGGATCGTCAGACCTGACATGCGTGCAGCGATGGCCGGAGAGCTCGTGGCTCAACTCGGCGTAGCCGCGACGACAAAAGAGCTGATGGGTCGCACACAGATCGCCGGCTGGCCGGTCGTGGCCGGCGGCCTGGTCGGAGCTCTGGGTGACGTGGTGGTCGACTCGATCACGAATCCGACACGCGTCGTCGGAGTCGCAGACGGCCGGGGCAGGATCCTGCCGGGGGGCAAAGGCTTCGAAGACCGGATCCGGATGGTCGAGTCCGCGCTTGCCGGCCGGCAGGCGCTGCTGCACTCGTAGAACGGATTTGGCATCGCGAACCGTGCTGGTGCTCGGGGCCGCCCAGCACCAGGCCTTCACACTCGGGGCGATCAAGGCCCTCGGATGCAAGGTCGTGGCTATCGACCGCAATCCCGCCGCACCCGGAAAAGCCGTGGCGGACTTCTTCGAGGCGGTAGACATCACAGACGTGGCCGCCGCGATCGAGGTCGCACGCCGGCACGCCGTAAACGCCGTGGTGCCGCTGTCGGACTATGGCGTCCAGACGGCCGCGGAAGTCGCTGCTGCCCTCAGATTGCCGGGGAACCCTCCGGAGGTGGCCCGCAACGCCACGAGCAAGGCACGCATGAGGCAGCTGTGGGAGCGCACCGGCGTTCCGTCGGCGAAATTTCGCGTGGTCAGGGACCTGGTCGGAGCGATGGAGGCCAGTGGAGAGCTCGATTCCTGGCCGCTCATCTTCAAGCCCGCCGACAGCCGTGGAGGTGGAAGCCGCGGAATCTCCAGGGTCGAGGGCCCGTCGCAGGTGGCCGGCGCGCTCGAGTTCGCCCAGTCCTTTTACGAGGACAAAGACGTGGTGATCGAGGAGTTCCTCGAGGGCATTGAGCACAGCCTCGAGCTGGTCGCCGAGCCGGGCGGCCGCTTCACCGTGCTGGCCATCTCCGACAAGGAGAAGACCCCGCCGCCCTATCGGGTCGACAAAAGCGTGATCTATCCAACCCTGTTCCAGGACCGAGAGCGCGCGCGGATCGGCGAGGTCGCCATCCAGGCAGCGCGCGCCCTGGGCATCGAGATCGGCGCGGTTCATGCGGAGCTGTGCAGCACGGCGACCGGCCCGCGGCTGTTTGAGCTCGGAGCGCGCTTCGGCGGAGGCCACACGCCGCATCCCATCGTTTCCTTCTTGACCGGCGTCGACGAGATTGCGGCGGTCACCCGTCTACTTCTCGGCGAGGACCCTGGGCCTCTTGCACCGAGCCGCGGCGCCGGGTGCATCTATCGGTTCTTGACTCCGCCTCCGGGCATGCTCGATTCCATCCATGGACTTGACACCGTCAAAAGCTGGGAAGGGATCCTAGACTGCGGCGTCTGGGTCGGACCGGGCAGCGTGGTGCACCCGGTACGCACCGGCGGCGACCGGGCCGGTTACATAGTCGCGGGCGCGGCGGACCGCGAGGCGGCCATCCAGCTGGCGGATCGCGCGGAATCGGCGATCGAGTTTCGCTATGCGTCGACTGACGCCGCCTCAGCGCGGACGTCACGGGCCTTGTTGTAGGCTTCCGGGACGTTTGGAACTCACTGAAAAGCGGATCGCACTCGTGGGCGGGGCAGGCCTGCTCGGATCGCACATCGTGGATCAGCTCCTCGAGGAAGACGTCGCACAGGTGGTCGTCTTTGACAACTTCCTTCGGGGTACACGCGCAAACCTCGAAGCGTCGATGAGCAACCCGCGACTCAAGGTGATCACCGGGTCGATGACGGACGATGAAGCCCTGCGCGATGCGCTGACCGGGATCGACGGCGTTTTCCTGCTGGCTTCGCTGTGGCTCGGTGAATGCGTGAACGAGCCGCGCAAGGCTTGGGAGGTGAACGTCCTCGGAACGTGGAACGTGGTCGAGGCCTGCCTAGACCTTGGGGTCAAGCGCCTGGTGTTCTCGTCCTCCGCCTCGGTGTACGGCAACGCGGTGCAGACGCCGATGACCGAGGACCATCCGTTCAACAACCGGACCACCTATGGGGCGACCAAGATCGCCAACGAGCAGATGCTGCGCGCGATCTACCAGCAGCATGGACTGCCTTTCGTTGGACATCGCTACATGAACATCTACGGGCCACGCATGGACTACCAGGGCACGTATGTGAGCGTGATCATGCGAGTGCTGGACAAGATCTGGGCCGGCGAGCGCCCGGTCATCTTCGGTGACGGCTCGCAGGTCTACGACTTCATCTACGTCGGCGACACCGCCGAGGCGAACATCTTGAGCATGAAGGCGGACTGTGCCGACGAGTTCTTCAACATCGGCATGGGCATCGGAACCACCATCAACGAGCTGGTTCAGCTCCTGCTCGAGCTGACAGGCTCAGGCCTCGAGCCGGAGTACCGGCCCCAGGAAGAAAGCTTCGTGACCTACCGCATCGGCAGCATCGATAAGGCCGAAAGGCTGCTGGGGTTCAGGGCGCATACGCCCCTTCGCGAGGGGCTGTCGAAGGTCATCGAATGGAGGCTTGGACAGCGCAAGGCGGGGTCTCTCGAACACGCATGAGACGGGTGTTCTGACGGCTCGACCGCAAGGCGCGCGATGAACCGAGTGTTCCGGACGATCAAAACGATGCGGCGGCGGGCGGTGCGTGGTGCGGCGCCCGTGATTGCACTCATCTGCCTGGTGGCGCGGGCCTGCCTGATCAGAGCCGATGCCCGGAAGCGGCGACGCAGGGGTGATCTGCCGCGAGTAATCTGGGGTCCGACCCCAATCATCAACATCAAGTACTGGTCGCAGTCACTGCAGCGCTATGGATTCGAAAGCTCAACCCTCGTCTACGGTGTGTACCCCTCGTTCAAGCGAGACGACTTCGATCGTCATCTCGACGACTTTGAGCCGCGACCGCATGCGCTGAAGTTCCTGGCTCCCTACTTCGCCTGTGCATGGTGCCTGGATCATGCCGACGTCTTCGTATTTTCCTTTGACGGCGGCTACCTCGCCGAGACTCCACTGAGGTGGTTGGAATGCCAGCTCATTCGACTCGCCGGCAAACGCACCGTGCTCATACCTTATGGCAGCGATATCGCGGTCCCTGGCACCCTCGGACCTGTCGAGGCCGGCATTTACGAGGCCTATCCGGACCTGCTCAGGCGCGCAGACGCGATTCGGCTCCGCGTCCTGTATTTCTGCAAGCACGCCGATTTCGTGATACGAACCTATCAGCCGGGCCTCCAGCTTCGCGAGGACCTGCTCTGGCCCAACGGTCTGGCGATCGAGGCCGATCGCTGGAAACCGGTCGATGACGCTGATGGTGCCGACGCGCGCCAGTCTGACGTTGTCATCGTCCATGCGCCCAATCATCGCTCCGCCAAAGGGACTGATTTTTTGATCACAGCAGTTGAACAGCTGCGGAACGAAGGACTGCACCTGCGGCTCGAGATCCTGGAGGGCCGCTCCAATGAGGACGTAATGGCGGCGATGGCAAACGCGGATATGGTGGGCGAGTCGTTCATCGCCGGCTACGGCCTGACGGCGGTTGAGGGGATGGCTCTCGGGCGGCCTGTGCTCTCGAACCTGGACTGGTTGGGACCGGAGTTCCGTGAGGACCTCCGCGATTGTCCGATCGTCAACACCAGGCCGGAAACGCTGAAGGATGACATTCGCCGCCTCGCGATCGATCCCGAGCTGCGAAGGCGGGTGGGTCGGGCTGGTCGGGAATACGTGCTCAAACGCCATTCGGCTGACGCGGTGGGGCTGGTCTGGCGGTCGGTTCTGCGTCACGTCTGGTTACGAGAACCGGTCGCGCCAAGAGTATCTGCAGAGTTCGCGTCACACGCCGAGGCCGGGTGATGCAGATTCTCGTCACCGGGGCCGCCGGCTTTATCGGCAGCCGTCTGCTTGCGCAGCTGACACAGGAGCATGAGGTCTTCGGGTTGTCGCGTAGACCATCGGCCTCTTCCCATTCGATCCAGATGGATCTGAGCTCCGGGCTCGACACAGCGGCTCTGCCTCAGCATATCGACGCCGTCATGCATCTCGCCCAGTCCGATCACTATCGAGAGTTCCCTGAACGCGCAGACCACATCTACGCCGTGAATGTCGAATCGACCTTTCGGCTTCTGGAGTACGCGAGGCGAGCCGGCGCGAAGCGGTTCGTTCTGGCGTCGAGCGGCGGCGTCTACGGCTACGCCAAGGAGGTGCTCACCGAGTCGGCCGCGCTGCGGCCACCAGATTTCTATCTCAGGAGCAAGCAGCTGGCGGAGAACCTGCTCTTCGCATATGAAAGTTACTTTGCTTCAATCGCTGTGCGGCCTTTTTTTGTGTATGGCGCGGGCCAGCGTCCAACAATGTTCATCCCCCGCCTGGTGCGGAACGTGCTTCTCGATCGCCCCATCACGCTGAGCCCACCGGACGGCCTTCTGGTCAATCCTATTCACGTTGGTGACGCGGTGCGAGCGTTCACGGCCGCACTGACGGCGGATTTCTCGGGGGCAATTAACATCGCGGGACCTGACGTTCTCAGCCTCGGCGAGGTCGTGCGCATCATTGGCCACAACGTTGGCCGGGAGCCTGTTGTCGAGCGAGTGGCGGATGCACCTGGCAACGTAATCGGCGACGTGGCTCTGATGTCCAGAATACTTGGGCCGCCGGCGGTGCGGTTCTCCGAGGGCGTGGTGGAGGTCTGCCGCGAAGCGACGGCGGAGCCGGCAATCGAGGGCCGATAACGGTGCCCAAGCGCGCGGCTGCATTCACGTTCGGGGACTACCGGCGGATCCTGGAAACCGGGGTCGCGTCAAGTTATCGATTCATCGGCTTCGAAGAGCTGGCGAACGCTCGTGACGCCGAGCCGTACCTATGCCTGTTGCGCCATGACTGCGAGGGCGACCTGACCGCGGCCCTTCGGATAGGCGAGATCGAAAAGGACCTTGGAATCAGTAGCACGTATTTCGTCCAGCTTCGATCGCCTCTCTATAACGTGCTGGCGAGACCTCAAGCCCGCTTCGTCAGAGGCCTGCTCGACCTCGGCCATCGCCTAGGTCTGCACTTCGACGAGCGCTCATATGATGAGGCGAACCCGGCCGAGGTCGCCGATCTGGTCGACGCCGAGCGTGCCCTGCTGGGAGCTGAGTTCAGCGTCGCGGTAGACGTGGTCTCTTTTCACCAGCCCTCACCGCGGGTACTCGACAACAAAATAAAACTCCGCTGCCTCAACACCTACGACCGCTTGGACATGCAGGGAGTGGGCTACCTCTCCGACAGCCGCTGGCAGTGGAGGCAAGATCCGATCGAGGCATTCCGAACCCACGCGCACCCGCACTTGCAGCTGCTGCTGCACCCCGAGTGCTGGACCGATCGAAGCATGAGCATCGAACGGAAATGGCGTGAGGTGCTCCGCGACAACGTTCAGATTGCTCAGGAGACCTTGCTCGAGCGGGAAGACACCTACAAAACGCCGGCCAAGGTCACCTTCCGATCTGCGGCGTCGAATTCTTCAAGGCCCGCACAGTGAAACCGCTTTCTTGTTCGTGGATCCGGGTGATCTCAAGCGCGGCCGCCTGACACCACTCGCGGATCTCCTCTTCGGACTGGCGATGTGCGTAGACCGGCCGATACCAGTCGTAGTTCACGTGGACGTTCTCTTCGAAGTCGAAGGCTTCGTTCCAGTAGAGCTTCGCGAAGGTCCAGTAGATTAGGCGCTGAACATCTTGCCGGCCGGCCTTGATGCCGAGCAGTGGCACATCTTCCTCCACCGTCACCTCGGCTTTCAGGGTGGCCAGGCTTCGCGCAAGCATGGTCAATGAGCGCATCGCAGCCCATGCTTCTTCGTCGGTAAGGCCGCGCAGTTTTTCGCGCACGTAATCATCTGTGAACTCTCTTGCCGGCGCCTTGCGTCGGTACACGTAAAAATTGAGCTCGCCTCCTGTCACGACGACGCGGGCAGCAGATTCTATGGCCCGTCTGGTCGACGGAGTGTGGTGAAGAACGCCCTCTGACAGAACCGCATCGAAGGTCTCGTCCGGAAACGGAAGCTTCATGGCGTCGGCCTGCACGAAATGAGTATTCGGTACATGCCGAAGGTGCTCGCGCGCCACGTCCACCGCGTCAGATATGTCCACGCCCACCCATGGCGCACTCGGCACCCACTCCCTCGATGTCAGCCAGAAGTAAGAAGCCATCCCGGAACCGCAACCGAGATCCAGGATCCGTTTCCCGGCAAAATGCCGGCACCAATCGGTAACCGATCCGAAGCCATATTTCTCACTCAGCCAGGCCGCATACAGGCCCTCGTCACCAGTCTTTCGGGCCCATGCATAGGTGGCTTCATTCCTCCACTTGAAGCCGAACGCATGCATCGTCTGAAGCTGATCCCAGTCTTGAGAGGTCAGGAAACGTGGGATACCCCCTCTTACCTCGTAGGTGTGCCCGGACCTTGACGTCAGGTTCGCGCCCATGATTTCGTCGTCTGTCTGCGCGACGACCTCCAGATCGAGCCCGCTGTGGTCGCCCGGATCGACAAGCATGTTCACCAGGGCGGCCTTCACAGCTCAAATCCTGGCAATCCGCATGGCTCGATGCCATTTTTCACCCGCGAACCATACTCGCAGCGCCCAGTGCCGGGTGACCTATCATGAGCGGCCGAGAGCGTGACTCTGGTTGCCATCCATCAGCCCAACTTCCTGCCGTGGCTGGGCTATTTCGACAAGGTTCGGCGTGCGGAAGTGTTCGTCGTGCTCGATGACGTCCAGTTCCAGAAGACCGGCGCGACCTGGAGCAACCGCGTCCAGCTGCTTATCGCCGGCGCCCCAGCGTGGGTCACGGTGCCCATCGTCCGGGCCTACCATGGCACGCGCACGATCTCAGAGATGCAGATCGACGATCGCTCACCATGGAGAGACAAGCTGCTGCGAACCATCGATCTGAACTATCGCCGTGCACCGCATTTCAGCACTGTCTACCCCTGGTTGACCTCCATGATCAAACTCCAGACCAACAGCCTGCTGGAGTACAACATGTATGCGATACGAGCGACCATCACCGCGATCGGCATAAGTTCGGAAAAGCTGGTCTTGGGCTCAGGCTTATCAGTCCATAGCCGTTCCACCGACCGTCTGATCGCGCTGGTGCGGGCGGTCGGTGGTGACAGCTACCTTGTGGGGGGCGGAGCCGAGGGATATCAAGAGGACCACCTGTTCGGTGAGGCCGGCCTCAAGCTTGTCGACCAGGACTTCCAGCATCCCATCTATCGACAGTTCAACTCGGCCGCGTTCGTGCCCGGACTCTCTATCGTCGATGCATTTATGAACTGCGGTTTCCAAGGCACGTCCGATCTCCTGAATGGAGCGCGCACAGAATGAGCTCACGGGCTACAGTCGGCGCCTCGCGCCGCGTCGTCGTCATCCAGCCGAGTCGCGGCGCGCTCGCCTTCAACTTCGGCGAGCTGTGGGAATACCGCGAGCTGCTCATCTTTCTCGCATGGCGCGAGGTAAGGGTGCGGTACAAGCAGTCGGCGCTCGGGATCGCGTGGGTGCTCATCCAGCCGCTCGCCGCGATGGTGATCTTCAGCGTCGTCTTCGGTCGCTTCGCGCATCTCCCATCCGAGGGACTTCCCTATCCGCTCTTCGTCCTGACCGGGCTGCTCCCCTGGCAGCTGTTCGGGTCATCGTTGACGCGCACCGCCGGCAGCCTGGTTGCGAATGCGAACTTGCTGACGAAGGTGTACTTCCCACGGTTGATCATTCCCCTTGCCGCCGCCCTTGCGGGCTTAGTCGACTTCGCGATCTCACTCATCTTGCTGGTGGGCGCTCTGATCTATTTCGGAGTACGGCCGGGCTGGCAGGTTCTCGCACTCCCCTTCTTCGCCCTGCTTGCCCTCCTGGCTGCCATATCCGTGGGCCTCTGGCTGTCCGCGCTCAACGTGCGATACCGCGACGTCCAGGTCGCGCTTCCATTTCTAGTCCAGATCTGGCTGTTCGCGTCGCCCGTCACATACTCGGTGAGCCTGGTGCCCAGCGGGATCTCACGCCTCATCTACAACCTCAACCCCATGGCAAGCGTGATCCAGGGATTCCGCTGGACGCTCACAGGTGGTCCGGCCCCCGGAATCCAGCTTCTCGGAGCTACTGCCCTCCTCTTCGCGATCCTGATCGGAGGCCTGATTTACTTTCGGACCGCGGAGAAGACATTCGCGGACGTGGTCTAACGTGACGAGCTTCGCCGTGCGCGCGGAAGGATTGAGCAAGCTCTACAAACTCGGGCGCAAGCGTGAGACGCAGGTCGCGCTGCGGGGTCGCGTCCGGGGGGCGCTGCGCAACGCCCTAGGGCGAGGAGCGCCGCAGCCTTCACTATGGGCGCTCAAAGATGTCTTCTTCGAAGTCCAGGAGGGAGAGGTCCTCGGCATCATCGGTCGCAACGGTGCGGGCAAGAGCACCCTGCTGAAGATCTTGAGCCGGCTATCCGAACCGACCCGCGGCCGCGCGGTGGTCAACGGACGACTGGGCAGCCTGCTCGAGGTTGGCACCGGCTTCCACGGTGAGCTCACCGGCCGCGAGAACGTGTACCTGAACGGGGCGATACTCGGCATGCGGCGTGGGGAGATCGACAGGAAGTTTGATCAAATCGTCGACTTTGCAGGCGTGGAGGCGTTCCTCGACACGGCGGTCAAGTACTACTCGAGCGGTATGTATGTGCGGCTCGCCTTCGCCGTGGCTGCACACCTCGAGCCGGACATCCTCGTCGTCGATGAAGTGCTGGCCGTTGGCGATATCGCATTCCAGCGCAAATGCCTGGGCAAGATCGGCGAAGTGGCGAGCGAAGGCCGGACTGTGCTGTTCGTCAGCCACAGCATGCCGACGATCAAGAGCCTGTGCAGTCGAGTGCTCCTGATTGATGGGGGCCGGTTGGTCCAGGACAGCGACGCCAACAGCGCCGTGGCCGCATACCTGCGCACAGACGACGTTCCGCGAGGCGAATCGATCGTGCGGGCGGGAGAATCCCTGTTGGGGACAGGCGAAGCCCGATTGCGCTCGGCGGCGGTGCTCGACTCAGCCGGAAAGGTGGCCGATCAACTGCACTTCACCGAATTGTTTCGCGTGAAGATGCTCGTGGAGACCACGGTCACGATTCCTGAAACGGTGGTCGAGGTCGGCATCTCCACCCTCGAAGGTCAGCGTATCGCGACGATGATGAACACCGACCGAGGTGGCCACGTCTTCGAGCTGGCGCCTGGACTTCAAGAAATAGTCCTGGAGGTGGACGTCACCCTACTGCCGCGCGACTACGTGCTCGACATCGGGGTCCACCATTACTCGGGCGCGACGGTTGACATGGTCGAGAAGGTGACGCGATTCACCGTGCTCAACATCGCAGGAGAGGGCGGCGATCATTACAGGCCCTACGAGGTAAGGGGATACGTCCGGCCCAACACACGCTGGTTCGACCCTAAGCCGAGCGGGGCCGCGCTCCCGCCTATGTCAAAAACGACCAGAAAACCCTGATTGCCGCGTTGGCCATGATGCGGTGAGAGCTCCAGGGTTCGCAATAGCAGCGTCCGCCGGCCTGCTCCTTGGGTTGAGCGCCGGAGTGCATGGTCCCTCGTCATCAGGTTCGATCCCGGCTCGCGTTACAGCATCGGCCACGTCCCTCGCGACATCTCTCTCGCCCAACGGGACGTGGACGACCTATCACCACGACAACGGGCGGGCGGGATTCGACGGCAGCCTGCCCGGAGCAGCGTCCGCTTCGGCGGCGTGGGTCTCCCCCACGCTCGACGGCCACGTCTACGGCGAGCCGCTCGTGTACAACGGCATGGTCTACGTCGCGACGCTGAACAACTCTGTGTATGCCCTCAATCAAGCCGACGGCACGATCGTGTGGTCCGTGAGCCTCGGCGCGCCCCAGACATATGGCTGGATGTGCGGCAACATCAATCCGACCGGCATCCTGGGCACCGGGGTCATCGACCCTTCGAACTCGCGGATCTACGTCGTGGCGTTCCTGCACCAGTATCTCGCCTACTTCCTGTTCGGCCTGGACCTGACAACGGGAAACCAGGTCCTGTTTACCGAGATTTCCCCTAACGGCTTCGACTGGACGATCCAGCAGCAGCGCGGGGCGCTCGCGATGTCGCACGACAACACGCACGTCTTAATTCCATTCGGCGGCCGGTGGGGAGACTGCGGTGCTTATCACGGCTGGGTCGAAGGCGCGCCGACCAACGGAAACGCAGTCGATGAACTCTACGAGACGCCCTCGACTGGGTCCGGGATCTGGGCAGCCGGCGGGGTATTGGTCGACGACAGCACGGGCAACGTACTGTTCTCGACGGGAAACGCGGTTCCGTGTAGTGGCGCGATTAACAGCGATTCCGTGATCAGGACGGCCGCCACCCTCGGCGCAGCGACCTCGTTCTTCCAGCCTCAGGATTGGCTCAACAACTGGTGCGGAACCGACACGGATCTAGGCTCGGCCAGCCCAGTCCTCATCAGCTCCAGCCTGATGTTCATGACCGGCAAGTACGGGCAAGGCTTCCTGATCAACCCGCAATCTCTCGGCGGCACCAACGGCCAGCTCTTCCCGACGCCATCTCCCGCGACATATGCGGGTGTCGACGTCTGCCGAGGCAACCACAACGACGCCACATTCGGCTCCTTCGCTTACGCGGCGCCTTACGTCTATTTATCTTGCGACGGCCACGGCCTGGTCGCGCTGCAGGTCAACCCTTCAACGCCATCGTTCAGCGCATGCGACGCCACTTGTGCGTCACCCTCATGGAACGCCGGTGGTGGCACGACTTTCGGTCCGCCCATCGTGGCGGCAGGCGCCGTGTGGGTGGTCGACATAGGTGGCAGCGGGCTGTACGGGTTCGACGCTTCGACGGGTGCGCAGATCTACCACAGCGGCAGCTTTGGCGTGACTCACTTTTCAACCCCGAGCGAGGCGGGCGGACAGATTTTCGTGTCTGCGACCGACCAGGTCCGGTCGTTCAACATGACCTTTTGCACCGGCGCGAGCTTGTCACCAGGCACGACGAGCCAACCTTCCGGCTCGACCATCGCCTTTACAGCCAGCTCCTCTGGATGCGCAGCCCCTCAGTACGAGTTCTGGGTCCAGTACCCGGATGGCTCGTGGAACCTCAGTCAAGGCTGGGGAGGCGCGACCTTCAGCTGGGCCACTAACGGCCTCGCACCTGGAACCTACACGGTGCACGGGTGGGTCAATGCGCGCGGCACCGGCTATGACGCGATCGGCACCGCCACGGTCACGCTGACCGGCTGCACTTCAGCCTCGCTCTCTCCTTCCAGCGGGACACTGCCTGGCGGGACCGTGATCAACTTCACCGCCAGCTCCGGCGGCTGTCCCAACCCGGTCTATCAGTTCTTCGTCCAGTACCCGGATGGGACCTGGATCCTGAAGCAGGGCTGGGGTGGCGCGACCTTCAGCTGGGACACCACCGCCGTGCCGGCCGGCACTTACACCGTGCACGCCTGGGCCAACCAGCAGGGGGCTTCGCCGACCCTCGAGGTCTACGGATCGAGCACCGTGACCCTGACCACCTGCGGCTCGGCCTCGCTGAGCCCGGCCAACCCGACCCAGCCCGCGGGCTCGACCATCGCTTTCACGGCCAGCTCCACCGGCTGTCTCAACCCCGAGTACGAATTCTTCGTCCAGTACCCGGATGGGACCTGGAACCTCAAGCAAGGCTGGGGCGGCGCAAGCTTCAACTGGGATACCACCGGCCTGGCCCCCGGCGCCTACATCGTGCACGCCTGGGTCAACCGGACGGGGACCGGTTATGACGCCATCGGCTCGGCCAGCGTGACTTTGACCGGCTGCACCTCGGC
>Ga0070708_100001081_pt1 | contig 20823 bp, 15 predicted proteins | sample KBSK5503metaG_FD_65469 | JGI IMG/M metagenome (GOLD analysis project Ga0070708, IMG submission 65469) | Corn, switchgrass and miscanthus rhizosphere microbial communities from Kellogg Biological Station, Michigan, USA - KBS K5-50-3 metaG | ecosystem: Host-associated > Plants > Roots >... | reverse complement strand
AGGATCAGGACGATCGCGAACAGGTAGTAGAGGGTGGTTCGACTGGTGAGGTCGAACGACGGGAATCCCCTCGCCGTTCCGAGCCGCTGGCCGGGGATCGTCGACGATCCTCCCTCGGCGCCGAGCCACGGCGTGCGGAACAGGAACGCGTCACACATCCACGCGAACACCAGCGTCGCGACCGCGAGATAAAGCCCGCGGACGCGCAACGCGACCACGCCGAGGACGATGCTCGCGGCCGCGGCCGCGAGGGCCGCGACGACCATGCTCACCGGGAACCCGAGTCCCGTCCCACGTACGACCAGTCCCGTCACCAGCGCCGCGATCCCGACGAACGACGCTTGCGCGAGCGATATCTGCCCGACCCATCCGGTCATGACGACCAGCGAGACGGCGATCAACCCGTAGCGGATGGCCACGAGCGTGTTGCCGAGGAACGAGAACGGAACGACCAGCGGCCACGCCACGAGCAGGATCAGGATAGGGATCCACATCAGTGGAGATCGGCGCCGTCGCGACCGCGGCGTGATCGACGCGGAGGACGTCAGCCCGCCCTCCGTTTGATCCGCCCCCGAGATGCGCCGGCCGCGGAGCGCCAGCACGGTCAGGGTGAGGAGCGCGAGAACGAGCTGCGCGGAGCCCGAGATCCGAACCACGCCTCCGATGACCGGGGTGTGCGAGAAGTAGGGAACCAGGCCGAAGGCCAGTCCGGCGATCACCGACCCGGTGAGCACGCCGCGGAGGTCCTCGATCCCGCCGATCAGCGCGGCGACGAACGCGGGCAGGACCTGGAGCGAGAGGTTGTACGGGTCGAGGTTCTGGACCGAGGCGAGCAGGACACCGCCCAGCGCGGCGAGTGCTCCGCCGAGGGCCCACGCGGCGCCGGCCGCGAGATCGGGATCCACGCCCATCAGCGCCGCAGCACGCCGGTTCTGGGCAGCCGCGCGCAGCGCGAGTCCGAGCTGCGTTCGCTTGAAGAACGTGAACAGCCCGAACGAAACCACCACGGCGGTGAGGAACAGCCCGATGTCGCCGTACTTGATCCCTCCGGTGCCGACGGTGATGTGCCCTTCAGGGAACACGTGCGGGGCGACGAGCGAGTTCGTACCCCAGATCTTGCCGACCAATGCGATCAACAATCCGGTCACGGCGACCGTGCCGACGGTCTGGGCCGTAGGACCCTGCGGCCGCAAGCGCCGGACGAACAAGCGCTCGACGGCGAGTCCGAGAACGGCTCCCGAGGCGACGCCGAGCACCACCGCGAACGGCAGCGGTACGTGCGCCTGCACGAGGCTGTACGTGAGGTACGCGGGGACCATGGCCATCGCGCCGTGCGCGAGGTTCAAGACCCGAGAGGCCCGATAGATGACCGACACGCCGAGCGCGAACAGCGCGTAGGCGCCGATCAGCGGGACGGCGAGGAGAGCGTAGGTGAAGATCGCCGGCATCGGGCTACCCGGTCCCGTACTCGGGATGCCGATCGGTCACGATGGGCCCGGTGGTCCAACCGGAGAACGTCCCCCGGTAGTTCATCGTCCAGGCCTGCATCGTCGTGTTCGCGAAGCGGCTCGTAGGACTCCAACGGAGAGTGTCCTGGACCGTCAAACCGCTGCGGAACGTCATGGAGTTGAGCACCGCCGCCAGACGCGCTCGCGTGAGGAACGGGCCGACTCGGCGGAGCGCGTCCTCGAGCAGCTGCATGCCGACGTAGCCGCCTTCCGCGAACGCGTTGTCTTCGTCGGCGCGATTGTTGGTGTTGTTCAGGTCGGTGTGGTATTCGCGCACGTGCGGATCGGTTGCGTAGTCCTCGAGCGGCGGCTTGTACGCGGTCCACACCTGCATCTGGTCGCAGGCCTCCTGGCAGTTCTTCCCGAAGTCGAACGTGAACAGCGGTTGCGCCGCGCCGATGCCGTACCGCACGGTCGCCGGCGTGGGAGCGCCCACGGTCTTCATCCACGCCAGCGCGGTCGTGGGTTCGAGGAACATCGCCACAAAGTCACCGGGTTTGAAGTTCGCCACGTCGCCGCCGTAGTCCGACTTCCCGGCCTGGATGCCGCAGTAGGACTTGTTGCAGTTCGTGTCGGGGTAGCCGTCGATGTTGTACCGGGTGAGTCGCCGAACCTCAGCGTTGAACGCGCTCGCTGCCTCCTGGCCGAATTTGTAATTGTTGTCGTAGACGATCGAGAACTTCCTTGCTCCTCGTTTGTAGGCGTCGTCGGCCATGATCCGCGCGGTCGACACGGTGGCGGCCGCGACTGACCACACCCATGGATCGCGGTACTGCAGGATGACCATGCCGTCGGTCCCGATCACCGGGAACCCGGCGGCCCGGATGTCCCCGGACTTGATCACCGCGTTCAGCCCTTCGCTGGAGGGGCCGACCGGCATGGCGAAGTATCCGTCGTGGATGAAGTTCCGTATGTCGTCTGATCCCAAGTCGGCCCGCCACACGTCGTCGACGTACTTGATGTCGAGCAGCCGTCCGCAGATCCCGCCGCCGCGGTTCACTTTGTTCTTGACCGCTTCCATCGCGTACTTGACGTCGCCGAGGAACGCGGAGCCGATTCCCGACTGCACGGTCGTCGTCGCGAGCTTGATCGACGTCGCGGTGACGCCGGTATCGGTCCTACCGCCGTTCCGTCCCGGCGCACACTGCAGGCCGGGCGGGGGCTGCGCCAACGGTCCGGCGCCCGGGCCCGTCGACGACGTCCCGGTGGCGGTCGGCGCGGGGCCGCCGCCCGACGGCCCGGCGCCCGGTCCCGCCGGCCCGTCACCCCGGTCCGCCACCCGCGTTGTGGTCGTGGTGCGGTCCGCTACCTCGATGGCCGAGAACGCTCCGATGAGCGCTCCTGCGACGAATACGGCGATGAACTTGAACGAGGTCCGTGACGTGGCCGGTATCCAACGCATCTAGCAATCCCCCACTGGGTTGGAGACGGCGAACAGAACGCGCGTTTCTCTCGAGGCCGACCCGTGAGCGACGACCACCTTCGCGTACGCGGCGCCGGCCGGCGCTTTCGGGCTGACGATCCACGACGACGAGTATCGGCCGTTCGCGTCGGTCAGACCGCTCGCATTCCCGCCGAGACCGTCGCCGAACGGCGGGTTCCCACCGGTCTTTCCGTTGGAGTAGTACGTGTCGTACGCGACCGCCGTCTTGCTCAACGTCTGCACGACGATGGTGGCTTGACCGCCGGGACGGACGCAGAGCGGGGCGATCGTCCCCGACACGGGGATAGGCGTCGGGGAACCGCCCTGCGAAGGGGTCGCACCGCCGCTCGGTGACGTCGTGGTAGTGGACCCAGATCCGGCCGGTCGTGATGTGGTGGCATGGGTCGAGGTTCCAGCCCCGGCGCCGGTTGTCGTTGTCGGGGATGTGACCGTCGGGCTCGATGCGGCCGCAGGCTTGGCCGGTCCTGACCCGCACCCGGCGAGCAAGAGCGCGGCCACCGCCGTCGCGGCGAGCGACCGTCCGCATGCGAGACGCCGAGCTCTCACGATCCGCCGCCGATCGTCAGCGCGTTTAGCTGGCGACGACGGAACGCGACCGCGGCCATCGCGACGACGAGCGCGCCGGTCAAACCGACCAGGAGCGCATCCTTCGGAGAGCGAACCAGGAAGCGCGCGGTCGTGACCAGGCGATGGAATATCCCCCCGCCTCTTTGCACCGGCGGCTCGACCAGCGGCGGAGGTGCAGGAAGCGGCGGCGGCTGTGGTAGTGGGGCGATCGTCGGCAGGATCGGGGTCGGCTCGAGGGGCGCCTCGCCGGGGAGGGGGGTGATCCCGTAGGTGGAGTTGGCCTGGATCCCCGCGAGCTGCAGCAGGAGCCTCGATCGGTCTGATAGGTCGTTGTAGATCTCGAGCTGCAACGCGGGCATGATCCGTGAGCTGCTGCTTTCGTTCATGGCAACGACGTTGTTCACGTGATCTGCGTAGTCCTCTTGGAACCCTGCGAACGCGCCTCGAAGCGTCTGGGTTATCTCCGGTTTCGGAACTCGCATCTTGAGCTTGACGTCGAACAGATCGTTCACCTGCTGCGCGAGCGCGTCGGGGTTGCAGACGACGCAGGAGAACTGCTCCTTGCCCTGTGCGTCGGTGATCGCTGCGTCCTTGATTTCGCGGCTCCAAGAGACCTTTGCGGTACCCGGGTGCCCGTGCGCGATCGTATGAACCTCGAGCGCGATCGAACCGATGCGCAGCCCGCCTTTATCAGGGATATCCACCGCCAGCCCACGAACGTACGCGGTCGTCGTCGTCACGAGGCCGGTCGCATCCTTTACCGCGCTGCTGGTGACGGAAGAGTCGGCGATCGTCAATCCGTCCGTCTGGAGGCCGCCCTCGGAAGCCGACGCGCTCGCCTGGGTCTTGTCGAGATTGCAGTGAGCAGACGCTTCGCCTCCCGGCGCGGTGATGCTGGGATCCTTGGGGTCGCCGCCGGGGTCGAGGCAGGGAGCGGCGGGCCAGCGCCAATCGAGCAGTTCAGCCGCCTGTGCCGCCGTGTCGCCCTGACCGAGATCGTCCCCGCGCGAGATCAGCTCCGTCTGTGTGGTCCGTCGGTCATTGTCTGTCGAGGCGTCTGGCGCGATCTGCTGCGCCGATGCGAAGCTGCCGACGTTGCGAAGATCCAGGAACGGAATCGAAGCGATCGTCGCACCACGGTCTCCGGGAGAGACGAGCCTATTCTGAGGCACGAAGTTGCCATCGCTCGTGATTCCGTTTTGGTACAGCGGAGCGCTCGCCCCGCCGAGGCCCCCCACGTACACGAAGTTCGCGCCATACCCGGCCACGGTGCCCGAGTAGGTCGTGAGGGTGGATGGGCCCTCCGGAATGTCGGAGGTTAGCGTGTCATAGTCCTCCAGCGAGGGCCGGCCACTGATAAGGGTCCTATCCTGCAGGACCATTGTGGTGGGCGTGAATGTGCCGTTGACTACCCTTCCGCCGTTGACGAACAAGAGATGACGAACGGGGTCCGCAACCCAGGTCACGGCGCCGCCGCTAATCTCACCGAAATCGAACGATTTCCCTTGAGGAACTGGTGTCTGCCGCGCGTCGGAGACGATGATGTTGAAGTGCACTCCTCTCCTCATGAAGAAATGGCCCGTTGCCTGATCCAAGCCGATCGGTGTGTTTGCAGCGTCGATGGCAGGAACGAAGCCCACCCAGGATGACATCCGCCCATCGAAGACCCACGCGCCCGGCGTCGTCTTGGAATGTGTGGCCAAGAACAGCCGATCAGTCGAAGTGTCGAAAAGGAGCTGACCGAGCGTTCCGTCGACGTTCTGGAAGTTTCCGGATATCCCGAAGAACTCTTCTCTTGGCCGGACGAATGCCTGCTGGGCGGTCGGGTCAATCCAGATGCGATCGATCCCTGACTCTCCCGGATAGGGTAGGCCGATGTTCGGATCTGTGTCCGTGCGTATGCACCCGACGTACAAGGCAGGCAAGAACTCGCTGCGGTAGATCGCGGTCCCCATTCGGTTCGCGGTGGCGGCGTGGAGGCATTTGGTGAGAGTCGTCGACCACACGAGAGCCCCGGTATCAACGTCGAGGGCGACGATCGTCACCGGCACCACCGGCATAAAGCCTTGCTGCGGAGATGCGTTGGCTATGTAATCCTGGCATCCCATCACCCCGATGAGGTACAGGCGCCGGTCACGCTCTGAGTAGGTGATCCCTTCCGCTGTATAGCCGGGCAGCCGCTCGTTGAGATCCCAGGTATCAGGCCCCGGTTTCATTGCTGCAAGATCGAAGGTGCGGATGAGCGACTGCGGCTGGCAGACGGCGCTTCCGCCGCCCGTCTCCTTGGGCCCCAAGTCCAAATACCACGCAAGCCTCTTTCGGCTGTCGATAGCCACCTGAGCCGGGTTGAAGATGGAACCCGGGTTGGCCGACGGAAGTTCCACATCACGTCGAAGCATGCGTTTCACCGGCTGATTGAGGTCGTACTCGATCAGCCGCTCGCTGACGGTGGTGTAGGAGTAGTAATGGGCGTACGCGCGACGATGCGGCGCGTCGACGAGCGTGGTCCAAACGGGTTGCCCTTCTGCGTCACGCGGCCGCGGCAAGTTCCCCAGATACTCGAGTCCTCCACTTCCCGCCGAGGCGCCTTGGGTCGCAATTGGGAGGCCCGCCACGAGAAGCACGGTGGTCGCACCCGTTATGAGCGCCCTCTTCACCCCGAGCCCTGTCTTCATCCCGCCTCCGTCACTGCAATGAGCCTCTGCGTAACGTTCGCATCTCCCCTTTTCACAAACCGGAGATGGGGCCCTGGGGCCCCCTCTCCGGCACTGCGGCGGAACTAGAAACGTCCTCGCTTACGGAGCCGCCACTCCGACAGCCTTGATGTCCGCGTCGACCGGGCCAGCCCCGCCCGGCAGGCACCGGGACGTGGCCTGACCAGTCGGCAGCGTGAAGACGGCCGCTGCGACGCCTTGCTGGCCGTTACCGTTGAGCCTCAGGACGGCGACCGCACCGACTCGGATCCAAGTGAGGTTGACCTGGTCCGCCCCGATGTGGAAGGTTCCGTTCGCCGTTCCCTCTTCACACGTGGTCTCCGCGTAGGAGATCGAGTCGCCCGCCTGAAGCGAGATCGCGCCGCTCGGCTGCCCAGTTCCGACCCCAGTCGCCGAACCACCCAAAGAGGTAACCGTGCCGCTGCCGGGGAAGAGCGGAAGATGTGCGGTGGCGTTCGTGGACACGATGACGCCCGCTGCGTGACCCGGAACCGCCATGGCGAAGACGGCCGCGATCATGACCCCCACAACCAGAACTTTCTTCATCTGCTTATCCCTCCCGTTGACCCGCACGAGGCGAGCCTTCTGACCTGCTGCCTGCGATTCCTGTCGTTGTGCCGCTCCGCCGCCCCACCCCGGGCTGCGGCCCTCACCTCCACTCCCGGGGATCCCACCGACCGGCCCTCGCGCGTCAGAACTCGAGGGAAGGCGTTCAACCTTCGCGGGATATACGGGGGGATGGCCGGAAAGTTGCTCTGGGTTCCGAAAAAAAATGGCCGGTTGGCCAGGCGCTCTCACCTGCGCCTTTACAGCACCACGTCGGCGAGCAGGTTGCAGCCCACGGTTTTGGATGCAGGGCCGGCCGGGGTCACGGGCCATTCGCCGGTATAGACGCCGTAACAGAACGGCGCGGACGAGACCACGACCCCCGGTGTCGCGAACATCCAGGGACCGGACGTGGAGTCCCACCACACGAAGGCCGACACCTTGAAGTGATCGGGCCCCCCGCTGAACGCGTACCCCATCGAGCAGGTCGAAACCCCGTAGCAGTTGACGTACCGGAGTCCCTCGAACGCGCTGGTCACGAGGTCGTACCGGGTCACCGAGATCTGGATGAAGTTGTACGCGAACCCGAGCCCGGCGCACGGGGCCCGCAGCGTCGCCGAGAAGGAACCGCCGGTCCCCGGCGACTCGTTGATCGGTTGAACGGAGAGCGCGGCCGTGCAGGCCGCGGTGAGCGTGTTGGCTTCGACCCCCACGTTCCTCGCGCTCGCGTCATTGGGGACCATCGTCGCCAGGATCGCGAACACGACCAGCGCCAAGCCCCACCGACCTCCGCGTTTCGGCATTTCCTCCCCAACGTGTGCGGCTGCCGCATGTCTATACGGGCGTGGCCGGAAAAAGTTGCGCGAATCCGAACCGCAATTCGTGCCGCCTCTTCCGTATACACGCCAATGGTGCTATGCATGCATCCGAAACCGCACAAAACGATCGCCTACGAGGGAATGAGCCTCTGCACGGCGAACCGAGGGGAGAAGGCGAATGCGTAAGGTCCTGGTGAGCTGGGCTCTTCTGTTGGGGGTGCTGGGCGTTTTTCAGCCCGCGAAGGCCGACTTCCGCGGTGGGGTCTGCGCGCTGAACATGCATTTCACCTTCAACCCCCCGCTGCAGTTCGGAACCGGCCCGGCGGGCCCGAAGACCTGGACGCTCACGTTCAACAGCGTCGGCCCCGCCAACTGCGTCATCTCGCCGACCCAGGTCGGCGACGCGCTCGTCCGGACGTCCTCGGGCAACGTGATCGGTGGTGAAGCGACCGGAAACGGCCTGGCGTGGACCTGCCAATCGATTCTCGCGGATGCCCTATGGAGCCAGGACTTCGTCCCCTACATGCCCGTGCCCCCGTCCAACGCGACGTTGGCGTTCTCCGTCGGGCAGGGAGCGACGATCGTCATCTCGTCCAACGTGAGCTCGTTGCAGGGGTTCATCCACATCGACTCGGTGCCCCCGGCGTCTCAGTGCGCCGGCGCGGGGCTTGCCTCGTTCAACGCGACAGGCGTGGAGGAGCTTCACGACCCGGAGCTACCGCAGTAGCGATCAGGCGCAGCGCTGCGACCAAGTGCGGCCGCCGTCCGACGAACAAGCCAGCCCGCGGTCGCGCAATGCCGCGATGAGGTTCGATCCGCGCATCGTGAGGGCGACGACACCCTGCGCCAGGAGCCGGCTGTTGAGCCGCTGCCACGTCAGTCCGGCGTCTCGCGAGCGATAGATCCCGGAGGGTCCGCCCGCGCCGCCGACCGCCGCGAACAGACCGGTGCCGTTCGGCGTCACAGCCAGATCCTGAAGGCCCGCCGTGAAGGGCGTATCGAGTTGTGCGAAGGTCGCGGCTCCTTGGGCGGGGACGCTCAGCGAGAAGATCGAGTGCCCGTTGAAGGCGTAACCGCGGTTGCTCTGGGCGAATCCGTCCGGCAGACGGATGGACGGAGGAAGATCGAACGTCCCGGGAAGTGTCGTTTCGGAGCAGGCGACCGAGTTGCACACGAATAGTGCGCCGGCGAGCCCCCCGTTCGAGGCCGAGCCTCCCCAGCCGCCGATCACCAAACGGGGATCGGCCGGGTACGCCGGTGAGAACGCGGGTCGCAGAGGCCCCGGGAGAGCGGTCGATGGCTCGGGGGTGATGGCGGCGAGATCGTCGTTGTACCCGAGCAGCACCTGCGCGCCGATCAGGATCCTCGGGTCGGCCCCGTCGAAGGCGGGGGATATGGCGACCGAACCCGAAAGCGCGTCCGACGAGACCAGCCCGACGAACTGGAAGGTCTGTCCCCCGTCCGTGCTGACCTGCAGCCCGGAGGGCGCCATGGCGAAGATCCGCGAATCTCCCGCGCCAAAGGCGGGCGGAAGGAGCAGGACGGTGCCCGCGAGCCCGCCGGCTTGAAGGCGCGCCCACTTCGCGCCGGCATCGGTCGAGCGGAAGAGCACCGGCGCGCATCGTCCGACGCAACGAGCCAGTCCGGCGGCGAAGACCGTGCGGTCTCGCTCGAAGTTCGGCGACATCGTGAGGGACGTGATCTGCGAGTCCTCCGGCTGCTTGACGTCCCTGGTGGGATCGGTCAGATCCGTGATGACGTCGGAGACGCTCGACCGCTTCGGAGCCGGGATCGGAGCGGGCGCTATTTTGCCCGGCCTTCCTCCGTCCTGCGTGGGTGCGGCGGGCGCGTACGCCGTCGCGGCGATCCCCGGCAAAGCCGCGGCGGATCCCGGTGCAACCAAACCGCCGACCACCAGAACGACGGCCGTCACAGTGTTCACGAACTGGAGGCCTGTTCCCTGCGCGAAGCCGTCCATGTGCGCCGCGGCAGACTGCCTGATGCGCAGACGCATGCGATCGAACGTCCGGCGCGCCGCGCGGAACGGAATGCCGATGACACCCAGCATCCCGGTGGCGACGAAGGTATCACGCAGGTGCGCGCGGGCGCGGAACAGCATCGATTTCACCGAGGAGATGGAGGTGTCCTCGGCGGATGCGATATCCGCGTACCGCCAGTCCTCAAGCGCACGCAGCAGCAACGCACGGCGCTGGCGCGCGGGCAGCTCCGCGAGCGCTTCGGCCATCTCGGCTCGCACCTCGCGCGCGACGATCGCCCCGAGCGGCTCGTCACCATCGCAAGGGTCCGACGCGACGTGCCGGATGCCCCGGCCTTCGTGGTCGTCGGCGGATACGGTGCGCGAGCGCTCGCGGAGGACGTCGATCGCCAAACGGTGCGCGATGGTCGTGAGCCACGTCCGGAGCTGCCGCCCGCGGTCGTATCTCGGCAGGCACGTGAACGCTCGAAGGAACGTGTCCTGAACGACGTCCTCGGCGAGACCGGGGTCTTTCAGGATCGCTCGGCAGTGGGCCAGCAGCGCAAGTCGATAACGTCCGTAGAGGCGCGCGAACGCTTCCACGTCACCGCGAAGCGAGGCGTCGAGAAGCGTCCCCTCGGTGCGAGCCGTCATCTCATCGTCGCGCATGCGCTCACTCAACCGGTCGGATCCCCGTGAAGCGGGCCGCCTGACATCGGCCCGGGAATGTCTCCGCCGCGTGCCCCAGTAACCGGGCTATGTTCGCTGTCCGCGACGAAAACCCTTCCCCGCGGCGGGTCTCCTCCCGGGATCGGACCGGGATCGCGTCCACGCCGGCGGTGTGGCTCGATGGCCGGTCGGCCAAAGAAACCCGCGGTATCCAGGTCCGATGCCATGCTGAACCAATGTTCCCAGAGGGATCGGGTTTCTCCGCAACTTTTCTGCCATCTCGTCCGTATTACTCGCGACGCCCGTCCCTGCGGGCGGGCAATCGGATGCGGAGGGATCGTGATCGGTTCGTCGGCGTCTTCGGCGCTCTCGCTCGAGCGTTCGCCTCGTCCCGATGCTGCCGACGACCGGAATGAGGTTCATGACGGAGGGCCGTTGAGGGAGTCACGGGATGCCGCCTCGATTCGAGTCTTGCTCGTTCAAGACCAGAAGACCGACGGCGCCGGTCTCACCGCGGTTCTGTCTGGCCGCGGCGACATCGGGATCGCCGGTGTGGTCCGCTCGGGCGAGGAAGCGTTGAACGGCCTCGACGAGACGACACCGGACGTCGTACTGATCGATCATCGGCTACCGCACATGTCCACGGCCGCGACCTGTCGCGCGATCCTGCGGCGGGTGCCGGGTGCCGCGGTGGCGGTGCTCGCGTCGGAGGTCGACGACTCTTCGATCCGTGAGTGCTTGCAAGCCGGGGCGCGGGGATACGTACTCACGAAGACTGGACGCGATCTCCCACACGTGATCCGTACGATCTCGCGGGGCGATCGCTGGCTGGATCCCGACGTCGTCGACCGCATCGTGACCTGGGCACAAGAAGACCGGCATCCTCGTTCGGGCGTACCCGCGTTTACCCATCGTGAGAAGGCGGTGCTGGCTTTGCTCGCGGCTGGAAGGCCCAACCGGGAGATCGCCGCCCGGCTCGAGGTAAGCCCCGGAACGGTGAAGGCGACCATCGCATCGCTGCTGCGCAAGCTCCGCGCCAAGAACCGAACCGAGGCAGTGTCCACGGCTCTCCGCCTGAAGATCATGTGACCGGAGTGGAAGCCATGGCGGAGACCACAATCACGCTGGAGCCCCAGCCGGCCCCGGTCGAAACAGCCGACGGCTGGCAAGACGAGCATGTAGAAGTCTTGCTCGAAGTCACGGAGTCGATGACGTCGGCCGACGGCTCACGCTCCGCCCTCAACCGTCTGGCAGGACTCGCGCTGCGCGCGACTGGTGCAGACCGTTGTGCCATCCTCGTGCGTGATCCTTCGGGGCGGAGACAGCTCCTGCCGGCGGCGGGGGCATCGCGCGTCGGCGATCCCGATGAGCTGTGGAGGTCGTTCCGTGAAATGGAGCCGATCGAGATCGCGGACGACCCCGAACGGTTGTCGCTCTGGGGCAGCTCGCGTGCGTTCCTGCTGGACGACGCGCGGAGGTCACCGTTGATTCCCGAACGATGGCGGAACGTGTGGGGGGTACGGTCGCTCGCGCTCGCTAAGCTTCGCGCCGGCGGGGAGACGTACGGGATCCTCGCCGTCGTGTACGACTCCGAGCAGCACGCGTTCACTCCGGAAGAGGGGCGTTTGCTGGAGGCGATCGGGATCGCTGCCGGCGTCGCGCTTCGCAGCTCCCGGCTCGTCGAGCGTCTGCAGCGGGCGGTCGCGGTCGAGCGGCAGCTTGCGGAGTGCACCGCCGCGATGGAATCGGGACATTCGCTCGCTGAAGTTCTGGACGTGGTGGCACGGCGGTTCGTTTCGCTGCTGCCGGGCACCTCCTGCTGGATCAACGTGTTGAGCCCCGACGGCACGACGATCACGCGGGTCGCGACTACGGTGGATCGGCTGGGCCCTGCTGAGACCCGCGTGGACGACCTGCCCCGAGACGACATCGAGACCATCCGCCAGATCTGGTTGCGCGACCCGCGCTATCCGATCGTCATTTCCGACGTCGCAGAGCGGAAGGGGTGGGAACAGATCGTTCCGGCCGAGGTTCGGACTGGCGTGCTGCTCCCGCTTTCCGACTGTGGGGCCGTTCACGGTTTCATCGCGCTGGGGCGGGGAAGCGACCCCTTCTCTGCCGACGAGCTTGCGATCGCGGTCGCGTTCGCCGACCGGGTCGGGTTTGCGTTCACCCAGGCGCGGCTGACCGACGCGCTCAGGCTGCGCGCGAAACTAACCGAGGCCCTGTACCGGTTGTCGGATGCGGTGGTGAGAACCTCAGACTTGAAGGCCGCGCTGGCCGCACTCAACCGGGACGTGTGCGCCGAGTTGGGCGTTGAATGTGTGCGGCTCACGTTTCGCGACGCGGCGTTCGCCAGAGATCTTCGTCTTCCACCGCCCACCGACGCCGAGCTCGCGATGATCAAGGCGTGGAGTCGCAAGGACGGGCCCCCGACGCCCCAGACGGGAAGGGACATCGCCTTTCCCGTGCCGGTCAACAACCGCACGACCGGCGTGCTGTGGGTGAGAGCGGACGAATTCGATGCGGGTCGGCTCGAACTCGCGAGAGCCGTCGCGGTGGGTCTGGGCGAGGTGGCGCAGAAGGCGAAGCTTCGGCACACCGCGGAACGGCGGGCGCGACAGCTCGCGGTGGCTGCCGAACGCGAACGCCTGGCGCGCGCCTTGCACGACGCGGTCGGCCAGACGTTCTACGGGATGGGGCTCAAGCTCCAAGACTTGGTGCACGAGGTCGAGGACGGCGCGCTCGCGAAGCGACTGGAGAGCCTGCGCGAGCTCGCGGCGCTGGGGGTGGCCGACGTCCGGAGCGCGGTCGATGCTCTTTCGGCGCTCCACCTCCGAGCGCTGGGCTTCCTGCCTTCGGTGCGCGCGCTCACGCGACAATTCACGCTCGCCACCGGAGTGCCCGCGGAGATTCGGCTCGCCGGGCAACTTCCATCGCTGCCGGCTGAGGTGGAGAGCGCCTTGTATCGGACGCTGCACGAGGCGCTGGTCAACGTTGACCGGCATGCTCGAGCCACGGGCATCGTGGTCGCGTTCCGCCGGGTGTCCAGGACCGTCGAGCTCGTCATCCGGGACGACGGCGTCGGGCTCGACCAACGCCAGGTTCGAGACTGGCGATCGGCCGCTCACTTCGGTATGCGCCGGATGGCCAGGTCGATCGAAGGGGTCGGCGGCGTGTTCAAGGTGTCGACCGCACACCCGCGGGGCCTGGTCCTCCACGCGGTCGTGCCGGTGTCGGTCTCGCGCTGAGTCCGTCCGCTCGGCCGCCACGGCTTGATGAGCGAGCGGATCTCGGGACGTGACGTTACTCTAGCGTCATGACTGACTTCATCGACGAGGATCTCAGCGGTTCGCGGTTCGAGCGCATCAACCTGGCCGGCTCACGGTTCGAGCGCATCAACCTCAGCGGCGCGGAGTTCAGCGCCAGCGACATGGTCGATACCCGGTTCCGCGGCGTACAGATGCGCGGCGTCGAGTTGTCCGACGTCGATATCTACGGCGAGATCGGGAACCTGACGATCAATGGCGTCGACGTCGGCCCTGGTGAACGCCGAGCTCGACCGGAGGTACCCCGAGCGGGCCAAGATGCGCCCGACCAACGCCGCCGGCTTCCGCGAGGCGTGGGATGTCGTTGAGCGGCTTTGGGACGACACCGTCGAACGGGCCCACCGCTTGGACCCCGAGCTGCTGCACGAGTCCGTCGGTGGCGAGTGGTCATTCATCGAGACGCTGCGACACCTGGTGTTCGCCACCGACTCGTGGGTCAGGCGGGTCATTCTCGGCGATCCATCGCCGTGGGATCCTCTGGACCTGCCGTGGGATGAGATGCGTGCCACGCCGGGCGTGCCCCGCGACCGCGACGCACGGCCGTCGCTGGAGGTGGTGCTCGAGCTACGCCATGACCGGATGTCCACAGTACGAGAGGTCATTGATGGCCTCACCGACGAGTCGCTGAGCGGCGATACCGAACCGGTTGAGGGTCCGGGGTGGCCGGCGTCCCGCAGCTACGCGGTGCGTGAGTGCCTGTTGATCATCCTCAACGAGGAATGGGAGCATCGGCTCTACGCCGAGCGGGACCTGGACGCCCTGGAAGCGCGCCGCTCGTAAACGCTTCGCGCCGACCACATCGACTCCGATGGCTCCTCTAGAGCGTTCCAGTCACCGAAAGTTGCGCAGACCCCGTGCGTTACAGTTCCTTCGACATGGAGCTGCTTGGTCGATCCGGTTTTCGCCCGGGTTTTCTCCATGCCCTGCCCCCGTCGGGGATGGAGAAAACCTTGTCTACGCTCGTAGATCGCGTGCTCCCCCGCTACTCCGAAATAGACATCTCTGGTTTGGTAATGGACTATTCGAGCCTTCGCCTGGTCGCTTTTGATACGAGGCCCGGACGGATAGACGCTTCCTGGCGCTGTCATGCGGACGATGGAAGGACACTGCTGTCCGGACGGGAAGCCCCTTTCTTCAGGACACGCAACGGAACCGCCGCCTCGCGTGTCTTGGCTGTATAGGGGAGGAGCCGGCAATGATTGCGGCCGAGATGGAGGTGGGTGAGAGCGACCATCGGAGTCGCGTCGGCGAGCTGTACGCGCGTTTCGCCCCGACCGGACTCCGCCTCGCCTACCTGCTGACCGGTGACCGTGCCATCGCTGAGGATCTCGTCCAAGAGGCGTTCATACGATTCGTGGGGCGCCTTCATCATCTGGGGAATCCCGACGCCTTCGATGCCTATCTTCGTCGTACGATCGTGAACCTTTCCAAGAACCATTTTCGACGCAGTTCGGTCGAGCGGTCGTACCTGGAACGGCAGGCACGACAATCGCCGCCCTCTCGAGAAGAACCCGATGTGCTGGGTTACCAGATGATGCGCGAAGCGTTGCTCGGCTTGCCCGTGCGGCAGCGTGCAGCGATCGTTCTCCGGTATTACGAGGACCGCTCCGAGGCAGAGATCGCCGACATCTTGCGCTGCCGACCGGCCACCGTGCGGTCCCTCGTCTCTCGCGGACTGCAAGCCCTTCGCAAGACTCCAGAGGTGACCCGATGACCGACGACGATATCCGCGGCTTCCTCGAAACCATGGCGAGCGAGACCGACCTCTCCTCGGTAGCGCCTGCATTGGTCATACGACGCGCCCGCCGGCGACTCGCGCGGACGATCGCACTCGGTGCGCTCGCGATAACCCTTGCGGTGATCGGAGGCGTCGCAGGAGTGCGATCGCTCACGGCTGCACCCGCGCCGGTCGTTCATCCCGGCCCCACCGTTTCGTCTTCAACGCCCCGTCTTCCACACAACGGCTTGATCGCCGTCGCGAATGGGAACGGGATCGTAACTTTCGATCCAGTCACCGGAACGCTGCACACGCTCGTGCGCTGCCCGGGCGTGTGCAGGGACTACTCCCAAAGTGGCCAAACGTCCTCGCCCACCTGTCCAGGCGTTTGCACGTACATCCGATCTCTTGCGTGGTCCCCAGATGGCACGAAGATCGCCTACTTTCAGTCGTACGGTGTGAATGACATGCTCATCGTCCGCGACGTGCGCACCGGGGTATCACGACGGCTGACGTGCGGGATCCAGAACCATTACGCGTGCGGTCTCGGGGAGGGCGCGCCGCTCTCTTGGTCCCCGGACGGGTCGCGTCTGGCTTTCGGGATGCACGCTGCGGTGTACACGATCGACGTGAGCGGCAAGCATCTGACGCGACTTGTGACGGGATACCGTCCCCAATGGTCGCCCGATGGATCGCGGATCCTCTTCGAGCAGATCGTCGGGGCGGCCAACATCATCTATGCGATGGACGCAAAGGGCTCCCATCGCACGTTGCTCGCGGAAGGGAATCGGCCGACGTGGTCCCCGGACGGTCAACGGGTCCTTTTCGACGCGGGACGCGCAATCTACGTTGTGAACGTAAACGGCTCCCATCGGACGTTGCTCGCGGCTGAGGGTTACGCACCCGCGTGGTCGCCCGACGGTACCAGGATGGCCTTCGCGAATTACATCGGGGCCGGCGCCAGCCGACAGGTACCCAAGACCCTCCAGTTCTGGGTCGCGAACTCCGACGGCTCGAGTCCGACCGTGATCTTCCAGGAGTCAGGCTGTTGCTTTGGGGATCTCGGTGGGCCGACATGGTCGCCCGATGGCACGAGACTGGCCGTCGTGTTGATCGGCGATTCCTCGCGTAACATTCCCCTGTTTCAAGAGGCCAGGTATCGACTGATGCTTATGGACGCGGACGGAACACACGTCAAAGTACTGGGAACCTCGTACCCGTTTCGACCCGCTTGGCGAGCAACTCTTTGACGATACCCAATTCGTCCTTTCACCCCGACCGAACGTCCTTCACGGTCAACACGATCATCCCAAGGATAGAAGGTCGCAACACCCTCCACAGTGCGAGCATTTCGTCGACCGGTCCCCTTGACGGTCGCGTCCCGCCTGACGCAGTCTCACTCCTGTGGACATCCCCGAGACGAGGTACGTCAGGAGCGGCGGCGTGCACATCGCCTATCAGGTTTTCGGTACCGGGCCCTTCGACCTCACACTCGTCGATCAGTGGTTCAGCAACGTCGACGCGCAGTGGCGACTCCCTCCGTTCGCGCACTTCCTTGAACGGCTCGGAGAGTTCAGTCGCGTCATTGTGTTGGACAGCCGGGGTACAGGATTGTCGGACCCGGTCCCGCTCGGCGGTTTGCCTACTCTCGAAGAATGGATGGACGACGTGCGGGCCGTTCTCGACAAAGTTGGCAGCGAACGAACGACGCTTCTGTGCGGGCCCGGGAGCACATATCTGGCACTCCTTTTCGCGGCCACCTATCCCGACCGTACGCAGGCTCTGGCGGTCGTTGACGGTTACGCGCGGCTGACGGCCGCCGACGATTACCTCCCCGATCTCCCTCGGGAGATCCCAGAGCCACATGTTGAAGAGGTTCGCCAGGGATGGGGAACGGGCATCTTGATGCAGAGACTGGCTCCGGAGCAGGCGCGTGATCCCATCCTGCTACGAAGTTTCGCCGAGTACGAACGTCAGTCCTCAAGCCCCGGAATGGCCGCCGCCATGATCCGAATGCTCTACGAGAGCGACCTGCGCCACATCCTTCCCGCGATCCGCGTTCCGACATTGATCATCACGCATCGCGATTCCGCGCTGATCCCCGCCGAAGCAAGTAGGTACTTGGCCACCCACATCCCGGGAGCGCGCGCGGTGGAGCTTGAGGGGAGTCAGAACCTGATCTGGGTTGGGGACGCGGAGACCATCCTCGAGGAAGTGCAGGAGTTCTTCACAGGAACGAGGCCGATACGAGAGCCCGACCGCGTTCTGGCAACCGTTCTTTTCACAGACATCGTCGGTTCGACCGAACGAGCTGCGGCGCTAGGTGACCGCGCCTGGCGGGATCTTCTCCTGAGCCATCACGCGATCGTACGCGGCGAGATCGAACGATTTCGCGGACGCGAGATCGATACGGCGGGGGACGGTTTTCTAGCGTTGTTCGACGGTCCGGCCCGCGCCATCCGATGCGCACAAGCGATCGTTGTGGCAGTTCTTCGCATCGGGATCGAGATCCGTGCCGGTCTGCACACCGGTGAGATCGAGATGATCGGCGAGGATGTGGGGGGCATAGCGGTTCACATCGGCGCACGCGTTGCCGCTCAGGCAGGCGCAAGCGAGGTTCTGGTATCGAGCACCGTGAAGGATTTGGTTGTCGGCTCGCGACTCATGTTCGAGGACCGTGGCTGGCACACATTGAAAGGCGTTCCCGATACATGGCGTCTGTTCGCCGCTTCAGGTGAGACGAAAGACTTCGCCCTCGGTGTCCCGAACATTCGGTAGAGTACGTGCGCTAGACGATGCCCCCTCGCCCCTGGCCCTGGCCCTCGCCTCCCGGCTCCCGTTCCCGTTTCCACGTGGGGCATGGAGAAAACCTCAACCGTGCACGTAAAAGGACGTTTTCGTAATGGACGTTCCGCGAATACGGACAGAGCGGGGTCCCGAAAACTCAAGCCTTCTGAGCTTTCACGAGCAAGTACTCGTTTCGGATCAGGATGCTGCCCCCGGTCCCCTCGTTGAGTTCACGCACTAGCGCTTCAAACTCCCGGCCGGAGCTCTCGTACACATCCGGCGGGAGCGTCTGCTTGGCCATGACAGCGCCTCCATGGCTCTCGAACGCGAAGCGCATCGCGTCGAAGGATTCGAACTTGAACTCGAGAGCTCGCCGATCGAGCTTGATAGACGTCGCGCCTTCAAACAACGCATGAACCGCTTGCTCCTCTCCCCACGCAAAAGGGCTGGGGAGATCGATGGGAGGAGGCGGCGTGTACTTGGAGAACACATCGTTCATCTGCCTCGAGAAGCTTTCGGGCGTCCAATTGGCCATACCCACCGAGCCGCCCGGACGCAAGACCCGGAGCATCTCCGAAGCAGCGACTCCCTGCCGCGGTGCGAAGATAGCCCCGAAGACCGACGTTACGAAGTCGAACCGGTCGTCCTGGAACGGCAATTCTTCCACGTCCGCGTCGAACCACTCGACGTCGAGCCCCTCATCATCGGTCCGAGCCCGGCCGATCTCCACGAGAGCCGGCGTGAGGTCAGATGCAACTACGTGGGCTCCTTTACGCGCAGCGGCGATGGCACAGTTACCCGTTCCGGCGGCTACGTCGAGCACGTGATGTCCGGCTGAGACGCCGCATGCATCAACGACTTCCCGTGCCGCGCCCTCCAGCAGCTTCGCGATGGGACTGTAGTCACCGAGGCTCCAGATGGCCTTGGTCATTTCCTTCATTGGTCCGAAATCGATGCTCATCGAGGGGGAGCCTAACACCGCCGATCGTCACCGACCGACCGTGGACGAGTCGGAGCCTCGCCGCGATAACATCCCACCGGTTGGTCGAAACATGCCGAGGTCCCAAGGGTTTTCGCCCAGGTTTTGTTCGGGCCCCGCCCCCGGCCCCCGTCCCCGGTAGCTCAACGCATGAGAGCATCGCTTTCCTAAACCGCGTGTGCAGTTCCATTCCTGTCGGGGGGCTCCACGCCGTGAGCAGGTGCGCACGGACGCCCCGTGGCAGCGGCAGTAGACTCGCTCGCGATGGCGATGAGATCGGCTCCGTCGCGGAAGACCGTCACCGCGTTGTTTTGCGACGTGACGGGGTCGACGGCGCTCGGCGAACAGCTCGATCCCGAGTCTCTGCGCGAGGTCCTCCACCAGTACTTCGCCGACATGCGTTCGGTAATCGAGCGGCACGGCGGCACGGTCGAGAAGTTCATCGGCGACGCCGTCATGGCCGTCTTCGGCGTTCCGAAGGTCCACGAAGACGACGCGCTCCGCGCCGTGCGCGCCGCGGCCGACATGCAAGGTGCGCTGGTGGCGGCGAACGAGCGATTCGATCGCGACTTCGGCGTGCACATCCAAGCGCGGATCGGCGTGAACACGGGCGAGGTGATCGCAGGGGACCCGACGGAGGAAGGCTCGTCGTTCGTCTCCGGCGACGCCGTGAACGTCGCGGCGCGTCTCGAGCAGGCCGCCGAGCCCGGAGAAGTGCTGCTCGGCGAGACGACCTATCGCCTCGTGCGTGCCGCGGTGATCGCCGAAGAGATGCCACCGCTGACCGCGAAGGGGAAGTCGGAGACGCTGCTCGCGTACCGGCTGGTCGTCGTCGAGGCCGCCGGACAGATGCTTCCGCGGCGGTTCGACGTGCCGCTGGTGGGTCGCGACACCGAGCTCCAGTCGTTGTTGGACGCGTTCGACGACGTCGTTCAAGGCCCGAAATGCCGGATGGCGACCCTGGTCGGCGACGCAGGGCTCGGCAAGTCCCGACTGGCACACGAACTGTCGAGCCGCATCGGCGACCGCGCGCGCGTGCTGCGCGGGCGATGTCTGCCGTACGGCGAAGGGATCACGTTCTTCCCGCTGACCGAGATCCTTCAGGATGCGGCGGGCATCGAAGGGGACGCTCCCGAGGCCGCTCGCGCCAAGATCGCCGCGCTGCTGCCCGACGATGCCGCGCTGGCGGACCGGCTCGTCGGCATCCTCGGGGTCGAGGCCTCGTCGGGGTCCATCCAAGAAACCTTCCTGGCCACGCGGCGCTTCCTCGAAACCCTCGCCGCCGCGACGCCGCTCGTCGTGATCATCGACGACATCCAATGGGCCGAAGAGACGCTCCTCAATCTCTTGCAATACCTCGCCGCGTTCGTGGGCGGTCGTCCCGTGTTCATCTTGTGTCTCGCACGCCCGCAGCTGTTGGAAGAACACCCCGACTGGAGTGAGGTCGGAGGCGTGATCCGTCTCCAGCCGATCGATCCACAAAGTAGCGAGGAGCTCGTCGCGAACTTCCTCGGGGACATCGACTCCTCGCGCGACGTCGCGAACACGATCGTTCTGTCCGCCGGCGGCAATCCGTTGTTCGTCGAAGAGATGTTGCGGATGCTGGTGGACGACGGCCTCCTGTTGCGCGACGGCTCGCGGTGGGTCGTCACGGGAGACCTCACCTCCGCGCACGCGCCGGAGACCGTCCAAGCGGTGATCGCGGCGCGACTCGACCGGCTCCCGGCCGACGAGCTGAAGACCCTGCAGTACGCGTCGGTGATCGGGGAG
>Ga0070708_100001080_pt1 | contig 20827 bp, 20 predicted proteins | sample KBSK5503metaG_FD_65469 | JGI IMG/M metagenome (GOLD analysis project Ga0070708, IMG submission 65469) | Corn, switchgrass and miscanthus rhizosphere microbial communities from Kellogg Biological Station, Michigan, USA - KBS K5-50-3 metaG | ecosystem: Host-associated > Plants > Roots >... | reverse complement strand
GACCGCGCGTGAATTACTTCCGAGCCAAGCTGAAATCTCCAATGTGATGGATTCCATCCAACAAATGGCCCACACAAACGGTGTCCGCGTCACTATGTTTGACGCCAGCAAGCCCGGAGCCAAATCAACAAACCCGGCCGCAGCGCCAAGCCCTGCACCAGGTTCAAACCCGACCCCCGCGCAAGTAACTCTTAACGAGCGGGTCATTCCCGCCCAAATTCAAGGCTCGCATGCCAACGTCGTGCGCTTCCTTAATGCCATTTCGCGCTTTCAGCGCATCATCTACATTCGTGAATTCTCAATCACCAGTCTTGAGCGTGAAGAGACCGCAAATCTCACGCTCGTTACCTACGACGCTCCAACCTCCGGGATCCTCCCGCCCATTCCATCCGAACTCCGGGACGAATTTCAGTCTCAGGGGAAAACTGCCCTGCTCACCAAGAAGCTCAAGACCATAAGGATAAAATCATGAAACTCAATCAATCGACGTCCTAAGAAAGAGTGCAGATGGAACCATCCTACCGAACTCTCGGCACTTCAAAATCATACGTCATGGCGGTTTCAAAACCGATGAGATTCCATGCATGCCGATAGTTCTGGGTCCGTGAAGCCTTGACGAAAATAATCCTGGACCGAAATCGCGAGCGTGGGAGTTTTGCTCCCACGTACTTGCGATTTGCATTTACCAATATCAAAAATGCTGAGGTTTCTCGAAGACTTCTTTCGTTCGGAAAGGCGGTCTAAGAAAAAGTTTACCAACAAAAATCCGATCTTGAGGTTTTCTCAAAATCGGCGGAAGCTTTTAAGTCATTGGGACAATTAGAGAAATTGGTAGCGGGGGTCGGACTCGAACCGACGACCTTGGAGTTATGAAGACCAAGAGAACTCACGCACCATCGTTATCCTAAGCATAAACCCCATAAATTCATAGGTCGCGGTCGGAAAAGATGCGTATATCTCCTCTATTGGAAATAGGTTTCGATATGAATCTCGGCAAAATCTCGGCAAAACTCAGTCACAGGAAAATTCGAAGGTCTAACGGAGCGACCTGTGCATTTCAGCCGGAGGCATATCTTCTATTCTTAGCAAGTTAACCTCTCCCTCTCGTTGGCCCGCGTCCGCGTCGCCAAAGCAGCCACGGCATAAGCGCAAATACAACAAGCATCAAAAGATAGACTGACCCCGAAACAGGATCGCCGGTTCGGGAGTATTCCAAGAGCGAAAGTCCGCGCAATTCTAGAACGACGAGTAAATCGGCGGCAACCATGAGTGTGAGCGCCATGAGGCCGATAGCAAAAGCTTCGACCGAGCCCAAGGCCGCACCGGTTCGTCGGACGGTCCACCGAGCGGCCAGAATCACGGCGATTAGCATCAGGGGCTGTTCAAGCAGTTCGGTATTCCTCTCACCAAAGCGTGGAACTGACCAGAGCACACGAATCATTCCCAAAACGAATCCGGTGCAATAACGACATTGAATAACGCCGCTTTGAAGATTTGCTTCGAACTCCGAAGTCGTGAGGTGGTGCTCAATTTTGTGTTGATCTCTTTGAATGCAACACGGGCTCACGCATGTTTAGCTTTCCAATATCGTTTTTCCATGCGCTTAGCCCAGGCCCAAAACTTCCCTATCTTTATATCTGTCGGATCGTCAGTCCACAGATCTTTGCGCATGAAGATGGAATCCTGCCCGGCGGCATCAACCACCAGCATCATCTCGTGATCATAGCTTGCCGAAAGCGCCCGACCTTCAATTTCCGCGACGAGGTTTTCGGCGGCGACCCCGCCCTGTCGAACCGCCATGTGGCCAAGCTTTGGACCATCGAAATTCACGCAGTCACCTACGGCGTACGTCTGCTCTATATTTGACACTCGCATTGTGGTGTCAACGCGAACGTATCCTTCGTCGTCGGTTATTTCTCTGCCAAGCAAAGCGCTGGGACCACGGAACGGTGGGACGAGCATCCGCAGATTGCAGTCGAGCTTGCGACCGTCACTCGCGATTACTGAGTTGGCTGTTACCTCAGTGATCGCAAAGTTGGAGACGAACTCCACTCGATGAGACTTAAGCACGTCACCCAGCGCTTCGGACACGGCAGCTCCGCCAAACATTTCATCGGGTGTTTCGTTACTGACAATCGTGATAGCACAACGGTCACGCTCGCCCCGCCGTTCCACCAAACGCGCAAGCGCGAACGCAGTTTCGAAAACCGGAATCGGAAGCCGCGCGCCGGGGCAATGACCAATTACCGCATGTCCTTGATGAAAACCTCGTACCGCGTCGCCAAACTTCTTAGCGGCATCGAGACCCAAGAGATGATCGGCGTGCTCGAAGAAACCGTTGATCTGTTCCGTCGCCAGCCGCCGCCCCGGTGCCAGGACAAGAAAGTCGTACGGCATTTCCCCAACAAAATCGCCGCGTGCGAATTTGACGTGACGCTTGCGATGATTGATTCGTGCGATTTCGCCTTCGACGAAGCGGATTCTCCGGTCGAGCAGCGCCTGACGCAAATCGAACGAGATGTCTTCGACTTGGTATTTTCCGAAGGCGAATCGGACCAGTGCTGGCGAAAAAAGGAATTTGCTGCTGCGCGAGACGAGGGTTATCTCGTGGTCGCGTCCAAGCTTCTTCGCCAGAGACTCAGCGGCGACAACGCCACCGAAGCCACCTCCTACAATTAAGATCTTCGCCATTACGCGGCTTTTGCTTCTTTCTCGTGTGGGCGTATGTGTACAACTTCCACCGAGCACTTCGCGTGCGCTACAACTGCCGCCGTCACGATTTTAACTTCGCTTGGCGCCGGCCAAGGCCTGGAGACAACTTCATTAACCGCGACGTCGCTGAAAGATGATCCGTCTAGTGGTAACAAGATTCTCATGATTGTTAACCTCGGAAAGGATGAAACTCTTGAACTGGGCGCTCAGCTCACAGGCTGAGCGCTGCCGTTCGACTTTCAGCTTTCGCTAATAATGCGCCGGCAGGTTTAAGCGGGCGCGTCACGAGCACTGGGCAAGGGGCTTGACGTAATACCCGATCCACATTCGATCCGAAGAGAGCTCGCATGCCGAAACCTGCCCCGTGCGCACCCAGGCAAATCAGATCAATGTCATTCCTTTCGGCGTAATTGAGTATTTCGCGATACGGCTGGCCCTCGCTGACTGCGTGCTTGATGTCACACCAGAGATGCGCCTCTGGAGGAACGGCCTTCTGCAAACGATGCGTTGAAGTGTGATAGGTTCCCTCCCGGCCAAGGGGATACCAGGAGATCTCCGATTCATTTAGCGTGAAGGGCGGCAACACGTGCAGCAAATGCAACTCCGACTGATACTCTTGCGCAAATGACAGAGCATAGTTGAGTGCCAATTCGGAATAATCTGAGAAATCGTAAGCCACGAGAACGCGTTTGAGTTCGATCTTGGTCTCGGGGCCACTTACCCAATCGCGTTCATCGCTATGCATTACCAAGACGGGACAGGGCGCCGTCCGCGAAACCGACTCGGCAGTCGATCCCAACAACGCCGCGCGATGCGGCCGGCGGCGTGAGCGCATGACGATCAGGTCAACGCCATATTTGGCGGCTTCGCGCGCGATCGCCTCGCCAGTGTCATCACAATTGACGACCAGACTCTTCCAATCGAGTCCACCAAGGTCAGGCGAACCCGAATACTTCATCAGCGCCTCTTTGATCGCCTGAGCAGCTTTGTCGCGGTCACCTAGCGGCGTCGGCCCGTCTGCCAACGCTTCACAATGCAACAGGAGCAGTTCGGCGCTATATGCTCGCGACAGCGCTATCGCGTATCGCAGAGCTTCGTCGGAATCGGGCGATAGATCGGTAGGACAAAGAATGCACTCGATTTTCATAAGCTTCGCCAGGGTTCAGCCCTGCCTCCGACTCGGTTTGAGCAACGATTATGCCGGAGCGCAATCTGGGCATTTTCGACAACTAATCGCGTGCAACTGCGAATAATCCCTTAATCATCCGGGGATATTCCGCAATCGCTTGGTCGCGTTCTATCAAAACAACGCGGCAACTTAGAGTTTTCTGAGCCGAACGTCACGGAATAGGTCTTGCTCCCATCGAGTGCGCCAAGGTAGTGCTTGGAGATAGTAGACTGCGCGAGGTGACTAATCATGGAGGATGGCGTCTTACTTGAAAGTGTTGAAGGCTTGGGGCACTCGCCGTTCGTCGCGAACGCAGGTGAAATCTGGTGGTCCTTGCAAGGCGAGAGAGAAGAAGTGTCTCGTGAGCTCCTTGCGGCAGGCCCGCTATCCCACAGCGAAGCGGTCGGTTTGCGAGCGAGTGAAGCTTCAGAAACAAACGTTCGCGAAATCGAATCGCGACATCGCGGACAATTAGAAGGGCGTCTGCGGGATGTGAATGACGCGCTCGATCGCTTGATGGATGGCGGTTACGGTCGCCGCACGGATTGCGGTGAGGAAATCGACGACAAGCGTTTGGTCGCCGATCCGGCAGCGTCTTTATGCATTGCCTGCCGGAGAACCGCTGACGGTGAAAGTAGATTTCGTACCATGTAAGGCTCTGCAGCAACGCTAACAGGAGTGAGCGGTACGCTTTCGATACAAGCGGCGACCGAGGAGATACTATGCAAACAGAGACCTCTCTAATCACACAGATCGATCCTCTGCCGCGAGGAACCACATCGAGCCGCAACACGCCCACTCGCGTCAAACAGTTGAAGCACATGATCGGCAACACGCCGCTACTTGCCATTCGATTCGCGTTCAGAGGAAAAGAGCGCGTCATCTATGCCAAGGCCGAGCACCTTAACCTGACTGGCAGCATTAAGGATCGGATGGCGTTTCACATTCTCAAGAGAGCTTACCAGGAGGAACGCCTTCAGCCGGGCGACACGATCGCCGAGGCAACCAGCGGTAACACCGGCATCTCGTTCGCCGCGATTGGACGCGCACTGGGACATCAGGTTGTCATCTTCATGCCGGATTGGATGAGTCAGGAGCGTGTTGCTCTGATCAAGAGTCTTGGTGCAAGGATAATTCACGTGCGACGAGATCAGGGTGGATTTGTGGGCAGTATCCGCCTGACTGAAGAATTGGCTCAGCATCAGCCACACGTTTTCCTGCCGGCCCAGTTTGCAAACGAAGCGAATATTGAGGCTCATGAGAAGACCACCGGCCCGGAGATCTGGTGGCAGCTATTCTTTCATTCGCTGAGGCCTGATGCGTTTGTCGCCGGCGTGGAAACGGGCGGAACGATAATGGGTACAGGAAAATTCCTTCGCGAGCGCAACCCTAGTATCAAACTGCATCCGCTGCAACCCGCCGAATCGCCTACTCTCTCGACTGGGCGTAAGGTTGGCTATCATCGCATCCAGGGAATCTCGGATGAATTCATTCCGTCGATCCTACAGTTAGAGACGCTTGATTCTGTGGTCAGCGTTCATGATGGCGACGCGATTCTGATGGCTCAGAAGCTCGCCGCATCTCTAGGCCTTGGCGTCGGGATTTCATCCGGGGCCAACTTTATCGGCGCCGCGATGGTGCAAAACGAGATGGGTGGCGACACAGTGGTGACAACTGTCTTTCCTGACGACAACAAGAAATATCTCAGCACGGACCTGCTGCGCGAGGAACGCGTACAGGTCGGCTACTTCACCTCCGAAGTCGAGCTATTAGGCTACGAAGCAATCAAGCGAGTTTGTTACACGTGCTTTGATGGTGAAGGATAGGCCTGACCTCCGATCCCGTTGCAAACTACTCATCCCAGCAGTCTGCGCATCAGTCGGCGCTTCACAACCTCGACAAGCAAGAGATATGTGGCACTCGCGACTGCCAGAAACACGAGAAAGGTTGCCGGCAGTGCAGTGAAGCCAAGCAAACCACCAACCGCCGTGTAGGGGATCACTACGCCAACAAGCACGACGAGCACCGTCGTCGTCGCCAGTGCGACGCTTGGCCTGCTGCGGAGTGGATTACCTGCTGTGCGAATGATGAAGATCACCAGCGTCTGCGTCGCCAGCGATTCCACGAACCAGCCCGTATGAAAAAGCTGCTCGGAGGCGTGAAAGACCTTGAGCAGCGCAAAGAACGTTAGGAAGTCATAGATGGAACTGATCGGGCCAATGTAGATCATGAAATCGCGGATCATGCTGACGTTCCAGCGCTGCGGTTTGTGAATGAATGTCCGGTCAACGTGATCTGTCGGAATCGTCACCTGCGCCAAGTCGTAGAGGAAGTTATTCAGCAGGATCTGCGTCGGCAGCATCGGCAAAAACGGCAGGAAGAGCGACGCGACAGCCATGCTGAACATGTTGCCAAAATTGGAACTCGTTCCCATCAACAGATACTTCATCACGTTGCCGAAGGCTTTGCGCCCTTCAATGATGCCTTCGTGCAGCACGTTCAGGCTTCGCTCAAGCAAAATGAAATCGGCGGCATCCTTGGCGACATCGACCGCAGTTGAAACCGATATGCCCACATCCGCCGCGTGAAGAGAAGGAGCATCGTTGATGCCGTCTCCCAAATAGCCCACGACGTGACTGCGACGCTTCAGCGCCAGAATGATGCGGTTCTTTTGGGCCGGCGAGACTCGCGCAAACACAAAGGTCCGCTCGACGACCTGCGCCAGGGCGGTGTCCGTCATTCGCTCAAGTTCATTGCCGAGGATGATGCGTCCGACGTCGAGCCCAACCTGCGAGCAGATGTGTTGAGTAACCAGCTCGTTGTCACCCGTCAAAATCTTGACTTCAATACCGTCGCGGCTCAGATCCTGTAGAGCCAGCTTCGCGCTTTCGAGCGGCGGATCTGAGAAAGTTAAGAATCCCGCCAGCACCAGATCCTTTTCGTCTGCCGCCCGGTAAACATCTTTCAGCGGCACTGCCGCGTATGCGACCGCCAGCATGCGGAATCCCTTGGCGCAGAGTTCCCGATAAGTTGTTTCCGAGTGTGCTCGTGCATCCGCGTCGAGTGGTCGTTGTTGACCGTCCAACTCGTAAGCAGAGCAAACCGGCAACACGCTTTCAGGAGCTCCCTTAGTGATCAACAATCTCTCGTTCTCATTTTCCACTACAATCGAGACGCGACGCCGTTCGAAGTCGAAGGGAATCTCGTCAATCTTGCGATAGGCATGAATGTCCGGGTGATCGTGTTGCAGGACGGCGGCATCTAGCGGGTTACTACTCCGGCTCTGCTTGATAGCTTGATCCAGCGGATTATTCACACCTGTTTCGTGGAGGCTGTTCAGGTACGCGAGCAGAAAGACCCTTTCAGATGGAGTGCCGAACGGATCAAGGTGTTGGTCCAGCGCCATCTCGCAGCTCGTGAGAGTGCCGGTCTTGTCGCTGCAGAGAACATCAATGCTCCCGAAGTTCTGCATCGCCTCGAGATGCTTGACGATCACTTTCTTGCGCGCCATGTGCACTGCCCCCTGGCCCAGAGTGACGGTCGTTATCATCGGCAGGAACTCGGGTGTCAAGCCGACCGCGAGGGCAACCGCGAAGAGTAACGACTCAAGAAAGTCTCGATGAAGGACGACGCTTACCAGCAGAACGAAGAGAACCAAGAGGATGGTTGTCTTCATGATTAAGAGACCAAACTGTCGAGTGCCTCTTTCGAACTCCGTTTCCGGTGGCTTAGTGGCGAGGCGAGTCGCGATGTCGCCGAAAGCGGTATTCTTACCCGTAGCCATGACCAGGGCTGTTCCCGTACCGCTAACTACAGAAGTGCCAAGAAAGACTTTGTGATCGTCGCTGGTGTCTGGGGAAACAGCCTGAAGAGCGATGGCCTCCTTTTCGACGGGTAGTGACTCTCCCGTAAGCGCCGCCTGCTGAACGTGTAGGTCGCGAACCTTGAACAGACACGCATCCGCCGGCACAAGGTCACCGGCGGTGAGGCTGATGACATCGCCCGGCACAACCTCGCGTCTGGGAATCTCCGTCCAATTTCCGTCTCGTAGGACCGTGGCAGTCGGAGCAACTTCTTTGCGAATACGCTCGACTGCGCGTTGTGAACGATAGGTTTGGATGAAGTTGAGGGCCACGCTTAACACCACCATTAGCGCGATGATCGAGGCATTGAGCACCTCACCCACAGCCGCAGAGATGGCGCTGGCAATCAGCAGAATAATGACGAGCGGATTGACGAACAGAAAGAGGATTTGAACGAGGCCCGACGTGCGGCGCGACGAGACGGGTTCGTTCGGGCCGATCTTGCTGAGCCGCAGGCGCGCCTCTGTGGTGCTAAGACCGGCGCTGGCATCTACGTGGATATCAAATGGCCGAGTCATCTATCGCTGGTAGCATCTTCATGAATGACTGCTCTTCGGCTCAGTTGGTTACTCACTCGTCCGGATGAGCGAGAGCATCGGCTTTTGTCGCATGCACAACACGGTCGGGATGTTCCGCCGGCGAGTAGACCGTGAACAGTTTCAGAGCTTCTTCGCTAGTGTTGGTGAAATTATGTTCCGTTCCGGCTGGCACAGCAAACATATCACCTGCTGCGATATCATGCGTTTCCCCTCCCACGACGGCCTGTCCCGCACCTTTGACAAAAACCAGGACCTGGTCAACACCCTCGTGGACCTCCCGGCCAATGTCTTCACCCGGAAGAATACTCATCAGGACCACTTGGGAATATTTGTTCGTGAACAATACCTTTCGGAAGTTACCGTTTTCTGAAGCTAGCTGTTGGATATTCTTGTATTGCATAAAAATCATTCGCCTTCCTATCGATGATTCGGTCTGCCTCTCGAATCTCCTTATCTGTGTTTGCTTTTAGGGCTTGATTGCTACCTTCAACACTCCATCTCGCCGCGATCCGAACAGCTCGTAGGCATCGGTAATCTTTTCTAGTGGAACAGTATGAGTCAGCAAGGGCGTGAGATCGACGCGACCGCTTCTCACAACTTCCATTAATCGGCGCATGCGTTCTTTACCGCCGGGGCAAAGCGTGGTTACGATTCGATTGTCAGCGAGGCCCGCTGCGAAAGCGTCGTAGGGAATATCCAGTTTGCCTGAGTAGACGCCGAGACTTGAAAGCGTTCCGCCCGGTCGCAAGCTCCGTAATGCACTCTCGAACGTCTGCTGCGTGCCCAGCGCCTCGATCGCTACATCGGCGCCACGGTCTGTCAATCGTTTCACCTCCGCAACTACATCCACGTTTCGATAATCGAGCACGATATCGGCACCCATTCGCTTTGCCATTGCCAAGCGGTTGTCGTCACCGTCTATCCCGATAATCAAAGTTGCTCCCATTAGCTTCGCGCCGGCGGTTGCGCACAAGCCTATCGGTCCCTGCGCGAACACTACGACCGAATCACCAATGCGAATATTGCCCGATTCTGCACCTGAGAAACCGGTAGAAGCGATATCGGCGAGCAACACGACTTGCTCATCTGACAGCTCGTCCGGGATCTTCGCGAGGTTCGCCTGCGCGTTTGGCACGCGAAGATACTCGGCCTGCGCGCCGTTGATCGTATTGCCGAAGCGCCATCCGCCGATGGCTTCATAGCCTTCACCGTGGCCGCATTGTGAGAGTTGACCCGACAGGCACGCGCGACACTGACCGCAGGGCGTGATTGCCCCAACGAGAACTCGGTCGCCTATTTCGTAACCAGTTACTCCAGCGCCCAATTCTTCAATCACGCCGACCGGTTCGTGGCCGATGATCAGTCCCGACTTAACTGGATACTCGCCGCGAAGGATGTGCAAGTCGGTTCCGCAAATCGTCGTCAGCGTGACGCGTATTACTGCTTCGCCGACTTCTGCGCGAGGGCGTTCAACTTCTTCCACACGAATATCGTTTTTTCCGTGAAAGACGTTTGCTTTCATCTTTTCCATTTCAATTCCCTTTTACCGGAACGCAACTGCAAACGCAGGTTAACTGGAAAGCCCGCCCGGGATGTTGACCTCCGGCTCTAGCCGGATTTCCGCTTTGACGGAATTCGAGATCAAACAATTCCTTTCCGCCTTCTCCAAAATGCGGGATGCGCGCTCAGCGTCGCGGGAGTTGGCAATGACGAGCTTAGGGCGAAGGGTGATCTCGGTCATCATGAACCCCTGCCCGTCCAGCTTCTCTAGTTTTCCTCTTGCGTCAGCCTTGAAACTGACGAAATCGAGTTTTGAATTCTCAGCAACCGCCAGGAAGGTGGTCATAAAGCACGAGTTGACCGACGCGACGAAGAGATGCTCCGGCGTCCACGATCCCTCGTGGCCTTTGAATTCAGGCGGGGCGTCAACATGGATGCTTGGCATCACCGGCGCTCGCAAGTCTCCTCGACGGTCCCCGGTCCATTCAACTTCGGTTGAGTAGAAATATTTGTTCTCCATGATTTCTCCTTGCAAAGAGTTATTACCCCCAAGATAGGTCGTGCCGACCATCGATGGGGGACTTGAATGAGCGACCGGATTGCCATTAGTGGGCAGGTGGAGGTGGCAAAGTGATCGAGCTCAGGAATTCAAATGGCGATTTGCACCAACTCCACTCGCTCTCGCTTTTCGGCGCGATCTTCGGCTGTGGTTCGAAGCACAGCAAATTCTTCTCGCCTTGACTGTCCACTATCTCCAAGGCCTCGTCGCGGCCATCGAGCCCGCGCTTGGGCGTGATCTCTTGAACGTTCTCAATGACGTGCGTCAGATGACGCGGGCTGAAACCGTTGGGTACGCCAAACATGATCTCAACGGCTGGCATGCCGTTTCCCCGCTCAAGACTAATGCCGGCGAATGGCAGCCCGCGCTCTTCCACCTGAGCGCCCATTTCACCAAATACTTCCAAGCGCGTCGGACGCTTTTGGTTGCGGTTGGTGAACTCGTCGAAATAATTAATCCACACACTGCGATCGATATTCTCTTTCATGATTGCTTCCTTGCTAGTTACTGCCAGGAGTCCTTAGCCCTCAGCCACACCTGTAATCCGGTCGAATACGAATGCGAGGGAACTGACAGTCAATGCGCCGTCGCCGTCATCTTCGCATACGGTTCAAAGCGCAACAGATTCCGGTAGCCGTCGCCGCTGATTATCTCCAGCGCCTCATCGCGTCCATACTCGTCGCGCTTTGGCGTGATCTGCTGTACCTCTGGAATGACGTGCGTCAGGTGGCCCGTCCTTTTCGTTTCTGAACCGCCGAACATGATTTCGATCGAAGGTGTCGCGCTATAGACACCATTAATCGCAATGCCTTCGAACGGCATCCCATGCTCTTCCTCCTGCGCGCCGAATTCACCAAATAACTCCAAGCGCGTAAGTCTCGACATATTACGCGCGCTGAATCCCTTGAAGTACTGCGTCCATTCACTGCGTTCAATGTTCTCGTTCATGATGGCACTTCCTTTCTCAAACGCTTGACTTTTACCTCTCAGCCCTCTGCCACACCGGTAATACGATCGATACGAATTCGAAACACGACGCTGTCCGGGGCAGCGGCGTCTTGCACCATCGCTGACTCCACTGGTGTCAACAGCGGAAAGCGAGCAAGGAGTTTCCCGAGAATGGATCTCCGGTCACTTGGGACGCGAATTTCCTCGAATTTACCGAATGCAATGACGCTTCGCCACTCAAGGTCATTTTTTATCTCATCGACCTGAAGGCAGGCATTTGGGTACGTGCGCAACGCATCAATTTTTCGGCCCGGCAAGGAATGACTGTAGATTGACTCGCCCTCAAGAACGTAATTGATTGGCACAACGTACGGGTCGCCGTTGTCAACACAGCCGAGATGCCCGACCTTACAGGCGCTCAGCAACGCTCGTGCTTCCTCCTTAAAGAGTTCTCTCATCACAGATCGTGCCTCCACCACTTGATTCAAACGACATGAATTGATGACCGTGGGCTTTCTCGCACTCGCTAAGGCACGATCTTCTCTATGGTGATCGTGACGACCACCACAGCGTCGTTGGCGGTGCGGTTGTATGACACCCAAAAGCCCAGTTGTTCGTAGCGCACGAGCTTGTACACTGAGCCATCGGGTTTCACGTTGATGTCGGCGCCAACTACACTGCGGTAATCCGGTGCGCCGGCTCCGCCCATGTAGTCAACAGAAATGCCCGTGACCTTGTGAGCCGAATCGTAAGCAATCTGCGCCGTCTCTTTGTCCGAGAAGACGTAGTAATCCTGGTCGTCAGCTTTGAGAGCCGGCTGGCCAAGTTTGGCTCGGGCTTCGTCCGCAGTCATGCCAATGCGCACGCCTTTGTAGGCACTGTACAAAGGCTGTTGGGTCGCTCGGATCTCGTTGAATGCGTTGGTCGGCCTCGGAGTCCGAGACCTTTGTCCCTGACCCTGTGCCGTAACGCCCGCGACGACTCCGAGCGAGCCGATTGCGACAAGCAGCACCGCCGCGTTGATAAATCTCTTAATCATCTTTCGTCACCTCCGTTCGAAAGATCGAACCTAAGCGCAATGTGATGGGCAACCGTTGTGCCGACGAATGGCGGCCTGTTTAGGCCGCAATCTCTCTCATTCCATCATCGCGCTGCGAGGTTTTGCTCAGGGCTCAGTGAAAATTTCGCATCTGCAAGAAGGTCTCCTCCCTTTGCCACACGTTTTTGCCACCAAGATGACGAAACTCCCTCGGCATGTGCTTTGCAGTTCGAAGGTGCTTATCTCTCGCACTGTCAAAAGAGGTAAAGCTTCAAGACACGAAAGGACACTGTCATGAAAATTACGCTCTTATTTTTTGCGCTGTTTCTCGGGGTGGTGCTAAGCAGCGCCTCGGCAACCACTGTGACTAGTGTTGCCAGCTCCAACCATAAGGAACACGCCGTAGCGACGTTCAACGAGCCCGTGAGATTGCTGGGCGTGGTCCTGAAAGGTGAATATCTCTTCGTCCATGACGACGCGGCGATGATGCGCGGAGAAGTGTGCACGTTCGTTTACAAAGGCGTGATCGAATCGCCGGACAATCTGGTTATCTCTTTCCACTGCATACCTGAGTCACGTACCAAGGTTGCGAGCTTTACGGTTCGAACCAAGCAGGTATTGCCAGGCTTTAATGAAGTGGAGGAGATACAATTTGCGGGCAGCACCGAAGCGCATGTTGTTCCAATGCTTCACGGCCATACTGTGCTTTTGACCGGCGTGTGACTTTTCCGGAAATTCGTTTACGAATGGACACACGGCCTGAGCTAAGAACTTCGGGCCGTGTTTCTTTCGGTAGAGCATTCCATTAACAGTTTGCAGACAAGGTGGGTCATAAACATGACGCAAGCGATGCTACTAGACCAGGAAACCATTCGGACCTGTCCGATCTATCCGCAGGGCGATGTTGTGCTTCGTGACGGCTCGACCGTGCGCGTGCGGGCGATGCGCCCGGACGACGAAGAAAAGCTTCTCACGCTGCTGCAATCGTTATCGGAAGAGTCGCGATGGTTCCGGTTTTTTTCGCCGGCGAAAGGTTCAGCGCTCGCTGCTGAAGCTCACCGGGAAGCTACGCTCGACCATGCCTTTGCGCTCGTCGCATCAAGCGGCGCGGAGGAGCGCGTCGTAGGTCATGCGTTCTACGCCGCAATCGATGAGAATCGTGCCGAAGTCGCTTTCACAATCGCCAACGATTTTCAGGGTCGCGGTTTGGGAACGATCCTGCTCGGTCAATTGGCGGAAGTCGCCGCCTCCAAGGGAATCCAGGTCTTCGAGGCCGAAGTCGCTGCTTCCAATCACGCGATGCTTCACGTGTTTCGAGAGTCGGGCTTCCCCATCGAAGTCAGCGCCGCCGCAGGCCAATTGCACGTGACATTCCCAACCGCATTCACGCGCGAAGCGATCGAACGCTTCGAACACCGCGAAGCCATCGCGGCCGTTAACGCCCTGAAGCTCTTTTTCCAGCCGCGCGCGGTTGCAGTAATCGGTGCGTCACGCAAGCGCGGCACAATTGGCGGAGAAATCTTTCATAATCTGCTGAGTTATGGATTTCAAGGGCCGGTCTATCCCGTAAACCCGTCAACAGAAGTCGTCCAATCAGTGCCGGCGTATTCCTCGGTAGAAGTGATTCCTGGTCCGGTCGATCTCGCGATCATAGTAGTTCCCGCTGAGCAGGTAATCGAAGCCGTCTCCGCGTGCGGTCGCAAGGGAGTGAAAGCTCTGGTCGTGATCTCGGCGGGATTCTCGGAAATCGGTAAAGAGGGCCAAGCGAGGCAAACGGAGCTGCTTCGTGTCTGCCGTGAAGCGGGAATTCGTCTGATTGGTCCGAATTGCATGGGGATCGCGACCACCGATGAAGCGGTGCGCCTGGACGCAACGTTTGCGCCCACGGCGCCGCCGCAGGGCCGCGTAGGTTTCTCGTCGCAAAGCGGAGCGCTGGGTCTGGCAATAATGGAATTCGCTAACTCGCTTGGGCTTGGATTGTCGACGTTTATTTCCGTAGGTAACAAAGCGGACATTTCCGGAAACGATCTGCTGCGCTACTGGGAGTCTGATGACGGCACCGACATAATTCTCCTTTACCTCGAATCGTTCGGTAACCCGAAAAAGTTTTCACAGATCGCTCGCCGGGTCGGACGAAAGAAGCCGATCGTGGTCGTGAAGAGCGGGCGCTCGGCGGCAGGCGCGCGCGCCACTTCGTCGCATACCGGCGCTTTGATTGCCGCTTCTGATGTCACCGTCGATGCGTTGTTTCGGCAAGCCGGTGTGATTCGCACTGACACACTGGCAGAGTTGTTTGATGTGGCTGCGCTGCTAGCGAATCAACCGCTGCTGTTAGGAGATCGGGTTGGCATCATCACCAACGCCGGCGGGCCTGGGATTCTGTGCGCCGACACCTGCGAAGCACGAGGTCTCGGAGTTCCGTTGCTAAACGACGATAGCCAGAAGCTCTTGCGCGACTTTCTCCTGCCGGGTGCCAGCGCCGCGAATCCTGTCGATATGATTGCTTCCGCGCCCGCAGAACATTATCGCCGAGCTGTGGAGATCGTCGCCGCCGATCCGAACATCGATGCTTTGATCGTAATCTTCACTCCTCCGTTGGTGACCCGCGCTGAAGATGTCGCGCTCTCGATTGCCGATGCGGTGAATCGAATTGGCAGAGACAAACCTGTGCTGACTGTGTTCTTGTCCTCGAATCCCGCGCCCGCAGAGTTGCGCTCACCCGACGTTCGTATCCCGTCGTATGCATTCCCTGAGACGGCGGCAATCGCTTTGGCGCGCGCCGCTCGTTATCGTGAGTTTCGGGATCGGCCAGAGTCACTGCCGCCACGCTTTGACGATGTCAGACGTGATGAAGCGGCGGCGATCGTAGCAACGGCGCTCACGCGTGGCGACGGGTGGCTGACAGCGGCAGAGATCGCCGCGCTCTTCTCCTGTTACGGGCTGCCACTCATCGAACAGAGAATCGTTAGTAGTCCTGAAGAGGCTGGCGCGGTGGCCGAGCAAATAGGAAGTGAAGTTGCTTTGAAAGTAATCGCGCCGGGCGTGATTCATAAGACTGAGGCGGGCGGGGTTCGTCTCAATTTATGCGGCGCCGCTCAAGCTCGCGAGGCCGCTCGTGAGATCGAAGAACGATTGCGATCAAATGGACACTCGGCAGCGGGCTTTCTGATTCAATGCATGGCTAAGAGCGGTGTGGAGATGATTGTTGGCGTCGTTCACGATCAGCAATTCGGCCCCGTCGTCGCCTGCGGCGCAGGCGGCGTCCAAGTCGAGTTGTTGCACGACGTATCTGTGCGGCTCACGCCGCTCTCGAGAGAAGACGCGTCAGAGATGATACGCAGCTTGAAGACTTATCCACTGCTCACAGGCTTTCGCGGCAGCCCAAAATGCGACGTAGCCGCATTGGAAGATGGACTGCTGCGCGTCAGCACGTTGGTTGAGGACATTCCGCAGATTGCCGAACTCGATTGCAATCCGTTTATCGTTCACGAGCGAGGCGCCGCGATCCTCGATGCGCGTGTCCGCGTAGCCGCCGTCGAGCCCCGCCCATTGTTTGGCGCGCGGCGGTAACTGATTTTCTCAACGATGAATCATTCCCGCCGGTCTGCCGGAAGGTGAAATGTAAACGTGGAGCCCTCGCCAGGAGCAGACTCGACTTCGACGCTACCGCCATGAGCCCGCGCAATCCGGCGCACCGCCGGGAGGCCGAGACCAGTGCCACCTTTTCTGGTCGTGAAGAAAGGATTGAAAATATTAGTCAGATCCTCTTCGCTGATCCCGTGACCATCGTCGATCACTTGGATCGCGACTTCGTCTTGTGAGTCGAGGCGATTTTGCGACTTGGCGATCCGCACCTTGACATGGCCCTTACCGTCAGTTGCTTCGATCGCGTTAATGATCAAGTTGAGAATTGCATCTTCGATTTGCGCCGGATCTAACGGAATGATGATTGGCTCGGGGGGAGCATCGAATTCGATCGTGACGCGCTGCCCATGTGATGTGCGTCCAGCCAGTTGGGCACGCGCGAGATTCACCGCGCGTCGCGCGACCTCAGTGAGCGAACCCGGTTTGGCGGCAACCATGCGCGGTCGCGCCCGGTCCAGCAAGGCGCGCACGGTTTTATCGATCCTTTCAACTTCGTGACGCATTCCTTCTAAGGCCTCGCGCTCGGGATCGTTACGATCGCGCCGGCGAAGTAATATGTCGACCGCGCCCTGAATCCCGGCCAGTGGATTTTTGACCTCATGCGCCAGACCAGCAGCCAACTCTCCGACAAAGGAAAGTTGCGCCGCCCGCTGCAGTTCAGCCTGCAATCGCTTCTTGTCGGTGATGTCAGTGTTGACGACCAGTTTTTGATGGGGTTTGCCGACCTCGTCATGCACCATCGTCCAACTGCCTTCCACGATCACCTCGCGGCCGTCTTTCGTGATTTGGTTCAATTCACCGCGCCATTCGCCGTGCTCGCTTAGCTCGGCCTGCGCTTCGGCGAATTCCGGAGGAACGTCTTTGAACAACAGATCGAGCGCGTTCCTGCCGATGGCTTCCTCAGCGCTCCAGCCGTAAAGCCGTTCGGCGCTCTTGTTCCAGTAGATGATCGTCTCGTCGAAATCGCGGACCAGAATCGCATCCTGGGCCTGATCCAGCAGCTCGGCCTGTTGGCGAATCTTTTCCTCGCCCAGCTTGCGCGCCGTGATGTCGTGACGAATGGCAACGTACTGATAAGGTTTCCCTTCCGCATTGAGAAACGGAACGATCGTTGTGTCCACCCAGTAGATGCTACCGTCTTTCGCGCGATTGCGAAGCTCACCCTTCCAGACTTTGCCGCTGCCGATCGTAGTCCAGAGGTTCCGGATGAATTCTTTTGGATGGTAGGCGGAATTGATTATGCGGTGATCTTGCCCCAACAGCTCATCACGCGAGTATTTCGAGATGCGGCAAAACTCGTCGTTAACGTAGCTGATGATTCCGCGCTGGTCGGTAATCGCGACAATCGTTGACTGATCAAGAGCGAACTTGATGTCAGCCAACTCCTTGAGCGAACTTTCAAGGGTGTCAGCAGGAGAAGTCGCCTTGGTCTTACTCATGGCGCAGATTGTAACGTATTAGGGCAGGTCTGGCCTTGATCTGGCTATCAGCTTCCGGTATCAACAGCCACGGCGCTGGCCTCTTCCAGTTTTTTCAATCGATAGCGAAGCTGATCACGGGAAATGTCCAGCAGTTCCGCAGCCTTCGTCTGATTTCCGCCGCTTCGTTCGAGCGCCTGTCGCACCAGGGACATCTCGACTTCATCGAGGGATACTCCGTCGGCCGGCAAACGAAACTGGTTCGGCCTGCCCCCATCGACTCGCGTTTCGGTTCCGATGCGCGATTCACCGGCCAAACCGCGCGGCAGATATTTTGTCGTGATCGTCTCCTCGTCCTCCAGAATCATGGCCCGCTCGATCACATTCCGCAATTCGCGGACATTGCCCGGCCATTCATACCGGGCGAACGCGGCGAGCGCCTCTGGCGCGATCCCGTCAATGCTTTTGCGCAGACGGCTTCTGAAACTATTTATGTAGTGTTCAGCCAGCAGCCTCACATCATCGCCACGTTCACGCAGCGGTGGAATGTCTATTTGAATTACCGAGAGACGATAGAAAAGATCGGCGCGAAAGCGGCCTGCTTCGCTCTCTGCTTTGAGATCGCGATTCGAAGCCGCAATGACGCGCACGTCCAGCGGCAAGTCCTTAAGACCGCCAACGCGGCGAAACGATCCTTCTTCAAAAACCCGCAAGAGCTTTGCTTGCAAACTCAGCTCCAGCTCGCCAATTTCATCCAGAAAAAGGGTGCCGCCTTCTGCTTGTTCGAACAACCCTTCCTTGCGTACTTTGGCGTCAGTGAACGCGCCCTTCTCATAGCCGAACAGCTCGCTCTCGATCAGTGTACCCGGCAACGCCGCCACATTGATCGCGACGAATGGGGCCTCGGCGCGAGTGGACTGGTAATGGATTGCTTTTGCGACCAGATCCTTTCCCGTGCCGGATTCGCCTTGCAGTAACACGGATGAAACTTCGCTCTCGGCAACCTTGTGCGCCAGCGCCAACATCTCGCGCATCGCCGGTGACTCACCCACAATTTGATGGAAACTGAACTGCTGAGATCTCTCGCGCCGAAACAGCTTCACTTCTTTACGCAAGTGACTGGCTTCGATCCCGTTACGAATCGCCACCTGGAGTTCTTCGAGGTTAATTGGTTTGCCGATGAAATCGTAAGCGCCGCCGCGCAACGCTGCGATTGTTTCATCAACCAACACGTTCGCCGTGATCATGATCACGACTGCCTCGGGCTGGCGATGGCGAATCTGACGCAGCACGTCGAGGCCTGACCCATCGGGCAGGTTAATGTCGAGTAAAATTGCCGCCGGCGGTTCGGCGTCGAAGGCAGCCAGTGCTACCGAAGCAGTTGCGGCTTCGATGGGTTCGTAACCCCAGCCGCGTAGCGCTTCGCCAAGCGACCAGCGAATCATTTTCTCGTCATCGACGACGAGGATTTTCTGTTTGTGATCCTTCAGAGTATTGTCTTTCACTTTCCAGCCATCTGCTCCGCGAGAGTCGCAAGCAGCGGCTTTGATTATAGGAGACTTGGCAAACGTCTGGAAACTAAAGGGCCTCGCACTCCACCCCAAGGTGCGGATCTAACGGCCCGGCACATGAGCTGGCTGTTCATCTGATAGCGCTGGACCGGCTACAGGATGGTTGTCTTACATATGACCGATCGACGATTAAGTCTGGATGTTCGCGGCGAAACGTTTGAGCAATATGACAGTTCCAACAAACTGGTCTGTTCGTCTTCAAGACATCCATCAGTGTCGGCAGCGAAACTTCACCCCACCCAAGAGTGATCCCTTCGGGATTGACCAACGCCGGTTTGTGATCCGTCAACTGTGGTTCATCGAACACTCTCCGGCAAAAAGCGCACTCTTTGCCTTTGTACCATTTCATCAAAACGCCGCGCACCAGACACTCAGACGGGGCAACGTCTAACTGAATCAGGCATTCTTGCCCGCACTCTCTGTTCAGCGGCCAGCGCCAGCAGCTTTCGAGACGAATGTCCGGCTGGCCCAAGAGCGAGGTCAAGGCTGCGCGATGGGCGTCAACTTCGACCATTGCCTGCTTTCGTGTCTCGGGGCAGATGATGATTTGTGCGCCGCCGAATCTCTCTGAGCTTCGGAAAAAGTATCGAATGCCAAGATAGACCGGCACGGCGACCAGGGCGGTCGCGACAAGATAAAATATTGTCATATTGCCTGGTCTCCTTTCAGTTTAGATGGCTTCCTTTGTAGCGAAACGTTCGGCTTCAATCTGTTTAATCCTTCCTCGCATCCAGACTTTTAGCGCCTCTTCCAGTTTCGCCTGATTGTCCTCAAGCTCAAGGCTCTCAACGGTGTCACCCGCCTCGTTCAGCGGAATAGCGTGGCAAGGCAGTTCCTCGGACCGTTTGTCAGCGGGAACGAAATCGATCAGATGACACTCCGAGCAGGGATGCACCTTTTCCGGAAGCGCGTAGTTGACGCAAGTCAGAGAGTCGCGGAAAGGCGAAGTCGGTTTCCAGGGCGTGCGAACGGATCGCCCGTAACCGCCCTTCTCAAGGAAGTCGAGTTCGGTTCGCAGTAGTTCGAGAATATCGCGTTCGTCTTTAGACATAAATGCCTCCTCTTCGAAACCGTGCGCGTGCGAAGCGATGCCATGGTTATCGAGCGCACGTGCGGCGTTGTTTGCAGCACGCATGGATTCAATCTCGGCAATCCTGACTCTCAACCACGTCTTCAGAGCCTCTTCGATCTCGCATAGCCGTGCCTCGACGGCCAGCTGCTCTACGCCGCGCCTGTCGTCACAGGGAACCAGATCAACCAAATGAAACTCACGTCCGAGGTTGACCCTTGGCGGAAACGGATATTCGTTCAAACTACCCATATTTGGTGATCGCTCTTCTCGCAGCACCGGGCCGTTTCGGTCACCGACACGAGTGCAAGCAACGTGCCCCCCTGATTAGCCGCATTTGTAGGAAATGAGCACGTAAAAAGAACAGATAGTGCGTAACTTCGCGCACCTTGGCGAACTTTCCCGCAGTTGATGGCGTGGGGTTAACGGTGAGTCGCAGATTGTGATGTCGGAGATTTCACTTCCTCGGATGGCATTCGACGCATTGAAACATCGAGATATCGCCGAGGTTTATTGGATGCTGAAACGGCTTGTTCCCCTTATGGCAAGACTCGCATTTATGGTCGGCAAGTCCTCCGAGATCCACCGGATGTTGAAATGGTCCAGTCCTCGTATTCCTTTCTGGTGGTCCGGCAGAATCGTAGATGACCGTATGGCAGATGTTGCAATCGTTTCGGATCACTTTGCCGGTATCGCTCTTGTGCTCGCCGTCATGACAACGAAAGCAACCGGAAGATCTCAAGTGACCGATGTTGTTCGGATGAGCCTGCCAGTCCGTCTTCATCTCAGGAAAGAA
>Ga0070708_100001079_pt1 | contig 20848 bp, 16 predicted proteins | sample KBSK5503metaG_FD_65469 | JGI IMG/M metagenome (GOLD analysis project Ga0070708, IMG submission 65469) | Corn, switchgrass and miscanthus rhizosphere microbial communities from Kellogg Biological Station, Michigan, USA - KBS K5-50-3 metaG | ecosystem: Host-associated > Plants > Roots >... | reverse complement strand
GGGGGGGGGGGGGGGGGGGGGGGGGGGGGGGGGGGGGGGGAGCGAAGCGGGCGAGTTTGTCCGGGCCAAGGTCGCTGCCAAGGTGACGCCTGAGGGCAAGTCGGAGTCGCTCGAGACATTCCCCGAGGCGCTGGGTGAAGAGGACGACGACTTGCCGTTCTGATCGAGCAGCCCTGCTCGCCCTTGTGGCAGGGCTGCTCGTGGGGATGGGGGGGGTGGGCGTGGTGGCGCCCGGGCTTCGGGCGCAGGACACCACTGAGGCTCGGCCCGACACCTCGAAGCCCGCGCAGGACACCGGCCGGGCCACACCCTCTCCCGCTCCCGCCCAGCAGGAACCGGGCGGCACTACCCACGTGGTGGTGCAGGGTGAGACCCTGTGGTCCATCGCGCAGCAGTACTTCAACGATCCGCTGCTCTGGCCCGAGATCTACCGGCTCAACACCAACGTCGTTGAGGACCCGCACTGGATCTATCCGGGCGAGGCGCTGAACCTCGCCTCGGTGATCGGGGTGGCCCGGGCACCGGAGTCGGCCGACACGACCGTCGTGAGCCCGCCCCAGATCGCTGGTGCGGATACCGTTCGGGCCGATACCGCGCAGGTGGTGGAAGCGCCTCCCCCGCCTGCGGAGGAGCCGACCGGAGGGTACCAGACGATCTTCGAACGGCGCCGCACGACGACCGAGCAGGAGCGAGACGTGTTGCGCGCCTACGCCGACCAGCCGTACCGGCCGGTGCGGCGCGGCGAGTTCTACGCGGCTGGGTTCCTGACGGAAAACGAGAGATTGCCGTACGGGAGAGTTCTCGGGAACACGGCGGTGCCGGCGATCCCGCGACTGTCGGAGCGCACGACCGCGATCACGTTCGACCAGATCGCGATCGCGCCGCCCCGGAGCGCGTCGTACCATGTAGGGGACTCGCTCCTGATCGTGCGGATTGACCGCGACATCGCTCGCTGGGGCGGGGTGGTGATGCCGCTGGGCATCGCCCGGGTCTCGGAGGTGCAGCGGAAGCAGGTTCTGGCTCAGCTGGTCATGCAGTTCGCGCGCGTCAAGAACGGCGACCTGTCGCTTCCGCTCGAGCCGTTCACGGATCCAGGTCGAGTGCGCCCCACTCCGGTGGTGCAGGGACTCGAAGGCCTCGTGATCGCTCAGCGGGACCGCCACATCCTCTCCGCGCCGCAACAGATTATCTTCGTCAACCGTGGCCGTGCCGACGGGGTCGTGCCCGGCGACGTATTCGAGGTGTACCGGCCGGCGTCCGGCGCGCCGGGCACGGGTTCCGAGCAAGTGCGGGTCGTTCTCGAGATCGTGCACACCCGCGAGCATTCGGCGTCGGGGCTCGTGCTGAACGTCAACCACCCGGATATCTTTCCGGGGATGCCGGCGCGACTCGTCCGGAAGATGCCCTCTTGACTCCCGCCGGCCCCACTCGAGGGGTCGGCGTTTCACGCGCGTGGTTCTCCTTGCCCATCTCCTGGCGCTCGGGCTGTACGGCGTGGCCACGGCGCTGGCGCTCGCACCGTACGCGGGGCTGCGGCCCCCGCCGCCTGGTCTGACGCTCGCCGCCCCTCTCCTCGGGATCGCGTGCCACGTCGTCGGAGTTGCGCAGCTGACCCTGATCGGCGTGGCTCCGGCGCTCTCGATGCTCGCGCTCTTCCTCATGCTGCTCCAGGTCGTGAGCGAGCGCGTGTTCCGTGCCGGCGCGGTGGGGGTCTTTACGGGGCCGCTCGCCACCGGGTTGGTCAGCCTTGCCGTCTTGATCGGGCTCGCGCCCGGCGCCGCCGCGGCGGGACGGAGTGCCTGGTCCGTCTTGCACATCACGGTGAGCATCCTCGGGCTCGCGATGCTCGCTCTTGCCTTTATCGCGGCCGCGTTGTACCTGCTCCAGTTCCGGGAGCTGAAAGCGAAGCGCTTCGGACCGGTGTTCCGGCTGTTCCCACCGCTCGAGCGGCTCGACCGTCTGAACCACGTCGCGCTCATGATCGCCTTCCCAACGGTCACACTCGGCGTCCTGTTGGGATATGGAGTCCGCTACGCCGGGGGGGTGCCCGTCGATGCCGCGCAGGTAGTGTGGGGCACGCTGACGTGGATGGTGCTGGGATGGGCGGTCTCCGTGCGCGTGGTCCGTCACTGGGCGGGCCGGCGGGCCGCGTTCGCCAGCATCGCCGGGTTCGCCGCCGTGTTGCTCGTCTACCTCGCGCTCAAGCTTGCCGAGCCCGGGACCCAGCGGTTCCTCTGACGAGGGGCTTGCGACGATGAGCCTGGCGGTCGTGGGCGTGAATCACCGGACGGCGCCCCTGGAGGTGCGGGAGCGCTTCGCGCACGCCGCGCGCGAGGTGCCGGCCTCGCTGGAGCGCGTGTTGGCTGCGGGGGCCGGGGGCGGCGTGCTCCTTTCGACCTGTAACCGCACGGAGTTCTACCTCGCGGAGCCGGGAGAGAGGGCGCCGGATGCCGTGTGGGCTATCCTGAGCGAGCGCCTGGGCGATGGCCGCAGCGCGAGCGCGTACGGATACTTCCGGCGAGACCGCGACGCGGTGCGGCATCTGTATCGCGTGTCGGCCGGGCTCGAGTCGATGGTCCTGGGCGAGTCTCAAATCCAGGGGCAGGTGCGCGAGGCCTGGGAGATGTCGAAGTCGCAGGCGGGTCCCGTGCTGCACCGCCTGTTCCAGTCGGCCCTGCTCGTGGGGGCCCGGGTGCGCAGCGAAACGGGGCTCGCCATCGGCGCGGCCTCGGCGGCGTCGGCCGCAGTGGCCGTGGCCGCCAAGATCTTCCACCAGCTCGCCGGTCGCTCGGCTCTGGTCCTCGGCGCGGGCGACATGGCGGAGCTCGCCGCGACCTGTCTCGCGTCGGAGGGCGTGCAGGTGACCATGGTGGCGAACCGCACGTACGAGCGCGCCCAGGCGGTCGCTGAAGAGCTGGGCGCACAGGCCGTCACGCTGGATCAAGCCTGGGAGCATTTCGCCACGGCCGACATCGTGCTCAGCTCTACCGCGGCCCCGCACGCCGTCGTCACCTGGGAGCGGGTGGCGGCGGCCATCGAGCGCCGGGGTCGCCGCCCGCTGTGCATACTCGACGTGGCGGTGCCGCGCGACGTCGAGCCCGCCGTCGGCAGGCTCGAGAACGTGTTTCTCTACGACATCGACGATCTCCAAACGGTGGCGGCGCAGGCGACGGCGGAGCGCCGCAAGGAGATTCCGGCGGCCGAGCACATCGTCACCGAAGAGGTGGATCGCTTTTGGGCGTGGTATGGTGGGCTCGCCGTCGTTCCCGTTCTCAAGGAGTTCCGCGGGCGGCTCGATCAGGTGCGCGCCCAAGAGCTGGAGCGCGCGCTCAAGCGGCTCGCGCACCTGGCGCCGGAAGACCGGGCGCAGATCGAGCAGTTCAGCCACGCGCTGCTGAACAAGTTCCTGCACCAACCTACGATAGCCCTCAAGCAGGCGGCGCACGTCGGTCGCGGGTACGGTCTCCTCGAGGCCCTGAAGCGCCTCTTTGGTCTGGAACAGCGGGATGACGGATAAGATCCTCGTCGCGGGGGGCGCGGGCTACATCGGCAGCGTCGTCGTAGAGCAGCTGCTCGCCCGTGGCTATCTGGTGGTGGTGCTGGACGACCTGAGCCGGGGGCACCGCGCGGCAGTCGATTCCGGAGTGGACTTTGTGCGCGGCGGAATAGGGGATCGAGCGATTCTCGACGAGGTGTTCGCCCGTCACGGGATCGCGGCGCTCGTGCATCTGGCCGCGTTCGCCCTCGTCGCAGAATCCGTCGCGCAGCCGGAGAAGTACTTCGCGAACAACGTCGTCGCGGGCCGGGTGCTGCTCGAAGCCGCCGCCCGAGCGGGCGTGCGCCGCTTGATCTTCTCGTCCTCCTGCGCGGTGTACGGTACCCCGAATCGGGTGCCGATTCCCGAGGACGCGCCCCGGACGCCCGTCAACCCGTATGGCCAGACGAAGCTCGAGTTCGAGCGGATGCTGGCGGAGCATGCGGACCGCTACGGCCTGGCGTCGATCAGCCTGCGCTACTTCAACGCGGCCGGAGCGACCCGGTACGGAGAGCATCACGAGCCCGAGACGCACCTGATCCCGAACGTCCTGCGCGTGGCCCTGGGCCGCCACGCGGCGGTGGAGGTGTACGGGACCGACTACCCGACCCGGGACGGCACGGCCGTCCGGGATTACGTCCATGTCGCCGACATCGCCGATGCGCACGTCCGGGCCCTCGAGGTCGACGTCACAGGGGCTGAGACGCTCAACCTTGGGACGGGGGCGGGGTATTCGGTCCTGGAGGTAGTGGAGGCCGCGCGCCGGGTCACGGGTCGGGCCATCCCCACGGTGGCGTGCCCGCGCCGTCCTGGCGATCCCCCGGAGCTCGTCGCCGCCCTGGGACGAGCGGGCCGCCTGCTGGGCTGGCAGCCGCAGCGTTCCGGCCTGGAAGAAATCCTGGTGAGCGCGTGGCGGTGGCACCAGACGCACCCGTCCGGGTACCCAGCCTGACCTATCGCGTTTCGACGGGAGGGGTGACGCGTGTTGCTACAGGTGGGACGGGCGGTACCGACGACGCCGTGGGAGCTGGTGCTCACGTCGAGTCGCGAAACCAAGTTCGTGCTTGCCATTCTCGTCGCCTTTTCAGTCGTCTCCTGGTACCTGATCTTCCTCAAGTGGTGGCAGTTCCGCAGAACGCGGCGCCAGGCGGATCGCTTCATGGCGCAGATCGAAAAGGCGGCTCGCCTCGAGGATGCCTATCACGCCGCGATGCGGCTCCCGTCCTCGCCGTACAATCGTCTGCTGCGCGAGGGCATTCATTTCTTCTCCGAGCTCAAGCCGGGCGGACTCAAGGATCACGGGCGGGGGGACGGCCCCGCGGTCGAGACGCAGACGACGCTCACGACCACGCAACTGGAAGCGCTGCGCATGGTGCTGGCGAAGGAGGTGGCCGCCGAGCGCGACGCTGCGGCCCGGTTCATCCCCTGGCTCGCCACCTTCGGGTCGGTGAGCCCGCTCCTCGGACTGCTCGGCACCGTGCTCGGCGTGATGGACGCATTCATTGGGATCGCCCTGGGCGGCTCGGGCAACATCGCCGCCGTCGCGCCGGGGGTCGCCGAGGCGCTGGTCACCACCGTCGCGGGGCTGGCGGTCGCCGTGCCGGCGGTCATGGCGTACAACCTGTTCGTCAACCGGCTGGGCCTCTTCGCGGGCGAGCTCGAAGGCTTCGCACAGGAGATCATCGGCACGATGGCGCGCGAAGGGAGGTTGTGAGTGGCCGGGCTGCTGGGTGGCGGGGGCGGGCTGCGCGGCCACGGCGAGCTCCCCCTCAATGCCGACATCAACGTCACGTCGCTGGTGGATGTGGCGTTCGTGCTGCTCATCATCTTCATGATCACGGCTCCCATCATGCAGGGCGGGGTGGATGTGCGCCTGCCGCGCGCCCAGGCCCGGCCGCTCGAGCCGAAGTCGGGGCTGGTGGTGAGCGTGGACCGGGACGGCCGCATCTTCCTCGACCAGGCGGCGCTCACGTACGAAGACTTCCGGGCCACCTTCCCGGCTTTCGTGCGAACCAAGCGGCCGACCGGTGTGTACCTGCGCGCCGATGGGCGCGTCCCGTATGCCATGGTCGTCCAGGTGCTCGCGGCCATCCGGGCGTCGGGCGTGAGCGACGTGGGCCTCGTCGCCGAGCCCGAGACGATCGAGCGGTGAGGGCTCGCCGCCGGGCTCCGGCCAACGTGGGCCTCGGGCTGGCAGGCACGATTGCGGTCCACGGCCTCGCGGTGTTTTTCGTGTTCGCCGCCGCGGCCGAGACGCGCAAGCCGGCGCCCCCCGTGTACAAGGTGCACCTGGTCGCTGCGCCGCTGCCGGCCGAGGAGCCCAAGAAAGCGCCTGAGGTCGTCGACCGTCCGGCCGAGGAGAAACCGGCCCCGCTGCCGAGCAAGCAGCCGCCGCCCAAGAGCACCGTGTCGAAGGCGGCGCCGCCCAAGGCTCCGGACAACGTCCCTCGCGAGGCCGCCCCGCGAACCACCCCGAAGACGGCCCCGCTGCCCGGCGAGACGCCCTCGACGGGAAGCGATGTCGCCACGGTCAGCACCGAAGGTGTCGCCTTCCCGTTCCCCGAATACCTGCAGAACATCGTGGCGCAGGTGCTGCGTCGCTGGCAGCGACCGCTCCAAAGCACCCCGCTCGAGGCGGAGGTGTCCTTCTTCATCCATCGCGACGGGTCGGTGACCGACCTCCAGTTCATCAAGCGGTCGGGGAACTTCACGTTCGATCTCGAGGCGCAGGGCGCCGTCGAGGAGGCGGGCCGGTTCGGAGCGTTCGGGCCGCTCCCCGACGGCTGGCCGGCCGACATCCTGTTCGTACGGTTCTACTTCTCGGGGAAGCGCCAGTGAGACCGGCGGACGGGCGCACGGCCGGACGGGCGGTCCGCCGATGCGTCGCCCTGACGCTGTTCCTGTCCGCCAGTCCGCCGGTCTGGCTGTCCGCCCAGGACACCTCCGCGATCGACCGCGGCGTCCGGGTGGGCATCATCTATCGGCCCGGAGTCCGCCCCGGGCTGGTGGTGCTCCCCGCCAAGAACCCGATCCTCGACTCCGTGCGAACCATCATCGCCCGGGACTTGGACTACAGCGATCGGTTCGAGCTCATCACCCTTCCGGGCGGGGACTCGTTGCAAGTGAGCACGGTGGCCCCCGCGGCCCCCCCAGCGTCCCGGCTGTCGGGCCGCTCGGCGTCCCCGTCCGAACGCCGGGGCGGGCCCGCATCCCCCGGGCTGAATTACCCTCTGTATCAGGCACTCGGCGCTGACTTCGCGGTGGCCCTCGGAGTGGTGGCCGACAGCGCGGTCGTGACCGTGCATGACGTCGCGGCCGGCGGGGTCCGGCGCGAGTACCGCGCCTGGCTGCCCCCGCTCAAAGACCCGCGGTTCCGTCTCGCGGTGCACCGGCTCTCGGACCGGATCCTCGAGGCGACGCTTGGCCTCCCCGGGATCGCGGCGACCCGCATCCTGTTCGTAATGGACGGTAAGGTGGACATGATCGATCAGGACGGCACCGACAGGAGACTGGTGTCGTCGACCGACCGCCAGGCGATGTCGCCGGCGTGGGCATCGGATGGGAAACGATTTGCCTACATGGAGTTCTGGGCCGGCCGCGGGCAGCTGTTCGTACAGGATCTCGCCTCGGGCAAGCGTGGTGCCGTCGCGACCACGGGACATGCGCTCGATTTCACCCCGGCGTTCTCTCCGGACGGAAAGACTTTGGCGTTCAGCCGTGCCACCGATGAGGGAACCGACATCTACACGGTTAACATCAAGGACAACTGCTGTTTGCAGCGCTTGACCGTGGGGCGCTTTTCAGACAACTTGTCACCGACTTACAGTCCCGACGGCCAGCGGATCGCGTTTGTCTCGACGCGAGCGGGGTCGCCCCAGATCTACGTGATGGCCGCGGATGGGACGGACCAGCAGCTGTTCGCGCCGTTTGATTACGGCGCGACCGGTGCCTCCTTCGCGCCCGACTGGTCTCCCGACGGTCAGTCCGTCGCCTTCCACCGCGACGTCGGGGGAACCTATCAGGTGTTCGTACTCGACGTGCGGACGCGCGTGGTCCGGCAGCTCACCTCCGTGGGACGGAATGAGGACCCAACCTGGGCGCCCGACAGCCGGCATCTGTGCTTCGTATCGGACCGCGCGGGGTATCGGCAGCTCTGGATTGTTGACGTTGAAACGGGCCGGATCCGTTCGTTGCTGCCGCAGAGCGGCGCGCGGTTGCCGGCCTGGTCTCCACGCATCCCGGAGGCTCCCGCTTCCAACCCTTGAATCCGGAGAGGGCGCAACGATGAAACGGTTTGCATGGCTCGTGCTCGGCGGCCTTGCCGTTGCGGGCGTCGCAGCGTGTGGCGGCGGCCCCAAGCCCCAACCCCCGGCCCCGCAGCCGAACGCGGACTCGGCCGCCGCGGCCGAACAGGCGCGGCGAGACTCGATCGAGCGGGCGCGGCAGGACTCGATCGCGCGGGCGATGGCCGAGGCCGAGCGGAATCGGCGGCAGCGTGAGGCCGACTCGCTTGCCGCCCTCGGGCGCGGCGCCGAAGCGGTGCGCACGCTGCTCGCCACGATGATCCATTTCGACTTCGACAAGGCGAACATCCGCGCCGAGGACGCCGCCGTCCTCGACCAGAAGGTCGCGATCCTGCAGGCGAACCCCAATCTGCGGATTCGCGTCTCGGGCAACTGCGACGAGCGCGGGTCGGACGAGTACAACCTGGCCCTCGGCAACCGGCGCGCCACGTCCGCGAAGCAATACGTCGTGAGTCACGGCATCGATGGGAGTCGCATCGAGACCGTGTCCTACGGCGAGGAGCGGCCGCTCGCGCCGGGGCACGACGAGGCGGCGTGGGCGCAGAACCGCCGCGACGAGTTCGAGATCATCTCCGGCGGCGAGGCGCTGCGCCAGCCGTGACCGCGGAGAGCACGTGTCGCGGCGCGCGTCACCGTTCGTCCTGAGCCTGGGGCTGGCCGCCGGATGCGCCCTGAAGGGGGACGTCCGGAAGGTCGAGCTTCAGGTGCAGGACCTGCGGTCGGAGCAGGAGAAGGCGGCCGCCGAGCAGGGCGCGCGCCTCGATTCGCTGCGCCCGCTGTTCGCGGCTCTGCAGCAGGCCCTGACGGCGCAGCAGGCCTATCTGGTGCAAATGCGTGGCGACATGAAAACGGACCTGGTGGCCGTGCAGCAGCAGCTCGTCCAGGTGCAGGAGCTGACGGGCCAGAGCCAGCAGCGCCTGAGCGAGCTGCGGGCCCGCATCGAAGAGCGGGCCCAGCAGCCCGTGCCTGCGCTCGACACGGGCACCCACGGGGGGGGGGCCGCGGCGCCTCCTGTTGGGCCCTCGGGAAACCCGGCGGGACCCGGCCCGGATCGGATGTACGACATCTCCCTGCAGCAGTTCCGCCGCGGCAGCCTCGCCACCGCCCGGGTGGGGTTCCGCGAGTTCCTCCGCGTCTATCCGACCCATGAGCGAGCGGCCGACGCGCTGTTCTACGTCGGCGAGACCTGGGCGCCCGAGAACGCGGACTCCGCGGCGGCGGTGTATCAACAGGTCGTGAAGAGTTATCCCAACTCGCCGCGAGCACCCTCGGCCCTCTACAAGCTGGGCCTCCTCGCCGAGCAGCGGGGCGACAAAGCGGCCGCCCGGACCTACTATGCCCGGGTCATCGCCGGTTACCCGCGCTCGGACGAGGCGAACCTCGCGCGCGACAAACTGCAGCGCCTCGGGCGGTAGCACGCTTCGGGGTCGGCGTGGCACAGACTCCCGACCGCGCCGAGATGCCGTTCCTCGACCACCTCGAGGAGCTGCGGTGGCGCATTCTCAAGAGCCTCCTGGCCGTGCTGTTGGCGAGTGTGATCGGCTGGGTGATCGTGGAGTACGTGGACGTCATCGGCCTGTTGATGCGTCCCATCGTTCCCCTGCTCCCCGACGGCAAGCTCAAGTTCACCAGTCCGACTGAGCCGTTCCTCATCACCCTCAAGCTGGCCTTCGTCCTGGGGCTGCTGGGGGCTTCGCCGGTCGTGATCTATCAGGCCTGGGCGTTCCTGGCGCCGGCGCTGTACGACCGTGAGAAGCGCCTGATCATGCCCGCGCTTTCCGTGGGCGTGCTGCTGTTCTTGATCGGGGCCGGCGTCGCGTACCAATGGGTGCTGCCGCACGTCCTGACCATGTTGCTCAGCTTTCAGCGGCAGGCGTTCGCTCCGATCATCACGGCGGGGGAGTATTTCGGGTTCGCGGCGCGGTTCATGATCGCCGTCGGGCTCGCGATGGAGCTCCCGCTGGTGATCGTGATCCTCACCGCCCTGGGACTCGTGACGCCGCAGTTCCTCGGACGCAACCGCCGCTACGCAGTAGCCGTGGCCGCCGTCGCCGCCGCCCTGCTGGCGCCGCCGGACGCGGTGTCGATGATCGTCGGTATCCTCCTGCTGCTGCTGCTCTACGAGGTGAGCATCTGGTGCTCCTGGATCGTGACCCGGCGCCGGGCACGCGCGGCGCGCGCGGCGAGCATCGCAGGCCTCGTCGGAGCGCTGGTCGCCGGGCTGGGCGGACGCGGGGATGCCCAGCGACCGCCGCGGCTGCGTGCCGACACGTCCCGGCGCCAGGCCGACTCGGGCGCGGTGCAGGGACGGACCCTCGATACCGCCACGGCGCGCCGCCTGGGCCTGCCTACGGGGCCGACGCGTAGCTTCCCGCCCAGCGACGCGGTCATCGACTCCTTGATGAAGCTCAAGGGCTACCGGGTCACGCAGTACGTCGCGGACACGCTGCTCGTGGTCGGGGGTGACACGCAGACCATCTACCTCCGCGGGGCGGCCTACGTGGAGCGGGAGGGGACGAAGCTCGAGTCGGACTCCATTCGCTACCGCCAGGCGAGCTGCCGCCTCGACGCCAGCGGCGATCCCCGTCTCTTCGACCAGGGGACCGTCCTGGTGGGCGAGGGAATGCGCTACGATACCTGCATCAAGCGCGGCACCGTGCGGGACGCCCTCACCGACTTCCAGCAAGGCGGCGCCCGTTGGTACATGCGCGGCGACCTGGCGGTGGACTCCGGGTCGACGCGCATGTACGGAGCGAGAAGCGAGATCACCTCGGACGACCACCCCCTTCCCGATTACCACTTCGGCAGCCACGAGGTCAAGTGGCTGAACAAGAACGTGATGGTGGCGCGCCCAGCGGTGCTCTATGTGCGTGATGTCCCCATTCTGTGGCTGCCCTTCATCTTCCAGGACATCCGGCCCGGGCGCCGCAGCGGCATTCTCGTGCCCCGGTTCGGTCTGAACGATCTGATCCGGCCGACGCGCAGCTACCAGCGCCATGTCGCGAACCTGGGCTACTACTTCGTGCTCGGCAACTACGCCGACCTGCGCGTCTCGGGCGATTGGTTCTCCGGCCGCTACATGTCGCTGCACGCGGAAACGAAGTACCGTTGGCTCAACCGCTTCATCTCGGGCGGGTTCGGCTACAGCCGCCTCCAGCAGCTCGACGCCTCGGCCCATTCGACGCGGATCAACTGGCAACATCAGCAGAGCTTCTCGAGCCGCACGCGCTTCAACGCAAGCATCGACTACGCCACCAGCGCCCAGGTGATCCAGACGAACACGGTTAACCCGTTTCTGGCCACCGCGAGCCTCGCGTCCCAGGTGAATTTCGACAAACGGTTCGACTGGGGAACTCTCACCATCGGCGGCAGCCGCTCGCAGGATCTGTCGAACGACCTCATCACCCAGAACTTCCCGCAAGTGTCCCTGACGCCATCGCCCGTGAACATCACGCCGTCGATCACCTGGTCGCCCGGCTTCTCGTTCACCAATCAGCAGACCTTGCATTCGGCCGACACCCGGCTGCTGGTCCCGGGCGCCTCGGGGGTTCCCGACACCCTCGCCCTGTTCGCCGACAGCCGGCAGACGGCGATCAGCTTTCAGACGCCCGTGCGGGTCGGGTCCTGGAACTGGTCGAACACCTTCCAGGTGAATGACGCCCGGAGTAGCGCCCGCCAGGAGTTTGTGATTCCCGACCCTACGGCCCCGGGCGGCCAGCGGCGGGTGCTGTTCGATCGCACCTTCCAGACGACAGTTGACTGGCAGACGGGCATCAACCTGCCCTCCTTGTTCACCGGCACCTGGAAGCTCCAGCCCGGGATCGCGATCGTGAACCAGACGTCGGCCGGGCCCTTCATGATCAAGAACCAGTTCACCAACGGCCAGTTTGTGCGGCAGGGCAAACGGCTCCAGTTCAGCGCCGGTCTCTCACCCACCTTCTTCGGGTTCTTCCCCGGGATCGGGCCGCTGGCGCGCATCCGGCACGCCCTCTCCCCGATCGTGAGCTATCAGTACGCCCCCGGGAGCAAGGTGTCCGACGAGTTCGCGCATGTCCTCGATCCGACCGGCCGGCTGCACAACGCCAGGAGCGATCCGCAACAAACCATCACGTTCGGGCTGTCGCAGAACTTCGAGGCGAAGCTCAAGCCTCCCCCGGGCGACACGACGGGACGCGAGGCGCGCAAGCTCCGGCTGCTGGGCATCAACACCAGCTCCATCTCCTACAACTTCGAGCAGGCGAAGGACTCGGGACGGACCGGCTGGACGACGCAGACGCTCAGCAACACGTTCGCTTCCGACCTCCTGCCGGGGTTCAGTCTGGCGACGACACATGACCTGTGGGACGGAGCCGTGGGCTCCGACACTGCGAAGTTCTCGCCGTTCCTGACGAGCATCACCGCGGGGTTCTCGGTCACGCCGGCGACGCTGCGCGGAATCGCGAACCTGCTGGGGATCCACCGCGGCGAGAGCGGAGCCCCCGCGGGGTCACCCCCCCCGGCAACGACGCCGGGCGCTCTCCAGCCACCGGAGACGGGCGTCGGCCGGAACACCTTTGGAGGACCGGGCTCGGTTCCCATGGGCGGCGCGGGACGGGGATTCAACCTCGCCGTGTCGTATTCGGCCAACCGCACGCGCCCCCGGAGGGACTCGCTGCCCACGATTGTCGCGCCGCAAGGAGGTCGGCAGACGCTCCAGATCAACCTCGCCTTCAGTCCCACGCCGAAGTGGTCGGCATCGTGGAACACGGCCTATGACGTGGACACACGCCAGTTCGGCCAGCACGCGATCCGCTTGGAGCGCGACCTGCACCGCTGGCATGCGAGCTTCGCCTTCTCGAAGGCCCCCAACGGCAACTTCGGGTTCAACTTCTACGTTGCGCTGCTCGACCAGTCCGACATCCGCTTCGACTACGAGCAGCAGACTCTGGTGCGCTAATACGGCTAGACGCACAGACGCGGCAGACGCAGCAGACGCAGCAGGGGGTGACTGATAGCAGGTGCCAGGAATAACTCCTCCCCGTTGTCCACCGTCTGTTTACCCCTGCTGCGTCTGTGCGTCTGGTGCGTCCAGCCGTTCGTGTCCACTTGAGATGACACTGCTCGCCGGCGCGACGCCGTGAACCCGCCATGCTGAGGCGGGTTAGCACAGGGCACGCGGCGTGCTAAGCAACCGGCCGAACGCTTCCTGAGGACGTCTATGTGGTTCTCGTCGCGCCACGCACTGCTGGCAGCCACCCTCCTGGACTTCGGTTGCCAGTCGAATACAGCGGTCCTACCCAGTCTGCCTCCCCCAGAGCACCTCGCTTACCAGCTCGATCCGAGTGGCGATCTGGACCACCCGGACCGCCCGGTCGGCATCCTGCTGGTCTGGGATGACGTGACGGGCTCTAACCTGGCGAGCTACCGCGTGTATTCGCGCGGCTTCACGAGCGGGAGCTTCGGCCTGCGTGGAGAGACCAGCTCGAACACGTTCCACGACAACGGCGTTCCCAACCTTCAGTATTACGTGACGGCCGTGGACGTCAACGGCGGCGAGAGCGATGCCAGCAACCTGATCACCGTGGACGAGCGGCTTCAGCTCGCCAGGCCGGAGAGCCTGTTCTCCGTGTCGTTGAACGGCGCGATCGAGCTTGACTGGACGGACAACGCCTTCCTCACCGCCGACCCCGGGCGCTTCAAGTGGTACCGCGTGTACAGCACGCCCTACGATCTCGACGTGGGCGCGTGCATTACGCAACCGGACTCGATCTCCCTGGAGGGGACGACGGTGGCCCCGGAGTTCCTGGCGGGCGCCCTCACGAACGGGGTGCCGCGGTGCTACGGCGTTTCGGCGATCAGCGAAGAGGGATACGAGAGCATGTGGTCCCCACTGCGCGAGGACACGCCGCGTCCCGACGCGCGCAACGTGCTCGTGTACGCCTTCGAATCGCAGCCCGCGCAGTCCGGGTTCCGCTTCTGGAGCGACGCGAACGGCAATGGCCGAGGCGACCCGGGCGAGCTCGGCCTGGTCCAGGCCGGGAATCGCACGGACATCGACTTCTGGATTCATCTCCAGGCGAGCGATTCGACGCTGTGGATCGTGCCCGAGTTCTCGGGCGACAGCGTGCTGCTGTACAGCACGTCGCCGGTGGCCGACCTCACTTCAATCGACTACGCGCCCGAAACCGGGTACTCGCGCAACATGTTCCAGGCCGCAGCGGGTTACGGTTACGTGTTCCAGCGTTTGGAAAACGGCCAGTACCACTACGCGGCGCTTCGGGTCACGCATGTCGGCCGCCAGTACGTGATCTTCGACTTCAGCGTGCAGACGGACCCGGGTAACCCGGAGCTGGTGGTGATGCCGGAGCTCATGGGTTCGAAGGTGGGGGCGTCGCGCTAGACGCGAGAGACGGCGCGACGGCCAGCGGTTGTGAGGCGTGAGCAGTCAGGAAAGCCCTCCTGACGACTCGTGCCTCATCACCGCTGGCCGTCTCGCCGTCTCGCCGTCTCTCTTGTAGCTTCCTCTCTCACATGTCGTCCCTCTTCACTATCGAAGGTGAGCCGTGACCGGTCCGCGCACCGTCCGGGCGCCGCGCGGCCCGGAGACGTCCTGTAAGGGGTGGATCCAGGAAGCGGCGCTCCGCATGCTCATGAACAACCTCGATCCCGACGTGGCGGAGCGTCCCCAGGATCTGGTGGTCTACGGGGGCACGGGCAAAGCGGCGCGCGATTGGGCGTCGTTCGACGCCATCTGCCGCTCGTTGCGGGCGCTCGAGAACGACGAAACCCTGCTGGTGCAGTCGGGCAAGCCGGTCGGCGTCTTCAGAACGCACCCGGACGCGCCGCGCGTGCTGATAGCCAACTCGAACCTGGTGGGGCGCTGGGCGTCGTGGGAGGTGTTCCGCGACCTCGAGAAGAAGGGCCTCATCATGTACGGCCAGATGACGGCCGGGTCGTGGATCTACATCGGCACGCAGGGGATCCTCCAGGGCACGTACGAGACGTTCGGCGCCGTGGCACAACGGCATTTCGGCGGGTCGCTCCGGGGTCGGGTGCTGCTCACGGGCGGGCTGGGCGGCATGGGCGGCGCGCAACCGCTCGCCGCCACGATGCACGACGGCGTGTGCCTCGTGGTCGAGGTCGATCAGGCGCGCGTCCGGCGGCGCCTCGACACCCGCTACCTCGATCGCGCCACGGACTCCCTCGACGAGGCGCTGCACTGGTGCGAACAGGCGAAGCGGCAGGGGAAGGCGCTATCCGTCGGGCTGATCGGCAACTGCGCCTCGGTCCTGCCGGAGCTCGAGCGGCGCGGAATCGTGCCCGACATCCTGACCGACCAGACGTCGGCCCACGATCCGCTCAACGGCTATATCCCGGTGGGGCTGTCGGTCGACGCTGCCACGGCCCTGCGGCGGCGCGACCCCGAGGAATATCTGCGCCGCTCGGTCGCGAGCATCGCGGCGCACGTGCGGGCCATGCTCGACTTGCGCCGCCACGGCGCCGTGACCTTCGACTACGGCAACAACATCCGCACGCAGGCGAGGGACGCGGGCGTGGCGGACGCTTTTCAGATCCCGGGCTTCGTCCCCGAGTACATCCGGCCGCTGTTCTGCGAGGGGAAGGGACCGTTCCGCTGGGTGGCGCTGTCCGGCGACGTGGCGGACCTGCACCGCACCGACCGTCTCGCGCGCGAGCTGTTTCCCGACAATGAGCCGCTGCGCCGCTGGATCGCGCTGGCGGAGGAGCGCGTCGCCTTCCAGGGGCTGCCGGCGCGCATCTGCTGGCTCGGCCAGGGGGAGCGCGCGAAGTTTGGCTGCGCGCTGAACGACCTGGTGAAGCACGGCGAGATCACCGCCCCGGTCGTGATCGGACGGGACCATTTGGATACGGGCTCCGTCGCTTCCCCCTTCCGCGAGACGGAGAGCATGCGCGACGGTTCGGACGCCATCGCCGATTGGCCGATCCTCAACGCCCTGCTCAACACGGCATCCGGCGCGGCGTGGGTCTCCTTCCATCACGGCGGCGGTGTGGGGATCGGCAACTCGCTGCACGCGGGGCAGGTGAGCGTCGCGGACGGCACGGCCGCGGCGGGCCGGCGGCTCGAGCGCGTCCTCACGAACGACCCGGGGATCGGGGTCGTCCGCCACGCCGACGCGGGTTACCCCGAAGCGCTCGAGACCGCCCGCCGACACGGGCTCCGGCTCCCCATGCGCGAGGCGCAGGACTGAGCACGCTGCTCGTCGGTGCGCAGGCGGTCGTGACCTGCCGCGGCCCGGCGCGGGCGCGGCGCGGATGGGAGATGGCGGAGCTCGAAGTGTTGCGCGACGCGGCCGTCCTGATCGACGGCGAGCGCATCACCTGGGTCGGTCCGCGGCGCGAAGCCGGGGAGCAATCCGCAATCGACGTGGTAGAGGTGACGGGGGTGCTGTTCCCCGGCTTCGTCGATTGCCACACCCACGCGGTGTTCGGAGCGCCGCGCCTCGACGACCACCAGCGCCGCGCGCTGGGGATGGACTACCGGGCGATCGCCGCCGCGGGCGGCGGGATTCTGGAATCGGTGCGCGACCTGCGCGCCCGGCCGGAGGCCGAGCTCACCGAGCTGACACGACGAAGGCTCCGCACGCTCTTGTCCCACGGGAGCACGACGATCGAGGTGAAATCGGGATACGGCCTGACGCTCGAGACCGAGCTCAAACAGCTGCGCGTCGTGCAGGATCTCGGGGCGAGCGAACCCGTCAGCCTCACCGCGACGTTTCTCGGCGCTCACGAGGTGCCGCCGGAGTTCCGGAACCGACGGGCGGAGTACGTCCGGCTCCTGTGCGACGAGATGATCCCCGCGGTGGCGCAAGCAGGGCTCGCCGACGCGTGCGACGTGTTCTGCGAGCCGGGGGTGTTTAGCGTCCCGGAAGCCCGCGCGATTCTCACCGCAGCGCAACGCTCGGGGCTCGGCGTGAAGCTCCATGCCGATGAGCTCCAGGGCTCCGGCGGAGCCGAGCTGGCCGCGGAGCTCCGCGCGCTCTCCGCGGACCACTTGGCGGGCGTCTCCGACGCCGGGATCCGCGCGCTCGCGGCCAGCCCGACCGTGGCTGTCCTGCTTCCCGTGACGATGATCTTCCTCGGCAGCAGCCGGCAGGCGCCCGCACGCCGGCTGCTCGACGCGGGAGCCGCCCTGGCTTTGGCCAGCGATTTCAATCCGGGTTCGTCGCCGGCCATCGGCCTTCCGGTCGTGATGGCGCTTGCAGTCTCCCAGTTGGGGTTGCGGCACGCGGAGGCCCTCAACGCGGTCACGGTCAACGCCGCGGCCGCTCTCGGGATGGCCGCCGATCGCGGCCAGATCGCGCCCGGGTTTCGTGCCGACCTCGTGCTCTGCGACGTCGCCGATTGGCGTGAAGTGGCGTACTGGGTCGGCGGCAATCCCGTAACCGCCGTCTGGACAGGCGGTTCCGCTTGTCGCCTCCTCCCGGGTCCGATATCTTTAGGGCGCGATGTCCCGACTTGAGAAGCTCAAGCAGAAAGCCAAGGCCCTTGAGGCGAAGGATCCCAAGGGGGCCATTGACGCGTGGCTCGAAGCCGTGAAGGCGCAGGAGGGCCAGGCCGAACCAGATCCCGACCTCTCCATCTTCAACCGCGTGGGGGATCTTTACCTCAAGATCAAGGATGCCGCCACGGCGGCGGACTATTACGACAAGGCCGTCGACAAGTACGCGGAGCGCGGGCTCCACAACAACGCGATCGCGATGTGCAACAAGGTGCTGCGCAACGCGCCCGGGCGGCACACCGCCTACCTCAAGCTTGCCAAGTTGTACGCGGCCAAGGGGTTCATCGCCGAAGCCACACAGAACTTCGTCGAATACGCCGAGCGGATGCAAAAGACGGGGAAGATCCAACAGGCGTTCTCGGCTCTCAAGGAGCTGACCGATATCGTGCCGGAGAGCGAGCACTTCCGGAGGATGCTGGAAGACCACCTGCGGACGTATGGCGATGCGGAGCGGCGCTTGCCCGTGGGGCCTGGTCCGGCGCAGCCCGAGGCGCCGGTCGATCCCAAAGTGGCCGGGAAACGCAAGACCTCCAGTCTCATCTTCCTGGATGTAGGCGAGCCGCCGCGATCGAAAGCAGGGCCGGGTGCGAAGGCACCGGCATCGGCCCCACGCCCCCAGCGTCAGGCTCCCGGGCCTCCCCCCGAGTCCACGATGGAAGGCATGGTGGAGTCGGTGACGGCGGAAGCGGACACGTCGCTCGAAATCGAACCCACCAGCTTGGCCGACGAGCGCGAGGCCGCGGCGACAGGCGGCACACTCGATGGGTTCGAGACGACGTCCGTCGAGTTCGACGACCGGGAGGTCGCTGCGGGCGCTGCGGGTGCGGGCGCGCGCCCCCTGATGGACGACGAGGCAGATGTAGTGGATGAAAGTGTGACACCGATCGTCGAAATCGAGCCGACGGTGCCGGAGGAGCCCGCTTCAGAGGAGCCTGACTCGCTGGAGGATGACGTCGATCGCGAGTCCCTGCTCGATAGCGAGATCGAGCCGCTCCCGGCTCCGCCAGCGGCACGCCTGCAGCCCGGCGTCTCCAGACGCCCCCCCGCGTCCCCCCGCTCCCCCTCCCCCTCCTCCTCCCCCTCCCGCCCGGCTCCGCCCGGTGCGTCGCCGCCCGGGCAGTCGAAACGGAAAGCTGTCGTCGAGGTCCCACCGCTCGAGCTGGAGCCGGACTTCAACGCCGCCGCTGCCAGAGACAGGGGCGAGGCGGATGAGGAGACGCTGGCGCCCGAGGACATTCCGCCGACCGGCGGGTTCGCAGACGCGCAAACGACCGAGTTCGATGGCACCAGCGAGCCCGACACGCTGGACTTCGCCGACATCGACGCGACGCCGTCGGCGGCGCCGGTCATCGAGGACCTGGAGGCGCGCGTGGCGGACAACCCCGACGACGCGGAGGCGCACCAGGCCCTCGGGGAGGCGCTGATCGAGGCGGGGGATCGCGCGCGCGGCATCGAAGAGCTCGACCATGCCACGATGGGCTTCGAGAGCCTTGGGGAGCTCGCGCGGGCCCACGCCCTGGTGGACGAGATCCTGCGCCTCGAGCCGAACAGCGTGCGGCACCGCCAGAAGCAGGTGGAGTTCGCGTTCAAGTCCGGCGAGAAGGGAAGGCTCATCGACGCCTATCTCGAGCTTGCGGACGCGCTGCTGCGCCAGGACCTTCCAGAGAAGGCCCGCGCCGTTTACCAGCGCATCACCGAACACGACCCGACGAACGGGCGGGCGAAGGCGGCGCTGGCGATGTTCGCGCCGGTCGGACCCGCGCCGCCCGAGTCCAAGCCGACGGCGAAAACGGACGACCAGGGGGGCAGGGTCGCCCCCAGGGATGCCAGGATGAAGGTGCGTGACGACGCGGGCGGGGAGGGCGAGTTCGTCGATCTCGCCGCGATGATGCTCGAGGAGCCGGACGCGGTGCGTGACACGCGCATGAAGGTGTCGGACGAAGAGCCGTCCGGGGACGAGGAGCGGGACTTCCATGAGATGCTGGCGCGCTTCAAGCAGGGGATCGACGAGAACATCGACGAGGCCGACTTCCAGTCGCACTACGACCTCGGCGTCGCATTCAAGGAGATGGGCCTGCTGGACGAGGCCATCGCGGAGTTCCAGAAGGCGCTGCGGGCGCCCGAGGGCAAGCTGAAGACCTCCGAGGCGCTCGGAGTGTGCTTCTTCGAGAAGAAGGCGTACGTCGTCGCCGAGTCGATCCTGCGCCGCGCGCTCGAGCTGCCCGGGCCGGCGGACGAGGGCCGGCTCGGGATCCTCTACTGGCTCGGCCGCGCGCTCGAGGAGCAGGACAAGAAGGTGGAGGCGCGGGCCCTGTACGGGCGCGTCTCCGCCGTGGACATCCGCTTTAAGGACGTCGGCGAGCGCGCCCGAGCGCTCGCCAGGGCCAAGTGACGTGAGCCAGCAGGTCGCGCCCGTTTCGCTGCGGGACATCCAGCGGCCCGTGGCGGAGGAGCTCGAGCGCGTCGTCGCCGAGCTGCGCCGGATCATCACCGCCGACTTCCCCATCATCGCCGAAGTCAACGAACACCTGCTGCGCATGAAGGGGAAGCTGTTTCGCCCGACGCTGCTGCTGCTCAGCCACCAGGCTGCCGGCGGGAGCGAGCCCCGGGCCGTCACGCTCGCGGCGGTGGTGGAGCTGATCCACCTCGCCACGCTGGTGCACGACGATTCGGTAGACCACTCGGCGCTGCGCCGCGGCATGCCCACGATCAACGCCCTGTTCTCGCATCAGGTGGCGGTGATCATGGGCGACTACCTCTACTCTCGCGCCATCATCGAGCTGGTCGGCCTCGGCGACCTCGAGCCGTTGCGCGTGTTCGCGCGCGTCACCAACGAGATGACGATCGGCGAGATGCGGCAGCTCGAGGCGCACGACACGCTGTCCTACACCGAGGCGGCGTACGATCAGCTCATCCGCGCCAAGACCGCCTCGCTGCTGTCCGGGGCGTGCGAGGTGGGGGCCCTACGCGCCTCCCCCGCCTACCGCGAGGCCCTCGCGCGTTTCGGGATGCTGTTGGGCATGGCGTTTCAGATCACCGACGACCTGCTCGACTACACCCAGCCGGAGGCGGTCACCGGGAAGCCGTCCCGGCTCGATCTGAAGGAGCACAAGGCGACCCTGCCGCTGATCGCGGCGCTGGCGACCTTGCCGCCCCGGGAGCGGCGGCTCGTGGTCCGGCTGATGGCGACCCCGGATCCCGGGGAAGACCTGGTGGCGGAGGTTATCAAGCTGGTGGACGAGGCAGGGGGGCTCGACTACGCCCGGCGCCGCGCGCTGGAGCTCGCGCAGCAGGCCGAAGCCGAGCTCGACATCCTGCCCGCTTCACCGGCGCGCGACGCGCTGCGCGACAGCATCGCGTACGCCATCGAGCGGCGTAGTTAAGAGCCTGTGGCGCACGGACATCGGGGCCCGCTATTTTACATTGGGTGCCTCACCGGGGGGTTTGTGCTCGGGGGGTTGCTGCACGCGCTGCTGCGGCGCTTCCTTCCGC
>Ga0070708_100001078_pt1 | contig 20858 bp, 21 predicted proteins | sample KBSK5503metaG_FD_65469 | JGI IMG/M metagenome (GOLD analysis project Ga0070708, IMG submission 65469) | Corn, switchgrass and miscanthus rhizosphere microbial communities from Kellogg Biological Station, Michigan, USA - KBS K5-50-3 metaG | ecosystem: Host-associated > Plants > Roots >... | reverse complement strand
AAGCCTCAGCCGAGCACTTGGCGGAGAGGTTCTTCCGCTGCATGCGCCGCGAAGAGTGTGATCGGATTGTCGAAATCGTCCACGAACTCGGTCCCGGCGCCAATGAATATTTGCGAGAGATGCTGGAGACTGGACCGCAGCGTCAGGCAGTGTCTTGCATTGGACTCATGAGCCGGCTGGACGTGCCGGGATTGCTCGAATTTCTTCCTATCCGCCTGTCGGAGTGGAACCGTTTTTATCATGACGTGATCGTTCGCCAGATTGCGTATGGCGCCGCGTCAGATCGCGGACGAACTTTACTGGAGATCCTCGAAGTACTCGATCCAGCAGTAGTCCCGCAGGCGCTCGATGAAATTGGAATGAGCGGAGATCGAACCGCCGCCCCTCCGCTGATTGTCATGGCACAAGTGGGCGAGGCCCAGGGACGGTCCCCTCTGCTTCAACTCAAAGCCATCGAAGCGCTAGGAAGGCTGCGAGAACAAGACGCGGTTCCGGTGCTGCGAAACCTCTTTGAAGCGAAAAAAATGTTTAAGTGGCAGCATCACCGGGAGCTTCGGATTGCCGCGGCACAAGCCTTGGCAAAAATTGATCCGCACTTCGCTACGCAAATCATGGCTCAGAGCGGACTGGAACCCGGCGAGCTCGCCATTGGACCGCTTGACTCGGCGCCCGCGTGCCCATGGGTGCGGCAGCGGCGCTATGAGCGCATTGTTTTGAGGAAATCGGTTCCCGCGACCATCAGCAGCTCGTGGGGCAGGTCCAGGCTGGCCGTGCGCGAGTTGAGCCTAGGTGGCGGCATGGGCACCAAGGAAGACACGCTGCGCATTGGCTCAGACGCCGACCTCGATATTCAAGTAGGAATGCGGCACATCCGCGCACAGGTGCTCTTACGTCGGACCCGGGTCAATGAAGTTGGCTTTGAATTCATCAACACCGATCTCGAAAGCCGCCACCGGCTTCGCCATCTCCTGATGGACTCGCTCGAACACGCCCCGGCAGGCAAGGGCGGCAAGTGGAGTCACGATCGCAAAGCGTAGGTCCGGAAAATTCCCTGAAATTTGAGAGCTATCATCCTGTCCATGACAACAACGTCGTATGGACAGGATGACAGATATAGCAGAATTTATTCGACGCCTTACTTCATCTTGACGAAGATGACCAGCAGCGTGTAAATCGCAAGCGACTCAATAAAGGCCAGACCGATAATCAGCGCGACCTGGATGGCCGCTTTGGCTGAAGGATTGCGCGCTATTCCTTCTGTGGCAGAAGCCGCCGCCCGGCCCTGGCCAATCCCACACCCGGCAGCCGCTATCGCCATGGCGATTCCCGCGGCCGCCGCCACCCAGTTGGTTGTGCCGGCAGCCCCTTCACCCTGGGCAAAGGCAGGGACCGCAAAACACAAGGCCGACAGCGCCATAAACCCATTACTCAAAGTACGCAGCATGATACGCATTGTTTTTCTCTCCTATGAAGTTGCCGCCAGTGGGTGGTTGACGTTACCGTGCAAACGCCCTCACGCTGAACAGCTGAAATCAGCTCTTAGCACTTAGTATTTAACCGAGTCGCATCCGGCTTGGCTAAGGGCCAACAGCTCATTTGCTTTCTAATGCTCTTCTGCTACCGCTCCCGCCAGGTACACCGTCGTCAGCAGAATGAAGACGTAAGTCTGGATGAATGCAACGCCAATATGAAGTCCGATGAAAACTACAGGCAGAGCGATCGGAATCAAGGACAAAAAAACCAGGATGACCATGTCGCCAGCGAACATGTTGCCGTAGAGACGCACGGTGAGCGAGACCACGCGGGCCAAGTGACTTACAGGCTCGATCAGCAACATCAGAAGTGAGATCGGAATGCGCATGAAGATCGACATGCTGGGATCTTGATGTCCCAAAAATTGCTTCAGATACGCGAATCCGTGCCGCCTGAATCCGTGCCAATGGTAATACAAGAACGCGCAGACGGCGCAGCCCAACGGAACAACAGGGACTCCCGTTGGCGACTCCAATCCAGGGACCAACCCCAGCAGGTTGGAAATCAAAATAAATAGCCCGAGCGTCACCAGGAACGGAGTAAATGCCTCGCTTCCATGGCCGATAACGTCCCGGCCTTGGCCGTCAACGAATCCGTGAATCCCCTCGAATACATGCTGCAGGGCGCCCGGCTTTTCCACTGAGAGTTGGGTGCGCAGCAGGATGAAGATCAGCAACAGGAAGCCAAAAACCAAAACCTCCATTGCGACTGCATTCGGAATTGGCGCTTGCGGATACTTGGGTTCGATGTGCAACCCATGCAGCAGTGCGGTCACCGGGCCGGCGAGGAGATCATTTAGGATCTTGGTAAACAGGAGTTGTTCAGGCATTTCGAAAATCGGCTCTTGGTTCTTCGCTTTTACCTCTTAGCCACACTTACTCGGCTTTAGCTAAAGGCTAAGAGCTAAAGGCTATTAAGGTATGTCAGATTCGGCGAGTTAAGGCCGCATACGCCTCGTAAGCAGCTTCACAAAACAGCGCTGCTACCGGCAGGAGCAAGCCCGCAAAAAGGCCGTACAGGCTCTCGCGAGAAACACTCAATATAACATATGCTGCCACAGCCATCAAAAAGTAGCGCAGCAGAAAACGGTACACAATTCGGCGGCTGGATGCGGGAGTGCCAGACTGCGCGGTAAGGTCCGCGACTCCCACAACGATGTTCTTCAACCAGTAGAAATTCACGTAACCAACGATGCTTCCACACAGCACGCCAAGACTGATGCGCCATCCGAAATATGCTTGTGCAGTGGCAACAGCGGCGATGCCAATGACAATTATGATGCGCTGAATTCGCTCGATCGTCCTGGAGTAGAAGTCATCAGCGGGAACTGGATCTGCTGGAGTCATTTGTTTGCGGCGGCCGTACGAACCAGCTCCACAAATCCGGCGATGATTCCGACGATCAGACCCACAATGTATAGCCAGCTAGTGTGCAGCCAGCGATCGAACGCGGTGCCGATAAGCCAGCCAACAAAGGTTGCGGCAGGAAAGATGATGGCCAGTTGAGCATAGTTGGCCATCTGCACCCAGGGGGTCTTCTTGTCCTCATCGTTTTTCTGATCGTCGGTTGACATGGTTCAAACCGGGAGGGTTCGGCTTTCAGCCGTGGCGTCCAAGCGTCCAACTCGCCAGCGGCACGGCTGGAAGCCGTGCCCTCCCGGACATCTATTTCTTGACCTGGTAAGTCTCAATCAGCTCACGGATGCGGATCGCATCACGCTTGCGATGACCGTGGCTAGTGATGGGATCAGTGCCTCCTGTGGACTCAATGCGAATTTCGGACCAGATGATCCCGGTCGAGATCTGCACCGACGCTACTTGCGAGATAGCGATGCTCTCCTCGGTATTGCCAAAGAGCCGCGGTTTCACGCGGCTGACATGCAACGGAGTAACGACAATGCGGGTCGGGAAGAACAGATTGCCGCGAGTCCAGCGGCTGGCGATGAAGGATTCACCAGCACTAGCGGGGGTAGCTGATTGAGCGGTCATCTCAGGCGGCTCCGTGGACAGAATAATACAAATTGAATCATTGAATCATCGGGGGATTGATCCAATGATTCAACCCCCCGATGATTCAATGAATTCAATTTCTTCACTTCCTCTATAATCGCAGCTTACTTTACCGCACGAAGGTCCACTTTTGGCGCTCGACGAAAACATCTACAAACTCCGACTGGAGAAGCTCAATCAGATTGAGGCTCTCGGTCAGCAGCCTTACCCGACGAAATACGATTTTACCCACACCATTCCGCAAATTCTCGCAGAGTACTCGGGCAAAACGGGTGAGCAACTCGAGGCCGCGCGGGTCAACGTCCGCGTGTCCGGCAGGATAATGGCCATTCGGCTCATGGGCAAAGCCGGGTTCGCACACCTGCAGCAAGATGGCCAGCGCCTACAGATTTACGTGAAGAAAGACGCTGTCAGCGAAAAAGGCTTTGAACTTTACAGGCTGCTCGACCTCGGAGATCACATTGGCGCCAGCGGGTATCTTTTTCGCACCCGGACCGGAGAGCTAAGCGTACACGTCGAGCAGATTACGTTTCTGTCCAAAGACCTTTTGCCACTCCCGGAGAAGTGGCACGGCTTGACCGACGTCGAACTGCGCTATCGTGAGCGCTATGTCGACCTGATGATGAATCCCGAGGTCCGCCAAGTTTTTCTGAAGCGCGGCAAGCTGGTGCAGTCGATGCGACAGTTTCTCGACGAGCGTGGGTTCCTCGAAGTCGAAACTCCGATGATGCAGCCGATCGCGGGCGGTGCCGTGGCCAAACCCTTCATCACCCACCACAACACGCTGGACATGGACCTCTACTTGCGCATCGCTCCTGAGCTTTACCTCAAGCGGCTGGTGGTCGCCGGTTTCGATCGCGTGTATGAAATCAATCGCAACTTCCGCAATGAAGGCATCTCGACCCGGCATAATCCTGAGTTCACCATGCTCGAGTTTTATCAGGCTTACACGAATTACCGTGGGGTGATGGACCTAACCCAGGAACTGATCATTCAGGCAGCAAAAGATGTGACCGGCGGGACTAAGACAAAATGGGGGGACACGGAAATTGATTGGTCAGCCGTGAACTGGCGGCGCATGACCATGCGTGAGGCGATTATTCAGTACTGGCCGGAATCGGCAGGCACAAAACCAGCGCTCTCTGACTTTGCTTCCCACGATTCTGTGAAGGCGCTGGTCGAGCGATTCAACTTGGCGCACTCGCACATGGCATACGATCCAAATGAGCCGCCGGGCAAGACGACTGCGAGTCTCTTCGAGGCGGTCGCCGAAGAACATCTAATTCAGCCGACCATCATCTACGAGTTCCCTACCGCCGTGTCGCCGCTCTCAAAGCAGAAGGCGGACGAGCCTGACTGGACCGAACGCTGGGAGATTTTCATTGGGCAGATGGAAATTTCCAACGGCTTCAGCGAATTGAATGATCCGGAAGACCAGCGCCGCCGCTTTGAGCAGCAATTAAGTGAGCGCGAGCGAGGCGATGAAGAAGCCCACCAGATGGATGAAGACTACATCCGCGCGCTGTCTTATGGCATGCCGCCGGCAGGGGGCGTAGGCGTGGGAATTGATCGGTTGGCCATGCTGCTGACTGACTCACATACGATTCGCGATGTTATTTTGTTTCCGCTGCTGAGGCCGGAAAAATCGTCAACCACAGAGGACACAGAGTGACACTGAGTCAACCCGCTATAAATCCTCCGGCGTCAACCCGGTATGGTTGGCGATGCGGGCCAGCATCTTGGGGCCGATTTCTGCGCTTTCGTGAAATGCCCAAACGAAATCCTGGTATCCAGGACGTTGCAGTGTAACGTGGGACGAACTCTTGACAGCTTTGGGAATCCAGCCGATGCGAAGGAGGGCTCTATATACGCGATTGGCTTTCGAACTGGGCCACTTGCTCACACCGAAGCGAAGCTAATGGTTTTGTGTCCGACTTTCTCGATCTCAATGCGATCGGCAATTACCCGGAGTGCTAGGGCTTCCACCGCCGCTTCCGCCTCACCCTTAGTTGCGCCATAAGCCATCACCCCGGGGAGTTCGGGTATTTCCGCAATCCAGCGCCCGTCCTCCTCTTGCTCGAATTCGATCTTGAAATCCACCCGATGGCTCCTGGCTAGTACGAGTTAATGTTATGAGACCATCCGACAGGGGTCAAGTTACCATGAACTCCCACACCGAATACCTCAAGTTCCACACTCGCAAACACCGCGAGTACATTCACATCACGCCGCAGGTCGAGGCTATTGTCAAAAAGAGCGGCGTCCAGGAGGGCATGGTGCTGGTCTCGGCTATGCACATTACCGCGGGCGTTTATGTGAACGACAACGAATCTGGGCTGATCGAGGACATCGACCAGTGGCTGGAGCAGCTTGCGCCTTTTCGGGAAGACTATAGGCATCACGACACGGGCGAGAGCAACGGCGACTCACACCTGAAGGCACTGCTCATTCATCATGAAGTTATTGTCGCGATTACTGCAGGGCGGCTTGACTTCGGTCCCTGGCAGCGGATTTTCTACGCGGAATTCGACGGTCAGCGGGACAAGCGGGTGGTCGTGAAAGTTATGGGTGAGTAGCACCACCCCGACTCATCCCAGCATTGCGCCAGAACACTGCAACGGCTAATATTTCCGGTACCTCTTGTGATCAGGAAAAATTCATGAGCGCCGAGGAATTTCAGGAGCTGCACGAACATGCCGAGCATGCCGCTCACAACCCATCCATGGCGCCGGTGTCTCTGACCATGGCCATCCTTGCTGTGCTGGTGGCAGTGATTTCCCTGCTTGGTCACCGCACGCATACCGAAGAAGTTGTGGTGCAGACAAAAGCCAATGACCAGTGGTCTTACTATCAAGGAAAAGACACTCGTCTTCACACCGACCAAAAATTTGCCGACCTCGAGAGTTTCGTGGCCACGAGCGACGCTGCCAAGGCCGCCCAGTCGCGTGAGGCGAACAAGGCAGAAGCCGAGAAATATCGTGATCAGAAGAACGAGATTGAAGCCGAAGCGAGAAAATTAGAGCAGGAAGCTGTTCTGGCGCGCCGCCGCGCCGACCGCTTCGACCTGGGCGAAGTTTTTCTGGAGATCGCTCTGGTGGTGACGTCGATCACTTTACTTTCGGGTCGACGTATTTTCTGGCACTCGGGGATTGTGCTCGGAGTGGTCGGAATCGTGGTTGCAAGTACGGCGCTGCTTGTCCGTTGACCCCCCAGTTCGCCCCTTGCGCAACTTGTCTCTGACGATCTTTCGGCAGAACTGCCGCTGAGTCGGCAGTTCCCTCCTGCAAGAAATCTCTCCACGGTCAATTCCATGTTGAAATCACAGCGGTTTCTTCTTTCATCGGCTTTCATCGATTTGGAATCACACTTGCCTTCTGGACAGCAACACTCGTTCCAAACCAGATACAGTGGTGGAGAAATGCGTGTTCCGTAAATGCGCGAATCCTAGGCGTTCAATGCCCTTTCGAAATCAAGCCGCCCCCACGATAGCCGTTTGTCAGAACCAGCGGTTCCATTCAAGAAGGGCTGCAATGGCTGGCCTGGTCCAGCAGTGCACGATTTGTGGCAAAGAAAAAGAAGTAGATCAGACCTGGTTTCTCATCACCGAGAGCTGCCGGGAAGAGAAGTTGAATATCTGGAAATGGAACGAGCTGCCGATGGCCGGCCGCCCCACGGTGCATTCACTGTGCAGCCCGCGTCATGTGCGCAAACTCATTGTGCACTGGATGACAACTGGATGCCTTCACTATCCATTTGCAGACGCGTACCCTACGCTGCGGAGCTTCAGGCGGAAATCTGCCTCAAACACGGAAGTGCGCGAGGACCATACAACGGCGGCGTATCAACTGGGCGAGATCCAGGTTGATCGGGAAGCCATTGTCCGCACACTCTGCGAAAATGCCCTGTCGTTAAACGTGATTCTGGACCAGCTGATGATGGCTTTGGAGGACGTGCATACAGAAAATTCTGGGGCCGATTTCGACGACGCGTTGTGCGTGGCGGGGCGAGAGATGTAGAAACTGAAACACCGACCAACTGGTCAGTGCGGCTCGTTCTGAGCTGCTCATGTGCCGAAAAAACCTTCTTCTAGGTGCCCTTCCGGAGCTATAATTCTCTGCAGGATCTCTGCCCGGAGCCGCACAAAGGCTCCTGACAGACGCAAGAACAGCTTGCCTGTACGAGGTGGTTTATGCCAACTCTGTTCGAGCTTCTGATCGCATGGGGCGTGCTCACAGCTGTCCTAATTGCCCTCCTGATTTATCGCGGCACCTTGACGATGCATGAGGATGACCAGCTTTTCCTGGGCGAGTCAGAATCGCATATGGCCCGGGAGCAGGTCGAAATCATGCAGAAGGTCAATAAATTAGGCCCATTCGTGAAGATCTTAGGAACAGCCTCGGCTGTACTTATCCTGACCATTGCCGGCATTGCGGTTTATCAGCAAATGACGCAAGTGCAGTAGGCAGTTTTCTGGGCGGGATGAGGGGACCGTGAGCGTGTAGTTGTACGTTCTTAGTCTGTCTATTAGCATCGGACGAAAGACAGTGGATTTTCGCGTCCGAACGATGCTCCCAAAACGAATCGCGATAGTAGGTGGCGGGCCGGCAGGCGCCTTCGCCGCTGCGGAGTTGGCCCGGGCCGGCCGTGAAGTCCTTCTCTTTGACGAAAAACTGGCGTGGGAAAAACCCTGTGGCGGCGGGCTCACCGATAAGGCGATGGTTCGCTGGCCGTTTCTCCGGGACGCACAGGTGGAGCGCAACTGGATCAGCGATTGCGAATTGATTGCTCCCTCTGGGCGCAAAGTGTCATTTCACCTGGATCGCCAGATTGCGATTTTCTCCCGCCTGGCGCTGAATGGTTTGCTGCTCGAGCGTGCCCGAGAGGCGGGGGCGCATCTGGTCCGTGAGCGCATCGTCAGAATTGCGGGAGCCGCAGGAGGCTGGACCCTCGAATCATCTTCCGGAAGTTACTGCGCCGACTTTGTCATACTGGCGAGCGGCGCGCGTAACGGATTTCGCGGACAATTTTCTCAGCCGTTGGGACCTGAAAACTTCATGGTAGCTGCGGGATATTATGTCCCCGGGACGCACCACACAGTGCAGATCAAATTTCTGGATGGCCTGCACGGCTACATCTGGATCTTTCCCCGGGCCGATCACTTTTCTGCGGGAATCTGCGGGCGCATGAATGGTAAGAACACTGCAGAACTCCGGCAACTGCTGGAAGAATCTTTGCCGCAATTCGGTCTTGGTCTGGAGGGCGCACGTTTTTACGCGCACATCATTCCCTCCCTCACCGTGGAGGCATTGCGAACGACCTCCTTTTGCGGCGAGGGGTGGGCGATGATCGGCGACGCCGCCGGGTTCGTTGATTCCATCACTGGCGAAGGGCTGTTTTACGCGCTGAGGTCGGCGGAGTTGCTGGCGAACACCCTGCTGGCAGATGCGCCTGAGACTTACGCTGCCCTTGTAAAGCGCGACCTTCTGCCGGAGCTGGAGCTTGCATCACGAATCGCAAACCGCTTCTACTCGGGCAAGTGGATGGGCGGGGTCGTCATTGAACGGATGGTGCAACTGACCGCGCGCAGCCCGCAATTCCGTGATCTGATGCGAGATTTATTTGCCGGCACTCAGGAGTATTTTGACTTGAAGGAAAGAGTCTATCGCAGCCTGCCGAGAATTGCCGTCGAAGGTCTGATCAACACGCTCAGGAAGCCGACAGCAGAGATACGGCTGAGGGCAGAGTCGTGAGCTTGTAACTTCGCGATTAGCCGCCGAACCTAATGTCTGACAGCCCAGCCTAATGCCTGTGGTTTTCTGGTGCCGGGAACAGGACTTGAACCTGCACGGGTTTCCCCACACGGTCCTAAGCCGTGCGCGTCTGCCAGTTCCGCCATCCCGGCCTCAGCACATTCTAAATCAGGAATGCACCCTTTCTTGTCCATGGTTCTTTGAACGCAACATCAGCCATTCTGAACACTTGTGGCTTTTCGCTTGCAAAATCGTTTAGGTCAAAAAAGTGTAATTGGGTGCCTGTTTTGCACAGAATTCCAACAGGAAATCCTGCTATAAACAACTCAGGCTTGTTTCTTCGACTTGGGGTTGTAAATGGCTTTAAAGACACAAAGGGGCTGGCAGGAGCTTTGCCAAGCCGCGTCTATCGAAAGAGATCCTGAAAAACTGCTGCACCTGGTATCGCAGATCAACTCGCTCTTGCTAAAAGACGAGAAGAAACGCGCCAGGAGCGAGACCAGGCGCTCCAAAAGCGAGATCGGGCCGCCTAAGGTCTCTCGCGCGTAACTCTGCCTCGTTTCTCCAGCTTACTTCTTCCGTTTCCCTTCGCGGCCCGTTTGCCGTTAAACTGTGTGGCTTATGATCATTCCCACGCAGCCGAATTTCAATGTCGTGAATTCACCCGATTACCGCGAAGCCTATGCCAACAGCGTGCAAGTGCGGGTGAATGTTTGGGACTTCTTTCTGGTCTTTGGCACAATGCAACAGCAGTCAGAAAACCAGGTTGAGGTACGTAACTTTCAGGGTATTTACCTGAGCCCGCAACAAGCCAAAGCGCTGGCGGCGATCTTGCAGCAAAATGTGTCCAATTACGAAAGCACCTTTGGCGAGATCAAGCTCGATCCCCGAGTAGCTGCAGCCGGTCCGGTACATTGACCTCTGGCGACTACTCCACAACTCGGGCCAGCTAGAACGGCTGCGTTATTCGCGCTGTTTGCGGCCCTGCTGATTGCCTCTCACGCTCCCTTACTCCGGCTCCCCTACTTTTGGGACGAGGCTGGATACTACGTCCCCGTAGCTCACGATCTGCTTTCGGGATCACTGATTCCGTACTCGACGCTCTCCAATGCGCATCCTCCCTTGGTATTGAGCTGGCTGGCGCTTAGCTGGAAGATTTTTGGATTCAGCCCACTTGTGACTCGCAGTTCAATGCTCGTTTTGGCTGCTTTCTCTCTGTTGGGTTTTTTTCGAATGGCAAGGACCGTAGCCAACCCAAGCGTTGCAGCAGCCAGCACGCTTCTGACGGCGATCTATCCTGTCTTCTTTGCGCAGAGCTCTCTCGCTCAGGTAGACCTCCCGGCAGCAGGACTAGTTTTCTGGGGGCTTGAATCTTATGTTCGTCGGCGGCGCGTCGCGACGGTGATGTGGTTTTCCTTCGCGGCATTGGCTAAGGAGACCGCGATTCTGGCCCTTCTGGCATTGTTTCTTTGGGAGCTAATCTGCCTCGTGTTGGCGGACTGTCGCGGCACCGAGCGCGATGGCATCGCCTCACGGGAGGGCACGGCTTCCAGTCGTGCCGTCACAGACTCAAACTCCGACGGTACGGCACGGCTGGAAGCCGTGCCCTCCCGAACCAACAACGAAGCTCGCATTCGCACAGCCCTGCCTCTCCTGCTTCCAGTGCTCCCCCTCGCGCTCTGGTATGCCTTTCACTACACGCGAACCGGATTTGTCTTTGGCAATCCGGAATTCTTTCGCTACAACGTACAGGGGACATTGCATCCGCTTAGGATCTTCCTGGCGATGCTGCTGCGAATTTGGCAGGCGGTTGGATATATGAATCTGTACATCCTGACTCTCGCTTGCATTCTTGCGATGCGATATTCGCCGAACGAGGATTCCCGCACTCCGCGACCGCGGATTGACCTCTCAATTCAGGCCAGTTTTCTGGCGATTGCAACTCTGTACCTGATCACTCTTGCGGTAATCGGCGGCGCGGTCCTCGCCCGCTACATGCTTCCGGTCGTCCCGTTGGTCATTCTTGTCTGGGTTTCCACTGTGTGGCGGCGTCTGAAGCCGTGGAAATGGGTCATAGGTATTGTCGCGCTGGCATTCGTTTCCGGACTGTTCGTGAATCCGCCATATGGTTTTTCTCCCGAAGACAATCTTGCATATCGTGACTACATTCGCCTGCACCAGCAGGCCGAGAGTCTCCTCCAGGCCCGATATCCCAACGCTCGTGTGCTTACGGCGTGGCCGGCCAGCGACGAACTTACGCAGCCTTATCTGGGATACGTTCAGAAACCGATGCAGGTGGTCAGGATTGATGACTTCTCAATGGAGCAGGTGCTCTCAGGTGCAGACGCGCGGTCGCGGTTCGACGTAGCGCTGGTCTTCTCCACCAAGTACCAGCCGCCACACTCCATATTTGACAGCTGGCAGTTGTGGCAGGAGTGGAAGGCGCGGTATTTCGGCTTCCATCGCGACCTTACGCCGGAAGCGGCCGCGTCGGTGTTGGGGGGGGATCTTGTTTATGTGAAGTACCAGCGCGGGCAGTGGGTGGGGATTGTTGAGATGCAGAAGATCGAAGAGGCGAGCGCACGACCAAGAGCATTAGAATCACGGTTGGCGGATCTTATGCCAGAAGTGGTGCCATGAAGTCACGTTGGAGGATTGCAGTACCCGTTGGTTGTGTGGCCCTGATCTGTGGGGCTGCACTTACTTGGCATTTTGTCAAAGCGAGAGCCACCGAGCGGAAACTCGCTGCGGATGCAAAGGCATGCCGCGTGCGAGCCGAGCAGGGAGACTCCAACGCCCAGTACGATCTTGCACGCCTCTATTACCAGGGTAAGGGAGTGCCGCAGGATTACGCCAAGGCTGCCGGCTGGTACCGCAAAGCAGCCGACCAGGGAAATGCGAAGGCCCAGAACGGTGTTGGCTTCAGGTATGAATGGGGCAAGGGAGTGGCGCAGGACTACATGGAGGCCGCCGTCTGGTACCACAAAGCAGCCGATCAGGGCTATGCGAAAGCTCAATACGCCTTGGGCTACATGTATTACCAGGGTAAGTGAGTTCCGCAAGACCACAACAAGGCTAACGAGTGGTGCCGCAAAGCCGCCGACCAAAGATACGCACCAGCTCAATACGCCCTCGGTTACACGTATTTCGAAGGAAAGGAAGTGCCGCAAGACTACACCGAAGCTGTTCGCTGGTATCGAAAAGCCGCAGACCAAGGCTATGCGGAAGCTCAAAGCGACCTTGGATATATGTATTCCGAAGGGAAGGGCGTACCGCAAGACTACACCGAGGCTGTCGCCTGGGACCGCAAAGCTGCCGATCAGGGATATGCGAGAGCTCAATCTGCCCTCGGCTATGCGTATTCCGAAGGAAAGGGAGTGCCACAGGACTACGCGCAGTCTGCCCCCTGGTACCGCAAAGCCGCCAAACAGGGTGACGAGTACGCGCAGCGCGCCCTTGCTGCGATGAACATTCCCTTTACCGCAGTGAGGAAGATCGACCTATCGGCTGCCTTTCTGTGGAGCATAGTGCTCTTGATAAGTTCCAGAGCGAGCTTTCGAAATGACAACAGCGAAAAGTAACCCTAGCGGGACTAGTTTGCCTGTTGTGGGTGGGATTGACCGTGTATGGGTACTCCCACATCGGCATGCTCCTTTCGCTGTCGGCTGTCAATGCTTTCTATTTTGGCAAGGGCCTTCTGGCCGGAATAGGCATTGCCATGCTTCTTTCTTTTGTTTGGCCGTCGGGAGGGAAGACCGTTCTGAGTATGCGTGGCGTACTGTTCATCGGATTCATTCTCTATGCGATGACGCACTATGATCTCAGGCACATTAACGCTTGCCCCCGCGCATTCTATTCAATCAACGCGATGTTAATTGGAATGGCGGCTACCTTGGTGTTCCTTTGGCTTGCGGGCGAGGAAGCCGCGGGCACTCCGAACGCCGGTGAGGGAGTGGCTTCCGCAGCCCTGACTGGAAACGGGACAGAACATCTCAGGGCTTAGGTTTCACCCCGCCAGGAGATGGCACGAATGCGTCTTCACAATCACCCAAACCTGCCCTCCGGGTGTGAGTTCGAGCGAATCGCGCGCGCCTAGCGTCAAATGGACAGAAAGCTCGACTCCGCAGTCCACGCGAGCGACGATGATGGCGTCTCTTTGGGAAAGAGAAAGCAACTTGCCCGGCAGGACGTTGCGCGCGCTCAGGCCCACCGGCGCAGACGTAGCCAGCAGGATGTCTCCCGCGCTAATCCCCAATCGAAGCTTCGCGCCCACCTGCGCACGGACTAGGGGCGTTTCCAACTCGACTCTCGCCCAGGTGGAGTTTTCCCCATGCGCGGTGTTTTGAGAGGGCACGACCTCAGTCGTGCCGCCTCGATCCCGCGCCTGCAACGGCACGGCTGGAAGCCGTACCCCTTCCAAGCCGACTGACAAGTCTGATGTCCTCATGACTTCACAGGTCATGGTGCCCCGCTCCTCGTGAATGGACATGACCTGGGCGTCAACGAGGTTCTCAAATCCTGCGAGTTGAGCCACGGTTTCACTTTGCGGCGCGGACATGACTTCGTGTGGCGTGCCCTGCGCGATAAGCTTCCCCTGCTCCATCACCAACAGCCTTTCGCCGAGCATGAAAACTTCGTCGCGGCTGTGGGTTACGTAGAGAACAGGGATGGGCAGGTTCTGAATGGACCGCCTGAGGTCGTCGGCGATTTTCATTCTGATCGGCAGGTCGAGCGCGGCCAGAGGCTCGTCCAGAAGCAAAATCGAAGGTTGAGTGACAAGGGCCCTGGCCAGTGCGACCCGCTGGCGTTCGCCGCCGGAAAGCTGCGCTGGACGCCGTTCGCGAAGCGGAGCAATCCCCAAAGACTCGAGTGCCTCAGCTACGCGCTCCTTGCGTTCGGTGGCCCGAAGGCTAGTTAGTCCGTACCCGACGTTCGCCTCGACCGTCAAATGCGGGAACAAAGCGAGATCCTGAAAAACGTAGCCGATCCGCCTGTTCTTGGGCGGCAGATTTACGCCTGCTTGCAAGTCAAACAAAACTCGGCCGCCGACCGCGATCCTGCCTGCGTCGGGAGTTGACAGTCCGGCAATCGAATCGAGCAAGGTGGTCTTGCCCGCTCCCGAGGCGCCGAACAGAATGGTGATTCCGCTCTGCAGGACAAAAGCGACGTCCAGTTCGAAACTTCCTGATTCGCTTCCCGACGCGAGCTTGCGCCTGAGCCTGATGTCGGCAGTCCCCGTTGACGGAACAACGCGGTCGCCCGATGCATGTTCCGTTTCTGTGAACGTTGTCTTCAACGACTTCCTCTTTTCCTTGAGCGGGCGGGGACGCCCGCTACTCCACAATCACATTTGTGAAAGCGCCAAAAACCTGATTGCGGAGCACCACGATCGAATTTGTGGAAGCGCCACAAACGGGAGCGCCACAAACGGAATTTTGGAGCTACGGGCGTCCCCGCCCGCGCACTATCTAAGCCCGCGGCCATATGCTCCAGAATCTCCGATTAAGCGAATACACCAGCGAGAGCAGGACGAAGGCGATCACCACCAGCACCAGCGCAGTCGTGTTCGCGGCGGAATAATTCAAGTCCTGCACCTGATCGAAGATATTGATGGAGAGCGTGCGTGTCACTCCTGGAATATTGCCTCCGACCATGAGTACGACTCCGAATTCTCCCATGGTGTGGGCGAAACTCAGCGCGATGCCAGTCACCAGCCCGGAAACGGAAAGTGGCACAATCACACGCCAGAAAGTCCGAAATTTGGATACGCCGAGAACCGCCGAGGCCGCGAGCAGTCTCGCGTCCACCGCAGAAAGCGAAGCTGCAAACGGCTGGACCGCGAAGGGAAGGCTGTAAAGAACTGACCCGATAGCCAACCCACCAAAGGTAAACGCCAGAGTGTGGCCGGTCATGGACTGCCACCATCGTCCGAACGGGCTACGCTGCCCCAGCGCGATCAGCACATAGAACCCGAGCACCGTGGGCGGCAAGACAATGGGCAAAGCCACCACCGCTTCCACCATGAATTTCCACCGCCACTTTGAAAACGCAATCCAGTAGGCGAGCGGGAGTCCGAGCACCACCAGCACAGCGGTCACGACTAACGCCAGGCGGATTGTGAGCCAGAAAGCCTGCCAGTCCATAGGCAGAAACAGTGTAATCGCAGGAGTCCTTCCACGTTCCAATCCTTTTCCATTCTGGGGCTAGTCACAGCGGAGATGTTCATTGGTCACAAAGCCCCATCGCAGCCAGCCCTTAACATTTGGCGGGAGATAAGCCAATGGAAATTCAGGAAGCGCTGCAGATTGTCCGTAAGCTCGCTGATGGTATCCATCCGGAGACTGGCGAAGTCCTTCAGACCGACTGCCTCTATCAGCAGCCGCAGGTAGTCCGCGCTCTGCATCGCGCCGCCGGGGCGCTTGAATTCCAGGACGAGCAGGAGCGAGCGAAGAAGTTCCTGCCCGCCAATGCAGGCAAATCCCGGTCAAACCAGGAAGATGCTCAAATCTGTGATGAGCTGCGGCGCGGAATCAATCTCCAGGAGATTGCCAAAACCCACAATCGGACGATCGGCTCAATCATTGCGCGACTTGTGCGCCTGCGCAAGATTTCTGCCCGCCCCGCAGGACCGCAAGACCGCCTAAGTGCAGCCATGATTCAAAAGCGCATGCGCGCAGTCGCGTTGGCCTGGGTTGCGGCCACGGCGGGAAGTGCGCTGCTGACTGGACAACAGGCCGGATCACCCGCCGCCATACAGCACAGGCAACATATTGTCGCTCGCGAGAAGTGGCAGATGAGCGGCCGCCAGATTCCGGGAATGAATTCTGCGGGCCTACAAAATCGCGCGATTCAACAGAAAATTCAAATGCGGTCAGCCCGCGTGATGAATCCAGCTGCGGTTGGACTCGGCGGTTCCTGGGTTTCGCTTGGACCGCGGCCGCTCCCCTCCGACGCCAGCGGTATTGGGCTGCAAGACTATGGTTGGGTGTCAGGCCGCGCTACCGCGGTCGCAATCGATCCCAACGACGCCAGCGGAAATACGGTCTATGCCGGTGGCGCTTACGCGGGTGTCTGGAAATCGACGAATGCCGGTGCGTTGAGTCCGAATCCATCAGCGGTTAACTGGACTCCGCTCACCGATAATCAAGCGACCCTTGCGATTGGCGCCATCGCCATTCAACCGCAGTTGTCGAATCCCGATCCAACCAAGAGCGTAGTGCTGGCCGGGACCGGGGAGACCAACAGCTCCGAGGATTCTTACCATGGCTTCGGCATTTTGCGTTCTCAAGTTGCATTCACAGCGCCACGGGATTCCAGGTAAGCTCCTGCTCTTATTGTTCGCTGTCTCTCTATGCGTTTCTTGCGGCGGTTTGCAAGGTAACCGCGGAGGTGGAGGGAGCGGAAATCCCGGAACTCCGCCCCGGAACCTACAATCTCACAATAACCGCGACCTCAGGCTCTATCACGCACGGCACTCAAGTGATACTGACCGTCACTCAGTGAACACGCACTGTGATATCTTCAAGCTTCAATTGACAAGTGAAAACGCGCCGCCGGGGCTTGCGGAAAACTCGACACATTAGGTTTGGGAAGAGCACGACTTCCAGTCGTGCCGTTGGAACGTTTGGGATCGGCATCGGCACGGCTGGAAGCCGCGCCCTTTCCAGTCCTGCAAAACGGGAGTGTTAGAAATTCTTCTGCTAGCAGAGCGCGAAGCCACACCATCGGAGGGAGAAGATGCAGGCTGATTTCGCAAAGAGCCGAATTGCAGTGCTGGGAGCCGGAAAAATGGGAGGCATCCTTGTCAAGGCGCTGATTGAAAAACACCAGCTCTCGCCGGAGCGGGTGCGCGCCACCGTCGGCCACGAATCGCGCGCCCACGAGCTGTCTCACAAACTCGGGGTTTCCGTCACTACCGACAACCTTAAGGCTGTTGACGGTGCCGACATCATTTTCGTGTGCGTGAAGCCGCAGGTTGTGCAGGAGCTGATGGAGCAAATTCGGCCCAAAGTCTCGCCAAAACAGCTTGTGATCTCCGTAGCCGCATCCGTTCATACCAGTCAAATCGAGAGTGCGCTCGGCGGGAAAGTTCCCGTCGTTCGCGCCATGCCAAATACTCCCTGCGTTCTCGCGTGCGGAATGACCGCACTATGCGCGGGCAAGTTCGCGCAAGCTGAACATGTGGAAACCGCCTCAGCCCTGTTCAATGTGGTTGGGAGAACGGTCGTCGTGGACGAGAAACATATGGACGCTGTCACCGGCCTCTCCGCCAGCGGCCCCGCTTACATCTATATCATTCTGGAATCGCTAGCCGAAGCCGGCGTGAAGGTTGGATTGCCGCGTGATGTCGCGACACTGCTCGCCGCACAGACCACGCTGGGGGCCGCAACCGTTGTCCTCGAAACCGGAGATCACCCCGCGCTTTTGAAAGACGCCGTGACAACGCCTGCCGGATGCACGATTGACGGCATCATGGAGCTTGAAGAAGGCAAGCTGCGGGTGACGCTGATTAAGGCCGTGGTGAAAGCCGCGCAAAGAGCGAAAGAGCTGGCGCTAGGATAATCCGATACACTCGTCCCGAACCGTCCCCTGAAGAAACTGTCATTCCGAGCGAAGCCGAGGAACCTGCTTTCGCTCGGAGTTACGATGAACTCCTTCTAATTTGGCTCACCGTTTCTTGAAGAACTGCACCGCTCGCTCATGCTTCTGAGCCGCGGCTAAAGATGAGAACGTTCCCAGATTCCTCCGCTTTCCGGTCTTCGGATTTTTCTTGCGCGAGTACAGCCGATATTCTCCGGACTTTAGTTTGCGGATCATGCCGGGAAGATGCTTTTGGACCCTCTCGGGTTGGCATAAGCGGGAGTCGGGAGCCGCTAGGCGACAAAATACTTCGCCGCGGGATGATGCACCACAATCGCTGAAGTGCTCTGTTCAGGTTCCAGCAAGAATCCGGTAGTCAGGCGCACGCCGACGTTTTCTTCCGGATGTAGCAATGCGAACAGCTTCGTCTGATCTTCCAGATTCGGGCACGCAGGATAACCGAAGCTATACCGCGATCCGCGATATTTCTGGTGAAACAGATCTCGGATGTGCGGCGAATCCTCTCCTGCAATGCCCAGCTCTTCTCTCATCAACCTGTGATGGTACTCAGCCAGGGCTTCTGCCGTTTCCACGCTCAGTCCATGCAAGTAGAGATATTTTGTATATTCTCCAGCCTCGAATAACTTTTGCGTTTCAAGGGATGCTCTCGCACCAATCGTCACTAGAGAAAGCCCAATCACATCCATTTTTCCGGACGTCTTTGGCGCGAAGAAGTCAGAGATGCAGAGGCGGCGGCCTTCGCGCTGCCGCGGAAAGGTGAACCTTAGAAATTCCCGTGCCTTCGCAGAGTGCGGCCTTTGACCCATGATTCGCTTCGATTCCGCATCGGCTTTGATACTCTCCATACCGAGAGCTTCTTCCAAAGCCATCGCGAGCTCCACCTCGTCTGTAGCCAACTCACCAACCAAGGCTGCCATGGGCTCCACATCCGCCTCCGGCCCATACACAATCACATCGTTCCCATCTCCCTGCGCCGGAAAATATCCCCAGACCACTTTTGGTTCAAACCATCCGCTGGCGATGATCTCTTCTTCAAGCTGTTTCTTGATCGGGCGGAACTTCTGCTCGACCAGCCGGACGTAATCTTCCTGCGATGCTGTCTTCAACTGCCACTGGTTCTTGAACAGCGCGGTGTCGTTGATGTACGGAAATATCTTGCGCAGGTCGTAGTCCTTCTTCACCCTCACGCCCCAGAACGGCGGCTCAGGAATATTCGGCGCATCGCCGACGACTGCACTGCGCTCGGCGAATACCGGTCCCGTTTCTTCGTCTACTGAGACCGCCTTTGCGTAGTCCTTGACAGTCCGGCCTTCTTGAAGGCGGTCCTCGCGGCGTCCGTTGGGCGTTGTCAGGTCTTCCATGATGTGCAGCCCGCCGAATGCGTCGTCGCCATAGAAGACAGCATTCGAGTACTCACGGCGCAAGTCGTCTTCCACATATTTGCGGGTGAGCGCCGCGCCTCCACAGATCACTGGAAACCCCAGCTTTTGCCGCTCCAGGTCCTGAATGACGTATTTCATCTCCAGCGTGGATTTCACCAGGAGTCCGCTCAACCCGATTGCGTCGGCATGGTGCTCCTGTGCGGCTTTGATGATGGCGTCGCCTGGCTGCTTGATTCCGAGGTTTATGACCCGGTACCCGTTATTCGAAAGAATAATGTCCACCAGGTTTTTACCAATGTCGTGGACGTCGCCTTTCACCGTAGCAATCACAATTGTGCCCTTCTGCGCCGCCCCGGATTTCTTTTCCATCTTAGGTTCGAGATACGCGACCGCCTGCTTCATCACGCCTGCCGAATCAAGCACTGACGGTAATTGCATCTTGCGCGCGCCAAAGAGATCGCCCACAGTCTTCATTCCGTCGAGCAGGACAGTATTGATAAGCTCCAGCGGCGAATATTGTTCGAGTGCTTGGTCAAGCAATTGTTCAAGCGTCAGTTTGCGTGCGCCCTCACCGACAGATTTTTCTCCGTTGATGATCCCGTACTTCAATTTGTCTTCGACGGACAGGGTTTCGACATGCGCAGCGGTCGCGGCCTGGGCTTTGCCTTTTGTTCCTGCGAAATGCTGCATGTAAATCTGCAACGGATCGCCCGCAGATTCATCGCGGTAAATCAGCTTGCGTGCAAGTTCAACTTCTTCTTGAGGAATCTTGTACAACGGATAGATTTTGGTGTAATTGACGATGGCCATGTCAAGGCCATGGTTTACCGCTTCGTGCATGAAAACGCTGTTCAGCACGCGTCGCGAATACACGTCCAGCCCAAAAGAAATATTGCTGACACCCAGGATGGTCTTGACTTCGGGAAGCTCTTTCTTGATGCGCTTGATGGCGTTCAAGGTCTCGATGCCGGCAGTCCGGTATTCTTCCTGGCCGGTTGAAATCGGCAGCGTCAAAGCATCGAAGATCAAGTCAGCTGGACGGATACCATACTTCTTCGTCGCCAGATCGAAGATCCGATGAGCGATGGCCACTTTCTTCTCGGCCGTCAACGCCATCCCATCTTCATCGATGGTTAGCGCAATCACCGCCGCGCCATAGCGCTTCGCCATCGGAAGAACTTTTGACGTTCGCTTCTCGCCGTCCTCTAGATTGATCGAGTTAATGATCGCCTTGCCCGGGATCCGCTTGAGTGCCTCCTCGACGACATCCGCTTCCGTCGAATCCACCAGAATCGGCGCCGGCACGCGGGTGGCAATTCTTTCCAAAATCGAGGTGATGTATCCCTTCTCGTCTTCGCCAACGATGGCGCAGCACAGGTCGAGCATATGCGAACCATCGTTCACCAGCTTTTTCGCCAGGGCAAGGATGTCGTCGTACTTCTTGCCGCGCACCAGATTCTTGAAGTGCTCGACCCGCGTCGTGGTGTTCATTTCTTCTGCGACGATCAGTGGCTTAGGATCGAGATCGAGTGGGACGGAAGTGTAGGCGCTCGAAGCTGCGGCAACGGGCTTAACGTCGCGCT
>Ga0070708_100001077_pt1 | contig 20872 bp, 13 predicted proteins | sample KBSK5503metaG_FD_65469 | JGI IMG/M metagenome (GOLD analysis project Ga0070708, IMG submission 65469) | Corn, switchgrass and miscanthus rhizosphere microbial communities from Kellogg Biological Station, Michigan, USA - KBS K5-50-3 metaG | ecosystem: Host-associated > Plants > Roots >... | reverse complement strand
GATAGGAAGTTCGGAAGCCATCGCTTCATAGAACATGCTACCAAGCTTCGAAACCATCAGATCAGCCGCTGACATCAACTTCGGCATGAGCTCCGGACCGGTCCAACCCAGGACACGTAGCCTCTTACTTGCCCCGTTCCTCCCCAGCTGCTCGCAGCGCAACTTAGCCCGCTGATTGTGCCCAGTAAGAACAACTAGCTGCAGAGCCGGCTGCTGCAAATCCAACAAGAGCTTCGTTATCTCTTCAATTCGTCCCATGCCTTCACCACCTCCGGCAATCAATACGAGCGGTAAACGCGGATTGAGGTCGAGCCAGAGACAGACGTCTTCGTTTTCCTTTTCGCGATCCCGAGCAACGTCAAAACCCAATGACAAAGGAGCACCCCAGCCTACGACTCTCTCTCGCGGTGCTCCATGAGAGATCAATTCCTCACCCAGGGCGTCCGTAACAAAGGAATAAAGATCAACTTCCGGCTGCACCCACGCATGATCGGCGTCCAAGTCGTTGTTGATAGCAATGAGTGGTACACGAAGGCCGAGATCGCGTTTGATGAGCGCCGCGACCTCGCAACACCCAACTTCCGTAGCGATCAGTGCGCGCGGTCGAACTCTGCGCGCGAGCTTAAACAGACGATTGGACCCTTTCCGGTAATACCACTCTGGACTAGTGTGCGTCTGTTTCTTCTGATATTTGTCAATGAGACCCCAGGCAGCCGGAACGTGCTTAACCAGCCAAAGGTAGCTTGTCACGTGCGTGAAGCGCATAAGACGCGTCATGTAGTCAGCGATATCAACTACCATCACAGGCAGCGAAGGTCGAGTCGAGTGGATCGCCGCAGCCAGACCCTGAGCCAGGCGGATGTGTCCCGCACCGTTTCCAATCGCAAGGATCAGCACCGGGTTCGATTGCTCGACATGTCGGTTGCGTTCGATCATCAAGCCATCATCCTCCTACTCACCAAAGGCTGTGCGAAAACCTCTCTGCTTGTAATGAGTCTCACGATCTCAGCAGCCGCATTCGGACGAGCCAAACGTTGGGCGCAAGCCGAGATTCTTCTTCGCGCGCTCTCATCGCGCAGCAGAGAGACTACGGCCAGCGCTGTTTCCAGTGGACTCTTGGTAACAATCCCCGCCCCGGCCTCCGCCAGGCGCTCAGCGTTACGTTGCTCGGGGCCCGGGATAGCGTCGAAGAGTACAAGTGGCAGCCTGCAGAGAGATGCTTCCGAGATCGTTATGCCGCCCGGCTTGGTTACTAACACTGACGCTGCATTCATTAAAGCCGCAATGTCTTCCGTCCACCCGAGCAAGCGCAGAGAGATCTTCGGTTCGGCACAGAAACGAGCAATCCTGCGACGTGCTTTTCTGTCGTGTCCTGTCACCACGATGACGTGCATCTGCTCCTGAGTCCCGACAAGATGGGCAACCACGCGGTGCATGCGTGTTGGCCCCATGCCGCCGCCCATGATCAGCACGATAGGAAGATCATCGTAGATGCCGTAGCAGGCCCGCGTTGTTCTTTCATCATTTCGTGGGCGGAAATGTATGTCTGTAGGAATCCCGCACAGCTTGATTTTTTCCTCTGACACACCCCAGTAAGACAGTTGAGTACGCACTCTCTCATCGCCCACTACGTAAATGTCCGCCTCCACGTTCACCCACGCCGGTTCTGCTTCGTAATCAGTAATGACGTTGATGATCCGGGCGTTTGTGAGTCCTTCACGCTTCGCTATCGCGGCCATCTCGCACGCCGCAACTTCGACCGCAACAATGGTATGGGGTTGGAATTCTGCGATCGCCTCGAAGACGGCTGGACAGCCCCAGCGAAAGGTCCATTCGGGAGCAGTGTGCTGAATCTTTTTGGTGATTCGCCGAGCAAAGAAGCGATCCCACAACGCTGGCGCATAGCGAATCATGGCCCAGTAGGGCCACACATAGCCTGCGCGAAATAGACGGCGACAATCTTCGAGCGCATCGATGACATACACTTCTGTATCAGGTGCTTGCGTTTTCAGTTCATGAGCGACAGTTCGTGCAGCCCGAACGTGGCCGGAACCGAAGGACAAGGTCAGGATAAGAACGCGCTCGGTGTTTACGTTCATTCCTCCCTCCATCTCGTTAGTCTGAACCCGAGGGAGAGAGTCGCAAGGGCCATCAAACCTAGCGCGACCAGCTCACTGCTAACCTGATACCCGCCAGTTAGTGTTGTTTGTACCGCGCGCGCAGCAAATGTTGTCGGCAGGAATCCACAAACCGTTCGCATGCTCGCGGGCATACTCTCGGCCGTGTAGTAAACGGGCGAGAGGAAAACCAGTCCAGCACCAAGTGCGTCAGTCAATAGAGACCCTTGAGTGAAACTCCGAGCGCGGGCGGCAATGACTGCTCCCAACCCACAAAAGGTCAGAACTGTCAGCATGAGCACGGGAACAAGCATAATGGTTGGCCGGGTAGGAACACCTAAAGCGCGTCCTACCACGAGCAGTGTGACGGTACTGAGCGTCGCCTGAACAAAGGCGAAGACGAGCATGCCGGAGATATAGGACGAGGGGGCGAGCGGCAGCGTCGCAAGAAGCTTCAGCCGTCCAGTAAAACGATTCTCGAGGAGGAGATAGCCAAGCCAGCTAATTGAAGTCAGCGAGAGGGAGAAAATAATCGAGCCCGCAAGAAAGCGCAGGCGGTTTTGCTGATGTGCGTTCTCAGAGCCGCTCACAGCATTCGCGAACAGATACATGCCTGCGGGAAATACGAGTCCTGCCAGGAGAAATGGTCCTACCTCGGCTCTCATACTCATGAGCTGAATGCGGAAAACGCATATGATCTCCGTCAACCGTCTCATGTGCTCTTTGACTCCTCTTCCGTGAAGCGTTCCCCGGTTAACGCAAAATAAACATCTTCCAAGGATGCGCGCGCGATTGAATACTCGGAAAGCTCCTTGCCGGCAATATAGTGTTGCACTTCATTGAAGCTGGCGAAGTAGCGCAGGCAGTTGCTTCCGAATGGATCCAGTCGATCGCGATAGGTCAAGCGGTAGCTCAATTCGATGCGCGTCAATAGTTCGTCAAGCGTGCCGAAAGCAATGAGACGTCCTTGCGTGATAATGCCGATGCGGTCGCTCAGTCGTTCTGCTTCTTCCATGTAGTGGGTTGAAAGGATGACGCTCGCTCCTTCCGTAACCGCGCGACGTATCACTCCCCACACTGCCTGACGCGACGCCGGGTCGAGTCCTGTTGTTGGCTCATCCAGGACCAGCAAGGGCGGACGATTCAAGAGGGCCAGACCAATCAGAATGCGCCGACGCTGCCCGCCCGAAAGAGTTCCCACGCGCTTTTTCGCTTGCTGAACGAGGTCCAGGGATTCCATGACCCAGGCAGCTCCCGTTTTTGCGTCGACTTTTGAAAGACCCTTAAGACGCGCGAAGAGCTCAAGATGTTCGCATACAGTCAGCGATTGAAAGATCCCCGCTTCCTGTGGGGTAATGCCCATCAAACGCTTTGCAGCTTGCGGCGAGGTAATCGCATCGAGATTGAATATCTCAACACTTCCTGCTGTCGGACGCAGTTCAGTCGTTATCTGACGCAAGAAAGTAGTCTTGCCCGCACCGTTCGGGCCGAGAATAGAAATCAATTCACCACGTCTGACGTCGAGATCGATCCCGCAATTTGCTTCCGTTCCATCGCGATAACGCTTGCTGATCCCACGCACTCGGACCGCCAATGAGGGATAAACCGGCTCGCTCACCGGTGCAAACGGCGCCGCCTCATGTTGCTGGTGCCGGGCAATTAACGTTTCTTCAATCATTCTCAGTGATGAAGCTCTTCAATATCTGTAACTCATGAGAGTTGGAGAAAATCCACAGCTGATCGGATTGCCGTCAACGGGCTGTTGCGGTAAGCCGATACCTCGTAAGGACAGCCGATCTTGCAACCTTTGCAAAAGTCCCACATGTCCGGCGATTGAATAATGATCTTTCTCACTTCGGGCGATTCGTAGATCTCTCGCAAAGACATATCGGGAGCTCCTTTGTGTAATTGAACAAAGGCGCAGGGAAACTGAATAGATCCATCGGGTCGCATGTTGATTAAGTGCGTCGCCGACCGGCAGGGGAATTTTTTTGAAAAGCCATCGTTGCGGTAAAACTGGTAATAGTCTTTGTAGAAGCGTACGCACTTGTACTGTTTTTGCAGGTTCAGCACGAACCGCGCGACCTTATCCAGCGCTTCCCCTTCCATCTCGACGTCGTCGGTCTGCCAAGTCGTACGCACAACGTTGTGCACAGCCTCTGTATGCAATAGGAAACCGCGTTCTTGGCAGTAGACAGCGAGGGCGGGAAGGTCTTCAAGATTATCGAGATCGACAGCCGCATTGATCTGAATAGTGTTATAGGGAAGATTACCCTTGATGTAGTCGAGTGCGTTCAGGATCGAGGGCAAGCCATCGATGCCCCGACGCTGCGCAAACTTTTCCCGATCAAGCGTGTCAATCGAGACTTCGAGTTGATCCAGCTTCACGCAGGCTTCGGCATATCGTTTAAGCGCCAGCCCGTTGGTGGGCATTGAAGTATAGAAGCCACGGCGCTGCGCGTACTCGATGTAATCCGGCATGTTTGGATTCATGAGCGGCTCGCCGCCGGAAAAGCTCCACGCGAAGACGCCAAATTCAGCGGCCTCATCCATGCGGGCGAATACGCGTTGACGCGTGGCCCGATTCTCCGGCAGCTGGTTCTGCCAGATCGCACAATAGCCACACTTCATGTTGCAGTGCAGCGTCGACTCAAACATCACCATGAACGGCCGGTTGAAGCCGTACCGCAGCTGCCGAATCGCGTTTCGGAACATCAGTCTCTTTTTCACAGCTGTGCCTGGTTACCCGAAATCTGCCGTGCAGCTTTTGGGGTAGGCGACAAAGTTGCGCGCACCCCACTCCCGGACACAACTCTCAGCCTTCTAAAAATTCGTTCGATATACACTTCAGCGAGTAGTTCACCGGAAGGCTGCTCTTAAACGTTTTGATTGCGCAGAGAGAGTCAGCAACCGATGTGCCGCGGTCCGAAAACGCGTCTGGGCGAAAATTAGTGAGCCGGACGAGGGATCCAGCCCCATTTCAGAGGCGGGCTTTAGGTCTTACTTGTACCAGCAGCGGCGCGATGCCGCCACTAGCGCCGGTGACAGCGACAAAGTGTCACCGTGCTTAGAAGATGATATCGAAGCCGCCAGTGAAGTAGCGTCGGTAGGGAGCAAAGAACCCGCCGAACTTAGGATCCGCAATATTGTTTCGCACATTACGCGGATTGAAGTGATCTGTAAGGTTAAAGGCACGAACTGAAAGCCTGACACCATATCTTTTCGTTACCTGAAACTCCTTAGCAACTTCTACATCAAGTGCAAAGAAGGTCGGAAAGCGCATCGCACCTGAGTTTCGCACGCCAACAAAGTTCTGCTCGGCGTCACGCACTGAGAAAGGAAAGCCGCTGCGTACTTCGATGATCGGGGCAATAGTCCAGTGGTTCGGCAACGTGGCGGTTCCCCAGGCTATCAACCGGTGGGGAACGTCAAATGGAAGATTGGAGAATTGATTCGGTCGAACGATAGGTTCGCCGAAATCTCCAAAGTAACTATTGAAGTCGTTTAGATCACCTTGTGCTCGTGACCGTATGTAGGAGACATGAAAGGCATTCTTGTTGGGAAGAGTAAATTTGCCCGTCAATTCAAGTGCACGATAGTTGGCTCGTCCTGCCGAGCGCAAAACAATCGCGGTTTTTCCCCGAAAATCCAGTTCGGGGTTGATGATATAGATGTTGTTGGTCCGGCTTCCAATCAGGTTCGCGCGAAAACTGAACCAGGAGTTAATGGCGTGGTCCACCTGAATATTCCAGGTAAGGTTTTTTGGCACGAAGCCGGCTTCTCTATTTGAAAAGCGAAAGTCCAACGGAGTAATTGGCGCGCTGTCAACAAGCACATTAGTGAAGCGGTGACGATCAACCACTGTAAGGCCATCTGGGCCATATCGCGTTACCGTACGCGAGGGATAGCGATTGAAGCTCCGGATATTTAGTGGCACCTTGTCATAAAAGACACCAACGCCCCCGCGTATAACGGTCCGCTCACCCGTGAAAGGTGACCAGGCGAAGCCTGCCCTGGGAGCCAGGTTTTGTTCACTTGCAATCTGCTGGTTTTCATAACGCAGCCCCAAATCAAAACTCAAATTTGGCCGCACCAACCAACGATTCTGGATGAAGCCGACATATTCACGATTGTCTGCAAGAATCTGGGACGTCCGGTGAAACACAATCCGCTCGGCCAGTGTATTGTCTGCTCGGACGATGTTGACGGGACGCGCGTCATAGTTGAGGCGGCTGCCGACGCTGTTAAAGTCAAAGCCCACTTTAACCTCGAGTGAGCTTTTCCAGAATCGTTGGTTTGGTGGTTGATAGATCTCCAGGAACTCAACTCGGTGTGACAGGCGATCTTGCGTAGAAAAATAGTTGCCCTGTTCCCCCGTAGGAGTCAATGTTTGATCTGACGTTCCTTGTCCCCATACGGCGGCCTTAAAGCGCTTTAACGAAACGGAGGACTGTAGCAACCCGATCCCCAATTCATAGTTGTCATGGACCGTCACGATAAAATCGTGCTGTTTGTAATTCGGGGTTACTGGTTGTGGACGAAAGAAATCCAATCCCACAAACTGATCGCGTACGGGGAAGTACCCCAGAGTAATAGTTTGCGTATGATGCTTATTCAAAATAAGATCAAACTGCGAGAAGTAGCTCTGGCTTTCACTCTTCGTCTCGTTGACCGGAAAGGCAAGACCTCGCACTGGCGTTTTGGCTATGTTGTAGGAAAGAGCCTGTGAAAGATAAAGGTGGTTCTTTATGAGCGGCCCGTTAAAATTCAATCGCGGAGCGTCCTCCGCAACGCCAACGAGGTGGCCACCTTTAAAGCGAAGGTCAGGAAGAAAATCGTTGAACTCCCAATGCCACTGATCACCGCCGCGGCGCGTTTCGATTTTCGTGACGCCGCCGGTGAACTGTCCGTACTCAGCGGTATAAGGATGCTGAAAAACCTGCACAGCCTCGACGGAGTCAACCGGGAGGTTCAGTCGAAAATTTCCGTTAGACGGATCGGCGACATTGAGCCCATTGACCAGTAGTGCATTCTGTTGTTCGGAAGCTCCTTTTATGCTGATCTCGCCTGTCGAAGAGCGAACGACACCTGGAATCAGCGGCAGCGCCTCGTCGATGCGTGCCATAACGAGTGGCAGTCTTTCAATTGCCTTGCGCTTTAGATTGCCAGAGGCCAAGGAAGCTCCAGTTGCGACGCTTGTTGCGGCTTCACCTGGCGCTTCAACGGTTACGCTGCCGGTCACAGCTGCTACGGCTAGGACTACTTTTACTTCTGTCAGAGCACCATTCTGGATCGCCACATCGCTGTTAATGAATGTCTCAAATCCTTGACTCTCAACACTGAGGACATATCGTCCAGGCGCACTTGACTTAAATGTGACGACGCCTTGCTCGTCGGATGTCGACGTCGCAACCACCGCCGCTGGTTCGCTCGCCCGCGCGAGCGAACAGATCGCGCCTTTCAAAGAGCGTTGCTGTGCATCCGTCACAGTTACCCGCAGACTGGTCACTTTCAAATCATCCGTTTGCTCCTTGGGAGCCGCTGGTGAAGGTGTAGTTTGAGACTCGGGAAGTGAATCTTGCACCAGCATTGCCGGAATTGGTTGGGCCGCTGAGCCGTTCGCAGCCAGCAAGAACGCACAGAGAAGGAATGCGAAGCACCGCAGACCACTTCTCAATGGAAAATCTCGGAGCATCCTTCTATTCACAATCATGATAGTGGATTTTTTCCAAACACTTTGAGTGGACCATATTCACAAATAACTCAAATGCCAAGTTATTCCCAGAAGTTTATTAGAAGTTGCCGCGCACAGATGGCGCAAGACTATGAAGGAGGATAAGTCGACGAAGCGCGATCATTCAGCCTGCTTTCTCTAGAGCGCAGTTCGATATTGATTGTTCGGTCGCTACTAGTGCAATAACCGTTCCCACTGTTAGCGCTGAGAAGTTAAGCCAAATGGGGAATAAGAAGGGACAGCGTGACACTCCTGAGTGAGGTCAAGGTGGCATTACGCCACCACCTGTCATTGTTTCACCACTGGGTATTGTTTCTGTTGGAAGTCTTACTTGTAGGGCTTCTCGGCGTGGCTGAATGTATAGCGAAACATCAGTGTGTGCCTGGCAGCGGTCTGGCCGAAATCTGTCGAAAAGATGTATTCAGCGAGGAAATTGCGATTGAATCGCCAGCCAATGCCAAAGTTTGAGAAGTAGTCAGTGAAATGATCGCGGGTGCTACCGTCTGGCTCGAAGATTCCGGCATCCGTCACGCGCTGGCCAAAGCGATCAGGATAAAGATTCAAATCCGTGACGCGCGATTGCGTAACCGAGAGTATAGAGCCGGTCATAAACAAGCGGCGCCAGACGTCTGCCTGCACCGCCCCGTGAAGTGAAACGAAAAACGCTCGGTCTTTCTCTTTCTGGAGGAGGCTGCTGGTCGCATTCTCAATCCGATTGTCCTTTATGTTCACGGTCCCGCCTGCCACATCGAAGCTAAAGATCATTCGCGGCCTAAGCGCGTAACCCAGACCAAGACCAAGTGCAGCCCGAGTCGAGTGAACTCCCAGGCTCGAGTCCACAACGCGTTTGCGCCTGATGCTCTCGTCGTTGTCGAGGGAGAGAAAAGATCCCTCGATTCCGTAGAAAAGACGTCGCGTGATTGTCCCTCGGAACTGGGCCCCAAACTCTGAGAAACTGCCCATGGCATCTGAGCGATTTCGCAGGCGACTTGCGCCATTGAGTGTGCGAGAACGTTCGCGGTCCTGGGCCGAAGTGACCCCATAGCGATAAAAAAATCCCAGCTTTTCACCACCCCCCAGCAAGCGTGTAAAACCAAAAGTGAAACGCGTGCGGCTCACCGCTGATCGTGAGTCAACCCGCTCAGTGGCAATAAAGTCGGTGGCGTCCGTTTGTGTCACTGTATTCAGGAGCTTGCCCTCTTCTGTCAAATGGTCAACACCGAAACCGATGCTTGTGCGTCCATCTCTTCCAAATCGGCGCGCCGCTTCCAGCGAAACGGTGGCGATTCGATTTGTAGTCGAGCCATCCACAGTGCGAGTTCCCAGTGTCCCAGGTGAGAAGAAAGGGCCTGTCAGACCTATATTGTCTTGAACAGTGAAAGATTGGAATCCATCTCGCGAGATGGCAACTCGGCCCCCAATGACTGCCCGATACTTCTGCAAGGGAACGAATACAGAAACTTGCGGCGAAAGGCTGTAATCAACCAGACGAGGCTCTCCGAATCCAAGGAGTTGTCGGGCGTTCTCTCTCTCCTGGGTGCCACCGATAGAGGGCAACATAAAAACTCGAGCTTCTGTGCCTGAAAACTCAGTTGCGTACGCGGGGTTGTCAATACTGTCGAAATACGAGTCCGGGAAGGCAGTAAAGCGGGAAGGAAGCGGGCTTTCAACACTCTCGACAATACTATCGAAGTATCGTTCATAAACTCCCGCCGCCGTGCGCACGGAATCTCTCGGATGTACATCGGTCTGAAGCGTCTGCTGATCCTCATCTCCGCTTCCTTCGTCGTGACCGAGCTTGTTACTCGTGCGCTCACCGATTTCGTTGTTCGGCCCCGGAATAAAAAACCGGATGTCTTCGTTCGCGCGGATGATTACTCCATGGCCCGCCTCAACGCGCACGCGTCGCTGCGGATGCACAAGGCTGGCAACATCTACGAGTCCTTCATAGACCACAACCTGCGTATCACCGCGCGCTCCGACAGCCACGCTGAATTCAGTTCCGCGCACAGCGATCGAAGCGGTCGGGCTATTAACGCGGTAAGGATTTGGTCTCCCGCCGAAATGATTGATTCTCACGCGCACACGGCCTACAGTAATCTCCAGGAGTTCACGCAGTGACGACACATTGAGATAGTCCTGCAACACAACAACGGTCCCAGGCTGCACTATGACGAGACTGCCATCGCTGAGCTCAATAGAAACGCTTCCGCCGCCTCGCGTATCAATTCTGTCCCCTGGCATTAGCGCCATACCACGTGCAATGGCAGAGTTGGTGCGGGCGTTGCCGTCCAATAATGCGTGACCCCGCACGCTTGTGATCCTCGCTTCCACGGCGCCATTCTGCGCTTTCAGTGCCAATTGCGTGGCCTGCACCACCAGGATTAGGAGCAACACCCGGCCAAGGATGTCGGTGAGTGTCAGTCGCGCCTGATTGAATTCGAGTAGTTTAATGGGACGCACCCGACCTGACTTTATTTAAGATCAAGGTTGTCTTCATCCGAAGGATCATCGCGTTCGATCCCACTTTCACCCTCCGCTACAAGTTCCTTGTCAGCTAGAGAGAAAAGATCGTACCGGGCGATGAGGCGCTGAATGGTGCGCCGGTTAAGCCCAAGCATGCTCGCTGCTCGCCGACGATTACCTCCGACCTCGGTTAGTATGAGCCGAAGATAGCGGCGCTGCAATTCCTCCATCGACGGTCGATCCGCGACCAGTGTGGAAACGGGATCATTGCCTAAAGAGGTAGCGACCTGACGTGCTGTGGCTATTGTCGACGGTAGGCAATCTATTGTAATGAGGCCGCCCGAACAGAGAGCTGCGGCATGTGTCATGGCGTTTTCCAGTTCGCGGACATTGCCTGGGAAAGAATATCCATTGAGAGCTTCAATCGTCTCCTTTGAGAGACTCAGACGCGACTCATCATCGTTACTTAGCCCGCGCAAAAAATGGCGCGCGAGCAATTCGACATCACCGACCCGTTCGCGCAGCGGCGGAAGTTCGATCGTTAGGACGCTAAGACGATAATACAGATCAGGACGAAAGGTTCCCGCAGCGACTAATTCTTGAAGAAGGGCATTACTCGAACCGATAACGCGAACGTTGACCCGCTGCACTTCGGTGGACCCTACGCGACGCACCTCGCCCGCCTGGAGCACGCGCAACAGACTTGCCTGGAAAGCTGCACTGGTTGAGGCAAGTTCGTCGAGCAAGAGTGTGCCACCATCGGCCGCTTCGAAAAGACCGGCCCTATCAGTCGTGGCCCCAGTAAAGGATCCCTTCATGTGACCGAACAATTCAGCTTCAAGGAGAGCGTCAGTGAGTCCGGCGCAGTTGATCGCCAAAAATGGCTTACTCGCGCGTGGGCTAAAGTCATGGATCGCGCGCGCGACTAGTTCCTTGCCGGTACCAGACTCACCTACTACCAACACAGTCGCGTCCGTTCGCGCTGCGTGAGCGATCAACTTATAGGCGCTCACCATGACGGCGCTTCGTCCCACCAATCCGGAATGCGAAAGCTCATCGAGTAAAGAGTCCGTAACGCTTGACGTCGCTTTCGTTTCGGCTTCCGCATGCGCCCTGAGGTGCCGACGCACCAATGAGGCGAGCGCCGCGATTTCAAAGGGCTTAGCGATAAAGTCGCTCGCCCCTTCAGAAATTGCGCGAACCGCGAGCTCCAGTGATCCTTGCGCCGTGATTAAGATGATCGGAATACTGGGTGAGACTTTTCGCAACGCCCGAACAACTTCTAGTCCGTCACCGTCGGGCATGAGAATATCGCTTACGACCGCATCGAACCGTGAGGCACGCGCGGCGGCGATCGCTTCGCGTCCGGTGCGCGCACACGTCACACGAAACCCGTTAACCGTCAACCCGGTTTCCAAAGTCAACCGGATCGAACGTTCGTCGTCCGCAACGAGCACATGTGGCGAATCCCCCGACATATTAGCGCCGACTAATGTGGGTGCCCCTGTTAAAGTCAAGGCCGCTGGTCCTACTTGGCCACGCGTTAACCTCGCCGAAAGCTTATACTGAGGGTGATAGACTAGTTCTCTTTCCGCTGTAAGGGCAAGTAGACCGAGAACGTCGAACCAACCTCAAGCTCACTCTCAACAGCTATTCGCCCACCATGCAATTCCACAATCTCTCGCACGAGTGATAATCCCAGGCCCGTACCGGGAACGTCGGCATCCTCCACGCGAGGTACACGATAAAACTTCTCAAAGATACGGCCAAGAGAATTGGTCGGTATGCCGTAGCCATGGTCGGTTACTTCGATTAGCAGAGTGTCCGCTTCGCTGTGTCCTGCGACGATAATCTCAGTTGCGACCGGACTATACTTGATGGCATTGGCAATCAGGTTCGTGAGGGCTTGCGCAATCAAATCAGCGTCCGCAAGCAAACCGGGCAGGTTGGGAGCCAGGCGGCGCGCGATCCTGATGTGGCGTTGAGCGGCGACTGGTTCAAGCAGCAAAAGAGTTCGTTCGATCAAGGATCCGATACTTACAGGTGCAAGCCGGAGCGAGCGAGCGCCCGATTCGAGTCTGGTGATGTCGAGGTACTCATTGATCATGTGCGACAGTCGCTTCGCTTCTTCGTTGATCGCCAGATGCATCTCGCGTCGTCGTTCAGAGTCCACTTCAAACTGTGCGAGTACTTCGCTCATTCCCTGGATCGCCGTTAACGGTGTCCGCAACTCGTGCGTTACGAGTGTCATAACGTCGGTTTTCATCCCCTCAAATTCACGCTGTTGCGTAACATCGGACAACGTCGCCACTAAACCGAGAATCTGGCCGGTTCCGTCCTCTCCGGATGTAACCGCAGAGAGGCGTATAACGCAATAACGTGGAGGAGTGTCTTTGACCTGAAACTCACTCTCGAAGCGGCTGCGCTCGATAACCAAGCTAAGCAACACTTCCCGAGCTATACGGTCCCCTTCCCGATCACTATCAGCGGAGCTATCCTTCATTTCCTTCATACGCCAAAATAGATCGCTACCAATGAGTCCACGCTCGGGTATACCGAGTATTTCTGCCGCGCGAGGATTGGCAAAGGCAATGCACCCGCTGATGTCGGCCACAATTAAACCTTCTTCTGCCGACCGTAACGCTCGATCTACGAAACGCGCCCGCGCCAGGAGACGCCGATTCAGGAGTCCCAGGGCACGGGTCTTCCATTCAATCCCTCGGGGAAAGTAATGACGCCAGGTGGTTAATGAGGAAGGTTGACCGGCAGAGGCTTCGTTCTCGACTCTGGCCAGGTAGCCGACGGCAATCTCGACGCAAAGACGTAGGGTATCGCTGTCGATCTCGCGCCCCGAAAGAGGTCCAATTAACAGTGCCCCAGCGCTGTCGGCCGTCCATCCGAGACGAAGCTTCAGCGGCGATAATGTATTACCAGCGGTCTGCGCCGGTGCAGCTGTTAGTTTGTTTCCACTACTCCCTTGCAGCGGCGGCAATTCAGCATCAGTGATCGAGGAATGAGGGGCGCTCTGCAATTGAGAAAAGGAATCCTGCAACTCATCTTCTGCTACTGATGGTGAATTGCCCGCGCCAAACGAGGCGGCGAGTCTATAACGCCCTCCCTTTCCGTTGCGACTGAGATAAATGGCAACTGCACTAGCCCCGGTCAAACGCGCGATAAGAGCAGCCGGATTCGCGGTGAAGTTATTCGTAGCCACTAGTTCCGGTCCAAAGACCGGAAGCAATTCGTTGGCCTCCGTAAGTTCGAAAATCCTTTCGTCCAAATCCGTGCTCGCGTTTATTGATCGACGCAGGAGCGCCAGGGGCGCAGCAGTGGCAAATGAAACTAGCAAAGCAACAACCGGCAGTACGACAAGGAAGTGCGCGAACGCAATGTAAGAACTGACCAGAATGAAGGCAAGCAAACCGAAGAGAGCTCCAATTTGCTTGACGGTTTCGAGTCGTCCCTGAGCAACGGAGAGTGAGCCCAGAACAGCTGCAGCCACCAATGCTGCTAACAAGGCAACTATCAAGTCTGGGACGTCCCTGTAGAAGCGCGATCGTAGGATCGTGTTTATCGAGTTCGCTAATATCTCGACACCGGGCATGAGTTCGCCATGCTGCATGCCACCAGGTCCCTCGGTATGTACAAACGGGGATGCAAGATGATCTCCAAGGGTCGCCGCAGTCGCTCCAATCAGAATATATTTTCCGCGAAAACTCTGCGGTTGAACGCGACCGTCCAATACTTCGGCGAAGCTATAGGTCTGATGTGAGAACGACCCCGGCGGTCCCACGTAGTCAATCGCCATTCGAGCCGGCTGCAGGTTATCTACTGGACGTTGTGCGTTTTGCGACGCAAGCCTGAGCGTGTGCACGTTCTGTGCAACGGGTATTGTGTGGCTGCCCAAACGAAGATTGTCCGCGGCTGCATGCACACTGTCGGCGCGAACGCCGTCCCCCACACGTATCGTTTCAACGGCTATCGCCCATAGCGCGTGTCCATCATCATCTGCCTTTCGCAAAGGTAGCTCACGTGCGGTCCCGTCGCCTTCGGGCGACACGTTTACATGACCCAGCCCAGATGCGGAGTTCTCGAAAAGAGCCAACGGTCGCAACCAGCGACTGTGATTAGTTACTCCTCCATCGCCTGCCTCAATGAGCTGCGCCCCGATCACCGTATTTCCAGAACGTTTGATTGCCTCAGCCAGCGCTGTATCGTCCGCGCTTGTGGTGGGTTCGCTGTAAAGAATGTCCAGGGCGATGGCCTTGGGCTGGGTTGAGGATATGGAATCGAGGGCCCGGGCCGTCAAAGTCCTGGGCCAGGGAAACTGCCCAAAGCGCGTAATGCTAGCTTCGTCGATGGCAACGATGACGACATCGTCGGGCGGAGAGAGTGGGCCACGCGCCTGCATTAACCTGTCGCGTGCGTAAAGATTTAACCCTGGCGCGCGCCAGGTAATGATCATCGCCATCGCTGTAGAGACAACGATAATCGCGATGATCCATACCGCATGGCTGACTCGACGAACCGGATTAGATCCGTCTTTCATGTCATTCCCCGAAGAACTAGTGCTACTTTCAATTTGGAATAAATCGGCTCGGCATCATAGTCGTCCATTAGAGCGATGAGCGATACGCTCCCTGAGCTGAAGCGAACAGGAAGTCAGGATTCGTCTTAAGACTGAAGCAACACAAATGCCGCGTTCTCAGTTTTGACGCAATGCTCGAACAAAGTGTGGACAAAGCAGCCAGGAGCGTAATGAATTTCCGGGAGTGGACATTTCAAGCGGCAAATTGCCGCGCGAATCGCCTCGGGCGGTGTCGAATCGCCACCCCTCAAGCGTCCTCGCCGCAAAGGTGTTCTCCTGTTGCCGGCTACACGGGCCCTCACGGCCGCGTGGAGAAATATGACCGATCAATACTCAAGCACCAACACAGAGTCCACTTTGTCAAAGGATCAATGTTGCAACAAGCCTTCGCATTCCGATGTTTTGGACATTCAGTTGTTTCTGAGATCGTCGGACTTGAATCCTCATTCGTTCCTCCTGAGTTCACGGAGGGTAAGCAGAACATGAAGTAGCAACATTATGCTGGAGGCTGTGATCACGGCCATTAATCCAGTGCGCACATCTCCTGCAGACCCACCCACGGCGCTGGAGAGATAGCCGACGGCCGGCGGAATCAGAAGAAGTCCCGCGAAACCAATACCCATAACCAAACTCATCGCCGTTCCGGCAATCCGCGGCATCATCACCGATGCGAGACCCACCGAGGTGGGAAAAATCGGCCCCATACCGAACCCCGCCACGATTAACCCCAGACGAACCGTTCCTGCAGAGTTCGCGGTGAAAGCAATGATCAGAGAGACAGTCGTTAACGCCGAGCCTGCAGTCATCAAAAGAAAGCTATTCATTTTGACAATTCCGAGGAGGAAACTCGATACGAGGCGACCGCCAAGGAGCGCCATAGCGAACAAAGCGAGGGTTCTTAATGCATAACCGGCGACAGCGTACCCGAGCGAATCACTTTCAAAAAATCTGCTCAGCAAATCGGGTGAAGTATGCGCAAGGTTCTGCAGCTCAGCAGAACTCAATCCCTGGCTTGCAAGAATACGCGGATCGCGTTCCATAAAAGTCACGACCCACTTTCCGACTGATACCTCCGTGCCCACATACATAAAGAGCGCGATCGCTAGAAGCAAGAAGGAAGGATTGCGGAAGAGGCCTCTTGCTTCCTCCATTGGAGACGATTCAGGATGTGTCGGTCTTGGGAATCGGGAAGCAAGAATCAAAACGAGCAAAATCACGGCTGCTCCAGCGAGCGACGAAAAAATCAAACCGAGTCCGCCGCGTTGTTGTAGTTGTTGCACGACTAGAGGCAGCGAAGCGAGCCCAAGACCAAAACAGATATCGAGCAAGTTGAGTGCTGCGTTGCGCCAGCTTGATGCCACATCGGTCACTAGGGCATGGCCTGCGGCGACGATTGCGTTTGCTCCCAGACCAAGCATCAATGAACAGCAAAAAATAAGTAACAGCGCCGAAGCGGCTTCCACCTTTGTGACCGTCAAGTAGAAACCGGCCATTGATGCGATCACGAGCGCAGTGCCAAACAAGAGTGCAAACTTCTTTCCAACGCGGTCGATGATCGGACCACTGACAGCGTACGCCAGGACAGCGCCCACAGCATTGATCAACAGGAAGGTGCCGACCGCGCTATCGTTCGGCAAATACTGGTTGCGCTCGAGTGTGGGCAGAACTGAGCCCGGCAGCGCGGCGAGCAATCCATAAACAAAGATGCCCAGGAAGGCGATGAACATCAGTAGCACGTCATGCCGGGAGAAGCTATCCTGCGGTGTAGTCAATCGAGTTTCCATTCTTTGGCTCCTTCGATTCCGACTGCATCAATACACAGAAATCCCACGGAAGAGACGGGTGAAAACAATCATTGTTCATATATCATAATGAACAATGATTGCTTCCGTAGGCGGGATTCCCGGAAAACTCATCTCCCCTTCCACAAGCCTTGAGCCACGAGCGGAATATAGGTATCGAGGCCTTCAGGCCTGAACTGGATTGTGCGTTCCTGCTCTGCACTCATGTAAGCTGTCATCAGCAGCTCTGTTACTTCGAGACCGTCGTAAAAACTCTCTTCCGGTTGCTTACCATCAAGAAAGCTCTGAACAAAATAACGGTTCTGTGATTCGTAGCCGTATTCAGCGGCTTCATTTCCAAGGACCGGCATCAAGCCTTGCTCCGCGTTCTGCTTTTCTACCATGTCCTCTCCCGCCTCGCCCTTCACCTCACGGCTAAGAAACAGCTTTAAGCCGCTATCCAACGAGTTCATGGAAAGTGAATACTCAGGCCCCTGCACTTCGAGGCTCAATCGCAAACCCGAGCCGACGTAACCCCAGGACGTTGTCACTTCAACTATCAGCGTGTTTTGCTCTTCGTCCCGATAGTTGATTGTAGCTCTTGCAAAGTCTTCCGATGGTTTGTTTAGGTAATCGACCTCGGGGCCCATGCGTTCTTGAAGAGCTTTCGCATACTCGGGTTGCGACCACTTCAGGCTGGCGATCTGTGCCGCTACTTTCACCGGACGGATACTCGACCGCGGCGCGCCCGGCCGCGTCAACATGAATCGAGCAACTTCGATGCTGTGGCACATCATATCGTTCAGCACGCCGCCCCCTTGCAACTCTCCCTGCCAGAACCAGGGTGAATGCGGCCCGCTGTGTTCTTCGGCCGCCCGAGCAAGGTAAGGACGTCCGGTGAGCGCAGCAGCCCTGTTCCAGATGATCTGCCTTCCCCGCGAAACACTCGGTGCAAAGATCTGGTCTTCAAGATAGCCGTGCAACAACCCCGAACGCTCTATCATACTAACCATCGCACGCGCCTCGGCCACGTTGCGAGCAAGCGGCTTTTCGCAAGCAACGCCGATCAGCTTGCCTTTTCCGGACTGGACCGTATCGCAGATGATCTGCATATGCTGCAAGCGCAGATGGTTTGGCGCGCAAAGCCAGAGGCAGTCTATCTCAGGAGCCGCAATCATCTCTTCAATGGAATTGAATGCCCGGGTGTTGCCCACACGCAGTTCTCGGGCGAAATTGGCGGTCTCTTCTGCATGCCCATGGTTGGGGCTGTATACGCCGAGCACATCAGCATCGCGCACGCCGACCCACGACTGAATGTGAAAGCGTGTCACGAATCCGCTGCCGATAAATCCAACCCCGAGCCGCCTAGTAGCCATGGATGAAAACTCTCCTTTCGTTTACTGTGTCCGATATGCTTTAGTTGTAATCGTCTTGCTATCTCAGCCCCAGAGTAGGAGCCGACTATGCGGTGCCTTTCAATTGTGATATTCGCTCTGGTCCTCTTCAGTTTGATCCCGGACTGTCAGGCGCAGACACAACCAGATGCGAATACCAAGTCTTCACGTCTTCGGGTCGCCATAGTGGGATTGGTCCATGGACATGTATCTGGATTCTTTGCACAGTCGCTGCATCGCCCCGACATTCAGATCGTCGGCATCTTCGAACCTGACCGGCAAATCTTCTCCCGCTATCAGAGCCAATTCCAACTTGATCAGTCTCTTTTATTTGCAAACCTTGAAGAGATGCTTCAACAAACTCGGCCTCAGGCAGTTCTTGTTTACACTAATACTTTGGATCATCGCAAAGTAATCGAGGCGTGCGCGCGCCGCGGTATCCATGTCATGGTGGAAAAACCGCTGGCCGTGAGCATGGAAGATGCGCGGGCCATCGAACACGCGGCAAAGCAAGGCAGAATTCATGTGCTGGTAAACTACGAGACTACCTGGTACCGCAGCAACCGGGCCGCATATGATCTCGTCCACGAACAGGCGATCGGCGAGATACGCAAGGTGGTCATACATGATGGCCATCGTGGTCCAAAGGAGATTGGAGTGCAGCCAGAGTTTCTCGCATGGCTCACTGATCCCAAACTCAACGGCGGCGGCGCTTTGTTCGATTTTGGCTGTTATGGCGCCGACTTAATGACGTGGCTAATGGACGGCCAACCACCAGACACAGTTACGGCAATCACGCAACATATCAAGCCGGAAATTTATCCCGAGGTTGACGACGAAGCCACCATCGTCCTGACCTATCCGAAGGCCCAGGCGATTGTTCAGGCGTCATGGAATTGGCCCTTCGATAGGAAGGATGTTGAGGTATACGGGCAGACGGGATATGCCATCACGGTGCGGAGCAACGACCTTCGCGTACGCCGGGGAGCAAAGCAGGAAGAGCAAGTCGCCGCAAAGCCGTTACCACATCCTTATGACGATTCACTTTCGTATCTGCAGGCGGTGCTGTCAGGTGAGGTGCAGAACGCTGGTCCGTCTTCACTGGAAACAAACCTTGTTGTGACTGCAATCCTCGATGCTGCACGACGTTCTGCAGCATCTGGCAAGACTGTACGACTCGCAACTACAAAATAAGCTCAGATAAAGCCCCGAATCTTCAAGCTTTCGCCTGAAACTCACAGTCTTCGATGCTTTGCACAAAAAGTCCTGACTACCCACATGGAGCGCGATCGGTACAGTACCGTGAGCGAAGCGACCGGATGTTGCGCGTCAACTAACTAATTGACTGGCTGCCAATTATGAGAATCACATCGGGTCGAGCGTAACATCCGGTCGCTTCGCTCGCGGTACTGCAAAGACCATCCCACCTTTTTTGGGCAAGGCCACTCTTCGACGTAGTCACCCACTTTACCGGCGACCTGGGCGATACTTCGCAACCCTTTCAGACTCTTCAGCCAACTCAACCACCTTCTCTATAAAAAGGTGTAAGCCTTCCAGCCTGACACCCTGTTCCCGCTTCAGCCGGCAAAGTACCGAAGCACTCTCGCTATCAAGGAAATTGAGGTCAGCGAGATCAAGCGTCACCGGTCTCTGGGTTTTGCTGCCAAGGTCCCGGCAGAGCTTCTCCAGCAACTCGGCGTCTCTTAAGTAGAGTGAGCCCTCGACTTTGAGCACTGTCGCCCCGCTCTCAGTAGCAAAAGTATTATCCCGATTGCCTCTTCCTCCTTTGAGAGAGGTCTTATCGCTTCTTGAACTCTCAATCTGTGTAATACGTGTCGGCATCTGTTTCTCTTTTGGTTAGCCTTTGGCGGTTAGCACCGCCAAATCACCAACTCGCTCCTCCTGGTAAGGCGCTGATAGCTGCACATTGTAGTGGTCCATCAGCCATAACTCCGGAATAATTTCTGCCACTAGTTTGCCGTCGTCGAAAACTCTCACCATCGAGCTTTCAGAAACCACGATGGCCACTGCGTCAGTTACTTGTGAAATCGAGGCGCCTGCCAAATGACGACTGGCCATGCCGTAGGGCAACACAACGTCGGAAGCCATGGCGTCCAGATAACGGCAGGCTGCGACCACTATCCCGCGATCCGAAATCACGAAGGCACCGTCAAGCTGCGCGAGCTCCTTTATAGTACCGCGAAGATTTGGGTCTCTTATCTCTCTGGACTGCTCGGGGTGTCCCGCCAATGGGTCAAGAATCAGCGGACGGGAGCGAGCGAGCACTCCATCAGCGTCGCCAAAAGTGAAGAGAGTCCCGATACGGCGACCTTCACGTCCTTCGCGAGCAATCTCAACGGCCAGCTCGATAGTTGGTTCCAGGTTCTTCTTATTGCACCGGCGCACGCGTTGGCAAATTGATTTGAACATGCCACTGCTTCGTCCATTTACAGAGGTATCGCCGACAAGCGGCAGCGCCTGCCGGGCCACAAGCGTCTTGTCTTTTGTTGAGCTAGTTGGTGATTGGAATAAATCAGGCATCACGTTCAGGCTTTCTTGTGTGGGCGCGTCAGCGACATCGACCTCAGAAGGAATAAGGATCTCGTCAACGTAGCACCAGCGCCAGCCCTCGTCCGGTTCAAGAGACTCGATGATGGGGTGACTAGTTGATTTAAAGTGCGCCGTAGCATGCTTGTTCTTTGAGTCATCGCAACAACCAACATGTCCACAGTATAGGCAGAGCCGCAGATGCACCCACTCATCTCCCGTCCGCAGACACTCTTCACACCCAT
>Ga0070708_100001076_pt1 | contig 20875 bp, 21 predicted proteins | sample KBSK5503metaG_FD_65469 | JGI IMG/M metagenome (GOLD analysis project Ga0070708, IMG submission 65469) | Corn, switchgrass and miscanthus rhizosphere microbial communities from Kellogg Biological Station, Michigan, USA - KBS K5-50-3 metaG | ecosystem: Host-associated > Plants > Roots >... | reverse complement strand
TTTCGGCGGTACCTGAAGCAGCACATATTGGAGGACCACGAGAGATTAGAGGCGATGCTGGACGACGCGGCGTGTCTCGTAGCGCACCGCTGGTTTTGTGCGGCAGCAAAGCGATTCGAACAATTTCGAACTCGGGAGGAGCGGCACATGGCTGTGGAGGAAGACATTGTGTTCCCGCTGCTTGAGACCGTGCCGTCGGAGTCGCCCGCGATCGCTGAAGTGAAGGTAGAGCATGAGGTCATTCGCCGGGCAATGGGAGCCGCAGAAGACGCCATCCTGGCAGCGGACCGGTCGCTGTTCAAGAAGGTTCACGCCGAGCTCGCCGCCGAGTTGTCGGTCCACACGAAACACGAAAATCAGCTCCTGGCGTACGCCATGGAGTCCTGCCTCGGCGCGAAGCGGGAGTTGCTCATCAAGATTGCGCGTCTATGAGACACGCCTTTCGGTGGATTGGCGCGTGACCTGCGTGCCTAGGTCGAGGTCTGCGCACTCCATTCCGACGAATCGCTTCAAGAGCCCTCCCAGCTCGCCGTAGAAGTCATCTTCGTCGAGCCGTTCGAGCTCGGAGCCGACGGTCGACGCAAGCGGGGCAAAGTGATCCTTGAGGAAGGATGCCTCCACTTCTCGCGCCTGTGCCAGAGCCGCGAGATCGCTGCGCTCGACACGCTGGGCGAGAAGGGGCAGCGCTGATGCCGGCGGCAACGCCGAGAGTACAGTCATCGCAACTCGTGATCGCCTTGTTGGAAAGCACGGTTGACCACCATCTCAGGAGGGTGTCGGGGGTGGAAATTTCCATTCTTGGCGTGCTCCACTGTTCTCTCGAAAGGCACGCCGCGGAGCATGGTGGCGATGACGGGCCGTTCGCTTCGGGTTTCGGCACGCCGCTTTGAATCGGCGAGTCTTTCATTGGCGCGCTCGAAATACTATCGGCCGTGGTGCAAAATCCCTTGCAATGTTTGAACCTGCCGACGCAGCGGGTGCTCGATGCGAAGAATTTGCGGTTGGCTTCGCGAAGCCAGCTGGCCATGGTTGGCGCGCCTCTTGCTTCAAAGAGGCTCTGGTTCGCGCGGGGTGGCCCGTGCTGTCAGACTCGCGTTCATCGAAGACAAGGTTTCTACTGCCCGCTGGTCACAAGCTGGAAGATGAGCCTGAGCGCGCAAGGTTCAGAGATGTAACGTTCGTCGAGTGTCTTCGTGGCCACCTTAAGCGGTGCATGACAGAGGAACATCCGAGATTGAGGAAGACGCTCGACGAGGTGGCCTTCCTAGCCCAGCGTCGGTCTTTTGTTAGCGCCGCGAAGCAACTTGGGGAGCTGCGCATTGCAGAGGAGCGGCACATGGACATGGAGGAAAAATCGCTCTTTCCAATCATCGAGCGACTGGGGGGTACGACCAAGTCGCTGGCTCAAGGAAAGGCCGAACATGCTGCCATTCGGCGGCTGCTGAACGCCGTCAGCGATGCGCTCTCCGCGCGAGCGGTGCCAGAGGTCATGAATGCGCATCGCCAGCTCCTGGCTGCGCTCTCGGAACATTGGCAAAACGAAGAACGATTGCTTGGCCGCGAGCTCAAGGTCCCAGACGACGAAACTTGCGAAGAAATTGCAAGCGCCTTAACGCGGTGGTGACGCCGTCCCCGTTGTCAAATCGTATTCGCGCATGCCCTCGGGCGGATCGCCGTGCTCAAACCGTGGTAGCGGAGGTTTTGGTTCTGGCTATGGGCATCGTCGTAACAAGTCGCGGGGCCGCAGCCTCCAGAAAGCTTCGGCAGAAGCCTTCGACGGCATTCCAGTCCGTGTAGATGTGGTCGTGCGAGGTGTCCAACTCACCCACCTCTTTGCGTGCGATGGCGCGCATCACCGGGCGCCGGAAGATCCCGTAGCGGGAGAACATGATCGCGCCGGCGATCACTTCGATCGCCTGCGGCTTCCATCCGAGCGCCGCAGGGAAGGCCTCGGCGATCGAATGGGCCTCCTCCCGCGAGTGTTTGTCCTTGGAGGCGATGGCCATGCAAACCGAGAAGAAGGCGCTTGGCCTGGAGTTGAGCAGCTCGAGGTTATCGCGGATGAAGCGCTTAGCAGAGCGTTGGTATCCGCGGACGTGCACTGAAGCGCCGACGAGGATGGCATCGAAAGTCTGCGGCTGGAACCAAGTTGGCAAGCGGTCGATGTTCACTACCATCGTGCGGTGGCCCAGAAAGCCTGCGACTTTCCCGAGGCGCTCGGCAATCTGGGCGGTCATTCCATCCGTCGTGGCGTAGGCAATGAGCAAGTTCATGGCTTGATTCCCGCGGCAAACTGGCCCTCTTTCGAAAGCTCGGTTGAACCCGCGCGATCTCGAGTCGCTGCTCCCGTAAATCTCAACGAGGCGAAGTCGGCAGATCGAGTGGCGGTTTCTGTTGCGACTTTCTATGGGAGATCAAGGAATAGACGAACAGAAAAGCCACTGCGCCAAGAAACGAAGTTATCAAGGCTCCAACGTTGTACTTGCCGGGAATGGCGGAGCCAATAAGGGGAAGGCCACCCACCAGTGCGCCAATAGTCCCAAAAATCAAGGTTCCTGACGGCGTTACGTGCCGATCCCGCGCAAGGTATTCCCAGATTCCGCCAATCACTATGCCCAGGACGATCCAACTCACCACGTCCACGACCAACACGATCGCTCCTCCTTCCGAGAGGAAGTGGAGTGCATTGCCTATGCCATTTATCAATGCCTCGCGGCCCTAGAGGGGCGAGCTATAGGCGACGTCGCCGCGCAACTGCTGCGCCGCCCTGAAGACTGTGCGTGAAAGAGCGCTCCATCTCGGTGTCTCCATGACGTCAACGATAGACGCGCCACGCGGCTCAGTAAGATCCACATCTTGGCTCTTGCCGTTTGGCATTGGCATCTGGGATGCACCGCGGAGGGTCCCGCCATGACTGACGAAATTGCAGTTCCGTTCTCGAGTGTCGAAGCGCTCGGCTTCGGCTGGGCAAAAACGAAGGCCAACTTGAGGCCCTTGCTCGCTATTGGCGCGCTGGGCGCATTCCTTGTGTTGCTCGAACGGGCGCTGACCACGTCTGCCGACGACGACGGGCTGGGCTGGTTGTTGTCGTTGGCGATCCGAGTGCTGCAGGTGGGCGTGATGCTTATCTATGCCCGCGTCGCGCTGCGGGTACACGACGGCGAGTCTCTCAATCTCGCGGCCGGCGATCTTTTGGCAGATTTCTTCCCCTATCTCGTCACTTGCATCCTGCAGGGATTGATCGTCGCGGTGGGCTTCGTGTTGCTCATCGTTCCCGGGGTAATCTGGGGGGTCAAATTCGCCTATATGGGCTTCGTCGTCATCGACCAGAGGGCCGATCCGATCGAGGCGCTGCGAGAGAGTGCCCGGCTGACTCACGGGGTGAAATGGCGGCTGCTCAAATTCGGGCTGCTGTGTCTGGCGGTGAATCTGGTCGGAGCCATCGCGCTCGGGATCGGTTTGTTCGTCACCATTCCGACCACGGTCGTCGCGGCGGCGTATGTGTTTCGCCGGCTGCAAGGTCGAGTCGCCGAGCGCTCGCAGTCCGCCCCGAGCGCTCCCACCACCATCTCTCCCCTGCAAGCTCCCGCTGCAAGTCACTAGTCTCGCAAACCTTGCCGACGGCATCTGTCGAGGCGCAGCGCATGCGCCGGTAATTCCGGGGTGTAGCCGAGGCCCCTTGGCACGCGTCGTGAAGCACTCCAAGGCATGAGCGTTGTCTGCGGGATCGACTTCTCGGAATCGTCGGCGAAAGCCGCGGAAGTTGCCGTGGGTATCGCCGCCGGTCTCAAGCTGCCGCTCTATCTCGTGCACGCGCTGTCCGACTGGCCCAGCGAGGTCTACGCCGATGTAGAGCAGAACATTCTCACGGCAACGCGCCGCGCGCTCGACAGGGAAGCTGAGCGGCTCGGGCGGCGGCGGGCGGACATTTACCTTCGAGTCGAGCCGGATGGACCGGAGAGCGCGCTCGTCCGCGTCGCCCAGGAAGAGTCAGCCAAGCTGCTCATCGTCGGCGCGACGGGCCGCAGACACCCGGGCAGGCAGACGGTGGGAAGAACCGCGGACCAACTGGCGCAAAGGTCGCAGGTTCCGACGCTGCTCGTGCGAGCGGTCGAGCCGTTCACGAATTGGAGTCAGGGCTACAAGCCGCTGCAGGTTTTGGTGGGTCTCGACTTCAACCTCGTGTCGGACGATGCCTGGAATTGGACCCTGGATCTCGCGCGGGTGGGGCCTATCGAGGTGGTCGGCGCCCACGTCTATTGGCCGCCGACCGAGTGGCACCGCATTGGGCTGAGTGGGACGAGGAGCTACGTGGACCCGGACCCCGAAGTCGACCGGGTCCTTCGCCGGGAGTTGGAAGCCAGATTCCGCCCCAAGAGCGGCGCGAGCGTTCGCTTCCGCCCGGAGCCCGGGATGGGTCGATCTTCGGACCATCTCCTCTCCGTCGCCACCGAGCTGAAGGCGGACCTGATCGTGGTTGGCTCCCATCAACGAAATGCGGTTGCACGTCTTTGGGAGCGTTCGGTCTCCCGCGGCGTGCTCCATGACGCTCAAGGCTCGGTGGCATGCGTTGCCCTGTGCGCGAGCAATGCCGCCCGCCGCGAGCCGGAGGCGCGGGCTGCGCTCGCCGCGACCGATTTCTCCACGGTCGGGAATGCGGCCCTCGAACACGCTTATCGACAGGTGGGCGCCGGTGGAAAGGTCTATCTCGTTCACGTCCTGGCGCCCGGGAAAAACCGCTCGGAGATCGAGCCGAAAGACATCTTCGCGGTTTCCTCTTCCTTGGCCGAGAGGAAGAAGTCGGCGGAAGAACAGCTTCGTTCGCTCGTACCCCTGCGTTCCACCCTCCACGACAAGTCAACCGAAATACTGGTGTTGGAGTCCCGGGACCCGGCCGACGCGATAGCGCAGTCGGCCGAACGCCTCGGAGTCGACATTGTCTGCCTTGGAACGCACGGCCGCAGCGGCCTCGCCAAAGCGGTCCTGGGCTCGGTAGCTCAGGAAGTTCTCTCGAAGACACAGCGCCCGGTCCTGTTCGTGCCCGCGCCCAGGGAATAGCGGTGGCACGATGGACGAAATGAAGGATGACGATGCATTTCGTTGCAACAGCGTCACGCGGCTGCTCGACCCGGTACTTCACAGTGTCATCAGCCAATTTCCTGTAGTGGATGACGATTGCTGACCGCGGGCAAGGACGCCCGCGGGTGAACCGGGAAATCCAGGCTCCGATCTTGTCCCGCGCGGGGGACGATGGACGTAAAGATTTCGCGCGGCCGTCGCTCTGCGCGCAGCTTGCGCTTTCGATGGCCCCTTTGCGATGGCGGGCGCTCCGCGCATTGGCTTCCAAGATGCATCCGAAATGTCCACCGGAGGACCGAACCATGCTCGGCCAGCGACCATGGCAGCGAATTACCCTTCTCAGCGTTCTTGGTTACGAGGGGGTCGGGGCGCTCCTGGGCGGCAGCCTTCTCATTGCTGCACCCGACGGCCACTTCATGGCCATGCCGGTCAGAATCATGCACGGCACGTTCCGGGATTTCCTGATCCCGGGGGTCATCCTTTTCGGCCTTGGACTCCTCAACGTCGTGGCCTTCTTTGGGGTTCTGCGCCGCAGTCGCGCCGATTGGATCGGGGCGGGCTTGGCTCTCGGCGGTTTGGCGGTCTGGTTCTTCGTCGAGATCATGATCCTACGGCAGCTTCATTGGCTCCACGTGATGTGGGGCTTGCCAGTCATATTGGGGGGCGTGGTGGCCGTTCCGTTGCTGCCCTTCCGCCCGGCGACGATGCGAAACACCTGGCTCGTCTGTGGCGTCGCATCGTCCTTGCTCTACATCGCGATGAACGTCATCGGGCCCATGCAGTGGCGCGCATACCATGTCGCCTCCCAGACGGTGAGCGAGTTGTCGGCGATCGGCGCCCCGACGAGACCCCTCTGGGTGGTGTTGGGCGTCATCTACTCTTTGCTCGTTACCGCGTTCGGGTGGGGCATCCGGATGGCCGCGGGAGGCGATCGGCGCCTACGCATCGCCGGCGCCCTGATCGTCATCTATGGGGCGCTCGGCATCGCGTGGCCGCTCGCACCAATGCACGCTCGCGAGGTGCTGGCAGCGGGCGGTGGGAACTTCAGCGACACTCTGCACATCGCACTGGCAATAACGACGGAGATAATTTACCTGTTGGCCCTCGGCTTCACGGCGGCCGCACTCGGGCAGGCCTTTCGCCTCTACTCGATAGCGACGATCTTCGTCCTGCTCGCCTTCGGTTTCCTGACGTTCTGGGAAGCGCCTCGTGTTGGCGCAAATGGGCTCACGCCGTTCATCGGCGTCTGGGAGCGCATCAACATCGGCGTTTTTCTGCTCTGGATGACGGTCCTGGCCATCGCGCTGCTCCGTCGTGGACGGTCGAAGCACCACGTCCCTTCCCACGCGACGGCCCAACCAGCGTGAGGAGGTTCGTACTTCATTCGGCCGCGACGCTCGCGTTCAAAAGCGAGACCGAAGAAATCGGCGCGTCGCCGTAGCGATGGCCGATCTTCGCGCGTGCCGGAGCTCAATGACGACAATGATCACGGCCCAAACTATGACCCCGGTCGACACCGTGGCGGCCACGAGGCCATGGGCCGCGGTGGTACCCGCAAAAGAGGTTGTACGTCGCGTGGCAGTTCTTGATCGGCCGTAATGCGACGCAAAGATTGCGCAACGAACGCGCTCAGAGAACACACAGCTAAAGGATTGTACATTTAATGCCGGTATCCGGCATCAAACGTACAACGTCTTGGCGATGCTTGGCCCGAGAATTGAATCCATTCGCTCTGGAGGTGCGTAATGGTCGAATGGAAGAAAATCTGCTGTGCGGTCGACTTTTCAGAGGGTTCAGAAGCCGCACTCGAGCTCGCTGCCGATCTCGCGCGCCGTTTTGGCGCACAGCTGACGGTCCTTCATGTGTATCAGCCACCGCATACCGCCATTCCGGTGGAAGGCGCCGTCTACGTGCCGCAGGACTTTTTCGAGTCCATGGCCGAGAAGGTCACCCAGCAGCTGGCCGACTGGAAGCGACGCGCAGAGAAGCGCAGCGAGGGCAGTGTTACGGCCACCATGCTCTCCGGCGTGCCCTTTGCGGAAATCACGCGATACGCGAAAGAAGCCAAGCTTGACTTGATTGTCATGGGAACCGAGGGCCGGACTGGTCTTAGGCACCTGTTCCTGGGATCGGTGGCGGAGAGAGTGGTTCGGTTGGCCGATTGCCCGGTGCTGACCGTCCGTCCCAAGAAATCAGGCAAGGCTGAGTAGTGCTGCGCTTGCTGGAGTACGAGCTGCAACGAGATCTCATGTCGAACCCAGCGGTCCAGCTTCCCTCGTCGAGAAAAACTCGCGTGCCCGAGGTATGGCTGCGCGCCCTGCGAGCGGCCGGCGGTCGTCTGATCGGTCGACGCGAGCTGGCCGTCTTTCATCACCCGAGCTACCGGCTGCCGCTTTCCGGGCTCGAGCTCACGGTGGGGATAGAGCCGCGCAGAGCGGAGCTCGCGGTCTGGTCGCTCCGGCACTTCGGAGCACTGTCGCCGCGCGGCCTCCACAGGCCGACGCCGATGTCGTACGCGCAGCTGGCGCTGGTCCATACCGACGAGTACCTCGAGGCGCTCTCGCGCCCTGAAGTCCTGGCGCGGATCTTTGCCGCGCCGCCGTCCGAGATCGCGGCTGACGAGCTGCTCCTGGCGATGCGGCTCGCATGCGCGGCCACGCTCGAAGGCGCCTGGCTCGCCCTGTTCGAGAAAGCTCCCGTGTTGAACACGCTCGGCGGGTTCCACCACGCAGCCCCCGGGCGGGGCGGCGGCTTCTGCGCTCTGAACGACGTCGCGGTGGCGGTGGCCGTGCTCAGGCGCGAGGGCTTCAAAGGGCGCATCGCCATTCTCGATCTGGACGCTCAACCGGCAGACGGAACGGCGGAATGTGTGCGACAGCTCGACAATGTGTGGATCGGCTCGCTCTCGGGTTCGGACTGGGGCGAAATGCCGGGCGTTGACGACACCGTCCTTCCCGAGGACTGCGCCAACGGCGAGTACCTGCATGCCCTGGATGCGCTGCTGGGCAGGATGCCAAGGCCCGAGCTGGCGTTCGTGAATGCGGGCGGCGACGTGTTGGCCGGCGATCGCTTCGGATTGCTGGGATTGACGTTGGACGACGCGCGACAGCGCGACGAGCGCGTGCTCCGCGCAATGGGCGCGGATACTGCCAGCCTCTGGACGCCGGGCGGGGGATATCATCCGGACGCCTGGCAAGTCCTGGTCGGGACCGGGCTGGTGCTCAGCGGAAGATCGCGCACGAAAATCCCCCCTGACTATGACCCGCTCAGCTCGGAATTCCTCGATATCGCGGCGAGCACGGTTGCAGCGAACCTCCGCAGTGAACCTTTCCTCACCGCCCGCGAGCTCGATGAAGCCGTCGCGAAGCGAATTCCCAGCACCTCAACGCTCCTGGGTCTTTATTCGAAGGAAGCGGTCGAGTACGCGCTGTTTCGCTATGGCTTGACGCCCCACATCGAGCGACTCGGATACCGGAATCTCCGCGTCGAGCTCGACATCATCGAAGACGCTGACCGCGTCAGGGTCTACGGGAGGGCTGGCGACAGGGAGTTCCTGCTGATCGAGGCCCTCCTCAGCAGGCAGCAAATCCGTGGCAAGGAGTATCTGTTCGTGAACTGGCTCGCGCTTCGGCATCCGCGCGCGCAGTTCACGTCGCTGCGGCCTCGGCTGCCGGGGCAGGATGTTCCCGGGCTCGGCCTGGCGCGCGAAGTCGCCGAGCTGTTCTCGATCGTTGCCCAGCGTCTGGGATTGAGCGGCGTTGCATTTCGTCCTTCCTGGTATCACTTGGCCTATGCCGCTCGACGGCGGGCGCGCTTCCTAGACCCCGGCCGGCAGGCTCGCTTCGAGGCGTTGGTGAGGGACCTGTCCACCATCCCGCTTCTCGAGGCGACGACCGCCATCGCCGAGGGGCGCGTTCGGATGAACGGGCTCGCCTACCAATGGGAAGCCGACGACATGGTCTATCAATCTGGAGATGCGCCGACGCCGGAAGCGGCGTCGCCACCGGTGCGCGATCTCTACTACTTCACCGTACAGGGAACATGAAAGGCCGGGACGCCGGTACGTTATTCCGGCGACGGGCGTTCGGAGGCGCTGGAATAGGTCCACGGCCCACGCACGAGGACGAATTCTCCTCTTAGCCTTTCGCCGCCGCTCCTCATCCCTTCAGCGATGATTTGCCGAAGTCGATGGTCATCGAATGGGAATGGATCGAAGTTCGCATTCATCACGCTCAACGCACCGGGTTGCTGGACGCAATCGGGGGTGAGCTCTCGGGCATCGAGAGAATAGGGCAGGTGCGGGAAGATGGAGAGCTGGGAGCAAACCGGTCCTTGCAAGCCCTTCGTGCGACTCACCACCTCCGGCCACGCCGCCAGCGCCTGGAAGGCCGGGCGTTCGATATGGACGTATGCGCTCCCAATGAGCGGAAACAAGAAGAGGGTGAACAGGGAAAGCGCCGGCGCGAATCGGAGTTTGGAAAACCGCGACATTGTCTCCAGCCAGCCCCAGAAGAAAAACGGGAGCATCGCGGCAATGGTGTAACCCTCATACGAGCGGAGGTCCGACGACGTGCCGAAAACGACGAAGACGGGGACCATGGCCACGAAGGCGCGCCTCGACAGCAACGGCAACAGCAATACCGGAGCGAACAACCGATACCACTGCGAAGTCAGGACGTCCCTGGCCACTTGCAGAGGCGACAGCGCGACATTCCGGATGACCTTTCCGGTCGATGAGCCGTACCGGGCCCAGTGTTGTTGCACGTAGCCGGGCTCAGCGTGACCGGCCGATCTGAGAAAGGACGGGCGCGCCACCGCCAGGTCCAGGAAAAAAACGAGCGCGCACACCCCGAGGATGAGCAAGGCGGCCCTCCTGCGCCTTGGCTCGAAAGCGAGCGCCGAAAGCGCCAGCCCACCGGCATAGAGCGGGGCGTCCTCCTTGATGGCGACGAACAACACCAGCGAACCAGGACGGTCTGGACGTTCCGAAACGCTCCGGCTTCGCGACTCAGAAAAGTAAGCCCCAGCGTGCAAAGCATTCCCGCCGCCGACAGGAAGAGATAGCCCTCGAGAAGAACGCCGCATCGCCGTGTGCGGCACCCCTGACCTGGCTGCCGGCTTGCTTCGTCGTTCACGGATCGTGCAGCATCGGTCATCACCAGGCGCTGCTCAAGGCCGAACGCCGCTGGCGACCCTGCCGCCCTCCAGTCAAGCGCGAGGCGTGTGACATCTGCGGCCCCGGCGGGCCCAAAATGTCGCACGCCTCGACCCGCGGCGCGGCTTCGGGACGGGCCTTAACGTCAGCGAGCAGACCCGCCTTAGGGTCTGCGCGAAAGAGTGAAGACCTCCGATTTGGCTGAATTCCGCTTATCGATCGCCGCGCAACGCGGCCCCGCGCATGGTGTCTACGTGCCAGGCGTTCAAACACAGTGTTCATCCCCAGTGGCGGCGTTCGATGAAGACGGCCTAGCTCGTCAACAAGGGCGCGAGCCGCAGCGGCTCATGCGGCAATTCCTGCAACGCGGGCTGCAGCGGTGGCTCCAGCTGCTCGCTCACCGCGGGCCCCAGCGCCAGCTTAGCTGCACCGGCGGAACAACCTGCAACTTCACCGTGGAAGCCAGCGGCAGCGTGAGCTGCGCTGGCGCGACGTGCCACGTTACTTGCAGCGCAGCACCCTGCTCGGTCAGCTGCGGGGGCAACGCGGTCTGCGATCTCAAATGCCCCAACGATTCAGCGGCGCGCTCTATCCCCAGTGGCGGAAATTGCAGCTGAGTCGCTCGCGGCAGGCACCTGACCCGCGCCAGGCCTCCTCGGCGAGCTTTCGAAAAGCCTTTAGGCGAAGGGGCGCACGGTTTACCGCTGCGCGCCGCGGCTGCACGAATTGCTCCCGTAGCGCCACTTCCGTGGAGATCCGGTGAGCGCGAACATTGCATGAGTGTCCTCGGACCCCCGAGGGTAACGCCATGCCCAATGCGACTCTGAGCATCACCGATAACCGCACCGGTCGGACCTACCAGCTTCCGATCGAAAAGGGCGCAATTCGCGCCACCGACCTTAGGCAGATCAAGGTCGAAGACACCGACTTCGGCCTGATGAGCTACGACCCGGCGTTTCTCAACACCGCGTCCTGCCAGAGCCGGATCACCTTCATCGACGGAGACCGCGGGATCCTGCGCTATCGCGGGTACCCGATCGAGCAGCTGGCGGAGAGGTCGTCCTACCTCGAGGTCGCCTATCTGATCATCCAGGGCGAGCTGCCCAACGCGGCTCAGTTCAAGTCCTGGAAGCACGACATCACCTACCACACGTTGCTGCACGAGAACGTCAAGTCCTTCATGGACGGCTTCCGCTACGACGCCCATCCAATGGGGATGCTCATCTCCACGGTCGCGACGCTCTCGACCTTCTATCCCGAGGCCAAGCAGATCCACGATCCGGCGGTGCGGCGGCCGAACATGATGCGCCTGATCGCCAAGCTGCCGACGATCGCCGCCTGGTCCTATCGGCACTCGCAGGGGCTCGCCTATGTCTATCCGGACAACGACCTGTCCTTCGTGGGAAATCTTCTGGCGATGATGAAGAGGATGACCGAGCAGAAGTACGTGCCGAACCCAGCACTCGAGAAGGCCTTGGATCTGCTCTTCATCCTCCACGTCGATCACGAGCAGAACTGCTCCACCAACGCCATGCGCAGCGTGGGAAGCTCGTTCGCCGATCCCTACGTCTCCGTCGCCGCGGCGGCGGCGGCGCTCTACGGGCCGCTGCACGGCGGGGCGAACGAGGAGGTGCTTCGAATGCTCCGCGAGATCGGCTCGGTCGCGAACGTGCCGGCGTTCATCAAGGAGGTGAAGAGCGGGGCCAGCGGGCGCCTGATGGGCTTCGGCCACCGCGTGTACAAGTCCTACGATCCGCGCGCGAAAGTGATCAAGCGTGCCGCCGACGAGGTCTTCGCCACCACCGGAGCGAGCCCTCTCTTGAAGATCGCTCTCGAGGTGGAACGGATCGCGCTCGAGGACGACTACTTCGTCAAACGAAAGCTGTACCCCAACGTCGATTTCTATTCCGGGCTGATCTACCAGGCGATGGGGTTTCCAACGGAGATGTTCCCGGTGCTGTTCGCCATTCCCCGGGTCTCCGGCTGGCTCGCCCAGTGGGAGGAGCTGCTCGAGGACAAGGAGCAGAAGATCGCGCGTCCGCGACAGCTCTACCTCGGCGCGGACAAGCGCGACTTCGTGCCGATGGAGAAGCGCACCGCGTAGTCGATGCCATTTCGAACGATCATCGAGCCGTTCCGGATCCACTCGGTCGAGCCTCTAAAGCTAATCACGGAGGAGGAGCGGCGGCTCGCGGTGCGGGATGCCGGCTTCAACCTCTTCAAGCTCCATTCCGACGACGTGCTCATCGACCTGCTCACCGACTCCGGGACCGGGGCGATGTCCCGGGACCAATGGGCCGGCCTCCAGCGCGGCGACGAGAGCTACGCCGGGTCCCCGTCCTGGTTTCGTTTCCTGGCCAGCGTCCAGGATCTCTTCCCCTTCAAGCACATCATTCCCACCCACCAGGGCAGGGCGGCCGAGAAGATCCTGTTCACCGCGATCGGCGGCCCGGGCAAGGTGATCCCGAACAACACCCACTTCGACACCACCCGCGCCAACGTCGAATTCACCGGGGCCGAGGCGGTAGATCTGCTGATCCCCGAGGGCACAGAGCCCATCAGCCAGCACCCGTTCAAGGGAAACATGGATGTCCGGCGGCTGGATGAGCTCATCCGGACGAGGGGGGCGGCCCAGGTGCCGGCCGTCTTCGTCACCATCACCAACAACTCGGGCGGCGGGCAGCCGGTCTCGCTGGCGAATCTTCGCACCGTGCGCGAGGTCTGCGACCGGCATCGAGTGCCGCTCTTTCTCGACGCCTGCCGCTTCGCCGAGAACGCCTGGTTCATCCGCGAGCGCGAGGCCGGTCAGCGAGACCACGAGGTGCGCGAGATCGTGCGGGAGGTGGCCTCGCTCGCCGACGGGATGACGATGAGCGCGAAGAAAGATGGCCTCGCCAACATCGGCGGCTGGCTGGCGGTGAACGACGACGAGCTCGCGGCCAGGTGCCGAAATCTTTTAATCCTCACCGAGGGGTTTCCTACCTACGGCGGTCTGGCCGGGCGGGATCTCGAAGCGATCGCGCAGGGTCTGAAAGAAGTGGTCGAGCACGACTACCTGCGCTACCGGGTGCGCTCGACAGCCTACCTCGGCGATGCGCTCACCCGCGCCGGCATACCGGTGGTCCAGCCCACCGGCGGTCACGCGGTCTACATCGATGCGCGCCGCCTGCTTCCCCAGGTGCCTGCCCTCCAGTATCCCGGCCAATCGCTCGCGGTCGCGCTGTACGAGGCGGGCGGGATCCGCACCTGCGAGATCGGCACCGTGATGTTCGGGCGGCGGCCCGATGGCTCCGAGCAGCCGGCGGCCATGGACCTGGTGCGCCTCGCCATCCCCCGGCGAACCTATACGCAGAGCCACATCGACTACGTCATCGAGGTCTGCAGCGCGGTGGCCGCCCGCGCGGCTGAGCTGCAAGGTTACCGCATCGTCGAGCAACCGGCGATGCTGCGCCATTTCACGGCCCGCTTCGAGCGGCTCAAGCCGCGCCGCGTGGTCGACGACTCCTGATCGATGAGGCTTCAGCGAGCGACCAGGACAGGCACCTTGCAGATGTGCATCAATCGATTTGAAACACTGCCGAGCAGCACGCGGGCGACCGCGCCCCGTCCGCGGCTGCCGCAGACGACCAGGTCGGCGCCCTGGGCCTCGGCGAGGTCGGCAATGCTCTCCGCCACCGGCCCGGTCAGCAGACGAATTTCGGCGCGACAGTTTCGCGATTCCGCCCGCCACCGGGCGGCGTTCACGATCGCCTGAGCTTCGCGGTGGCGCTCCTCCTCGATCCGGGCTACGAATTCAGCGTAGTCCTGGCGCGAAAGCCGAATCGGCTCGGAGACATGTACCAATAACAGCGAGGCGCCGGTTCCCATCGCAATGTCGATGGCAATATCGACAGCTTGATCTGCGGCCAGCGATCCGTCCACCGCTGCAAGAACTCGTTTCATGACCTACGAAGGGATTCACATTTCGTGCCGCCGACCGGGAGACGAAACCTTGCTCACCGGCAAGCGGCGAGCCGGGCAATACCCGCGCCCGGCTCGTCCAAACGACGCTAGGCTCTAGAGAACGCTAGGCTCTGGCCTTCTCGGTGGTCTTGATTGCAATGTGCTTGGACTGCTGCTCCGGGCGCTTCGGGAGGACGAGCGTGAGTACGCCTTCCTTCATCTCCGCCTTCGCCTGATCCCCACTGACCCCCACGGGCAAGGTAAACGTGCGGGTGAAGGAGCCGTAGGACCTCTCATACGTATAGAAGCGGTCGCCCTTGTCCTGCAGCAGCGATTCACGCTTGCCCGTGATCGTCAACCGGTCACCGGTCAAAGTGATCTCGACGTCCTGCTCCTTGATCCCCGGCACATCGGCCTGGAACACGTAGGCGTCCTTCGTCTCCTTGACCTCGAAGGCGGGGACGAAGGCGTAGGAGCTCTTCTCCGCGAACGTCGGTGCGTTGAACAGGAGGGGATCCCACTGTAGAAATTCGCGCATCTTCCGGAACGGATCCCAAACATTGGGTATCAGCGCTTCCGGTTGGATACCTTCGCTTGGATTACGAACGATCATGCTTGCCATGACAATCTCCTTGGAAGGTCCAGGACGGACACTTCCGACCAAGACATCAGCAAGAGTCGTACCACGTCGTCGGTTTGCCCCGCTTCGAGACAAATGGCTCTTGCGCGACCAGAGTCGCTCGAGAAAAGTCCGCAAAGGCTGCACCAAACCGCAAGCGCTGCGCCTCTCGCTTCAGCGACTCCTTAACCAAATCATACCTGGACGAGTGTCTTTGTTGGCAACCCTCCCTGCTCCCAATGGCCAGACGCACTCTGGCCTCCTGGCGATGGATGGCTCATGGACGGTCCGGTTGACGGGTGTAAACAGAATGGCATTCGACGCAGCTCTCGGTCATTTGCCCGAAGACCTGGCCCAGCTGGCGATCGTTTCTTGCCCGTGCAGCGTTTGCCAGGGCGCGCGCTCGGGAGCGAAGCTCGCCTTGCAAGACGTAGAAGCGTTCGGGCAGTGCCGCGTTGAGATCGTCCTCTTCCCCCGGAATCGGTCGCGCTAAGATTGGCTCGGAAGCAATGGCAGTGGCGTCTCCCTCAACCAACGGATAGCGCAGCAGAATGACCGCCCGAATCAAGCGTTCCATCTCCTTCCCATGGCGCTGCATCTTTTCGTGCAAGAACATTCGCGCCACCTCGGGTAGATAATCTGGCTCGTCAAGCAACCGGCTTCCGTCTTGCGAGAGCGCGCGGACCTGCCCTGGCTTGGGGGAGGGCCGAACGGCGGCCGAAGCGGTCAACCAGGTCAGACCCGCCACAGCGATCAGGAGTGTGACAAAGATCAAGTAGGAGCGTTTCATGGACGACCTCTTTGGCCTGCGAGGTGCATCTTGTCGTCCAGCAAGGCCTGTTCCACTCGTCTTTGTTTGCCTAGGTGGCTCGCTGCAATTAAAATCAGCACCATCGACGGGCCAGGTACGCATAATCTGCGGGCGGTCCCGAGGGTGCGCGTCCGGTTACCGTCGGTGAGCCTCGAAAGACCCGAAAGGCTCAAATGAATTGCGCAAGGCGGGTATAGGCCTTGCAGCCATCATCGGAGTCAGGCAGGGCTGTCTTTGTGTAGGCGGCAGGGCCGAGCTCCGAGGAACCGTCCGTGTTGGCCCTGGTCTCTAACGCTTTGTCGGAGGTCGATATGGCGACTACATCTGAAATCATCGTGACGTTGACGGGTGGACGGCGTGTGGATGCCGAAGTTCGGGGCCACACGATTCATACCGATCAGCCGGTCGGCAATGGCGGGGAAGATTCCGCGCCGGCGCCGTTCGACGTCTTTCTCGCCTCGATGGGAACCTGCGCCGGAATCTTCGTCCAGGGTTTCTGCGCCAAGCGCGGCATTCCCTACCAGGAAATTCGAATCGTCGAGCGGCCGGAGTTTGACGCCGAGGGGACGCTGCGGGCTGTCGACTTCGACATTCGACTCCCCGGGACGTTTCCCGAGAAATACCGGGAGGCGCTGGTGCGAGTGGTGGAGCAATGCTCCGTGAAGCGCGCCATTTATGCGCAACCGGGCTACCGCGTTCACACAAGTCTTAACGAGCAGACAAAGCAACCACTGACCCTCGTCAGCTGATTGCATAGAAAAGCGGATGCCGGTTCGGCGCAGTCTTTGCGGGTCGGATGGCCGCAAACCGGCACGGAAAATGAACGACGAGAATTGACCAAGAAGGGAGATTCTCGTGAAGCGCTACTGGAAACAATTCCTCCCAGTAATCCTAGCGATTGTCATTGCGCTTCTGCCCCGCCGTCGGGGCTGGCCCATTACGCCTGGTATTTTTTCGCCATCTTCGCCGGCGTAATCGTCGGCCTGATGCTGGAGCCCTTGCCCGGGGCGGTCATCGGACTGATCGGCGTCACCCTGGCGGCGGTTCTGGCGCCCTGGGTCCTCTACAGCCCCGCCGAGCTCGCCAGGCCGGGATTCAAGCCGGCCGAGGCGGGCCTGGCCTGGGCGCTCTCCGGATTCGCCAATAGCACCGTCTGGCTGATCTTCGCCGCGTTCATGTTTGCGCTCGGATACGAGAAGACGGGACTGGGACGACGCATCTCGCTCTCGCTGGTGAAGTTGATGGGTCGGCGAACGCTGACCCTGGGCTACGCGGTCACCGCGGCCGACCTCGTCCTCGCGCCTTTCACCCCCTCGAACACGGCGCGATCGGCCGGCACCATCTTTCCGGTGATCAAGAATCTCCCGCCGTTCTACCAGTCTGCGCCCAATGACCCGTCGGCGCGCAAGATTGGCGGCTATCTGATGTGGACCGCGATCGCGGCCACCTGCGTCACCAGCTCGATGTTCCTCACCGGCCTGGCGCCCAACCTCCTCGCGGTGGAGCTGATCAAGAAGACCTCGAAGATGGATATCAGCTGGGCGCAGTGGTTCCTCGCCTTCGCGCCGGTGGGCATCGTGCTGCTTCTGCTGACTCCGCTGCTCGTGTATTGGCTGTATCCGCCCGAGATCAAGAAGAGCGAGGAGATCCCGGCCTGGGCGGGGCAGGAGCTTCACGCGATGGGAGGCCTCACGCGGCGCGAGGGCATTCTCGCCGTGCTGGTGGTCGCGGCCCTGACGATGTGGATCTTCGGCGGCCAGTTCGTGAGCGCCACCACCGCCGCGTTGATTGTGATTGGCCTGATGCTGGTCACCGGCGTGGTGAGCTGGGACGAGATGCTGGGCAACAAACAGGCGTGGAACACCCTGGCCTGGTTCGCGACCCTGGTCGCGCTCGCGGACGGCCTGAACAAAGTGGGGTTCGTGAAGTGGTTTGCCGACGCGATCGCCGGACACATGGTCGGTTTCTCGCCGACGACGGCAATGGTGGCGCTCGTCCTGGTGTTCTTCGTCACCCACTACATGTTCGCCAGCCTGACCGCGCACACCACGGCGCTGCTGCCCGTCATGCTCGTCGTCGGCTCGACAATTCCCGGAATACCGATGCGGACCTTTGCGCTGTTGCTCGTGCTCTCGCTGGGGATCATGGGGATTCTCACTCCGTACGCCACCGGACCGAGCCCCGTCTACTATGGCAGCGGCTATCTGCCGGGGAAGGACTACTGGAGGCTGGGAGCGGTCTTCGGCCTGATCTTCATCGTCGCTCTGCTTGGAATCGGCGCGCCGTGGAATCTGACCCTCGGGCGCGAGAGGCCCCGCATCGAGGAAATCCCGAAGCCGGCGCCGGCGAAGCCAAGCCCGAGCGCGGCCGTTGAAAAGACTCGGCCGGCCCAGGCTATTGCAAGCAGCACGAAGGACGTCACCATGAATCCGGCGATCGTCCGGCAGTTCGGCAAACCCAGCTGCCTCCTCGGCGAGCTCGCCGGCTTGATCATGACGCTTCGGCCCTCGAACCGCGAGCGCAGCGAGCGAACGCTGGATGTCCTGGGCATTCGTCCTGGCGACGACGTTCTGGAAATCGGCTACGGCCCGGGGCTCGCGATCAAGCGGGCCTCGAAGCTCGCCGCGTTCGGCAGGGTCGTGGGCATCGACCACTCGAGGCTGATGTGGCGGCAGGCCGGGCGGCGCAACGCCGATGCGATCGCGGCCGGGAAGGTCGAGCTGCTGCTCGGCTCGGCGGAGCACTTGCCGGACCTGTCTTACCGATTTGACAAGGTGTTCGCCGTCAACGTGTACATGTTCTGGAAGGATCCGGTGGCGATTCTGCGCGGAATCCTGTCGGTGATGTCGGGAGGCAGAATCGCCGTGACCTTTCAGCCGCGAAGCGGCGATGCGACCTCCGAGGACGCTCGGGTGGGAGGGCAGCGCACCGCCACGTCCCTCCGCGAAGCCGGCTTCGAGAACGTCCGGGTCGAGTTGATCAAGATCGATCCGGTCGACGCTGCTTGTGTGATTGGCCAGTCGCCCGGATAGCTCGGCCGGTCGCCATGGCAGCTTCTATCGGCGGCGGCAACCCGGGTTCGGTTCGAGAGCCTGGTGCGAAATGAAGATCTGAGCGCAGCTTTTGCGCATCGCGAGCGCCCGAGCAGAAAATTCGCCGAGCTGGATGCCTCACCCCGCCTCAAGTTGGCACGCGCGATGCTGTTCAATTGGGTCGGAGGAGTGCGGAAAAGGAGGCACGCGATGGCTTCGACTGTGAAGGAAATCATGAACCGGGAGCTCTTCAGTGTTCGCTCCACGGATACCGCCGCGGATGCGCTGGACGGACTCCTGGCGTTTGGGATCTACGGTGCACCTGCCCTGGATTCCGGCCAAAGGCCGATCGGGGTCGTTTCGCTGCGCGACCTGATTACCCGGCAGGGGCCCAGGGTGACCGATCACATGTCCTCGCCCGCCGTGGTAGTCCGGGCCGAGGCGCGAATCTCCGACGCCGCGAAGCTCATCGGGGAGACCGGCTACCGCCGGCTGGTGGTCATCGATGACGACGGGCGAGCGGTTGGGATGCTCTCGGCAGTGGACGTGATCCGCGGCCTCGTCGGGCTGCCGGTCCAGCATCCGGGAGCATTTCCCCACTTCGACGCGACCACCGTCCTTCCATGGACCGACGACGCCGTGCTCACCGAAGACATGGTGGAGGTCGCCCCCGACGGCCCTGGATTGCTGGTCCTCATCCACAGCATCCCCGGAGCCCCGGATGTGGTCGTGTGGGCCGAGTCTACGCACAATGTTCAAACAAGACTCCTGGATCTATTGTCGCTGCCACAGGAAAACGCCGAGCTCAATCGGTTGCTCGCGCACCCCAACCATCTGCGGTTCCGTGCCGCCGCCGTGACCGATCCGGAGGTCGGTGAGCGGGTCATTGAACGCCTTCGCTCCCAGACCCAGCTTCGGTATCTCGCCTGAGCGCCATTCTTGGCGACGCGTTGAAAAACGTCGCGAGCAAGCCCAGACACGAGGCGCGGTGGGGCCTGGTCTAGAAATTTGATCAGCTAACGCGCCGCCACAACCATTCCGAGCTCGATTGCTGTTCGGAAGAATGCTCCCAGCTGATTCCTCCGCCGTGCGAATCGCTTGAGAGGAGCGACATCCTCGAGCTGAGCGCCATCCCTCTGCCGAGCAAATCACTCCGCTTTGGGTGTCGAGGGGCTCGCGTGAATACATCTCCGGCTGATCTGGGGTCTTTTTTTCGATTACAATGAAGAAAGTTACGCAAAAACGTCGTTTTCTTACAACACCTCGTCCCCGAGCGAGTCCAGATGCGACGCGCGGTGTGGCTTGGGCTCTCGGAGAGTCCGAGTCCGCCAGCGGATCAACACGAAGCAGGTGGGCTGCCCTCAGTTTTCACTACGGCCAGGGAGGCCGGTTCCACGAGCGCAGCTGGCGCAGCATCGACGTCTTCTTCGATTGATGCGCCTGCATGCGGCTGAGGATGCTGTCGAGGGCGGTCACCGCCCCGGCGCGGGATGGCACGCCCTGCTTGGCGAGGCTTTCCAGAACCTGCGTCGCCCAGATGACCGGGAGGTGGGCGACCTCGCAGAGCTCAGAGGATCTCCTCCTGCACCTCCGCCAGCCGCTCGTACCCGCATTCCACCGCCAGGTCTCCGCGCGCGATCATCACCCCCACCGCCTCGCTGCGCATCGCCGCCCAGACGAGCGTCGGCAGATTCTCCAAGGCGCGGCGCGTCTCGATCTTGAGAACGATTCCCAGGCGTGACTTTCCCAGCCGCGCCAGGTGCCCTTGAAGTTGGAAGACGTGGTGCTCGGAATGGATCGCTTCGAGCCGCCCCGGATCCTCGGGCGCCGCGCGAGCCAGCTCGTCCCTCAAGAGATCGAGTTGTTCTCGCAACTTTTGCTGTTTGACTTCCGGGCTGTTCGATGCGTCGTCAGACCTGGGCGCGGGATCCATTTCAAACCTATCGCCCGGCGAAGATGGGGAAGCAAGGCACGTCATTGTCACGGTTCGGTCACTAGCCGACCACCAGCACCGTGCAGGAGCGCGGCCCTTGCGCCCCGATGACCAGGGCCTGCTCGATGTCCGCGGTCTTCGACGGTCCAGAAATGAAAATGGCGAAGCCGGGGCCGCCCACCGGGATCCGCTCGTACGCCTGATGCAGGTTGCTCACGATGGCCGACCCGGGCAGCACCAGAGCGACGTGCTGCGCGAGGAACCAGGCGGCGCGGTGAGGCATGCCGCGCTCGGTGACCCAGAC
>Ga0070708_100001075_pt1 | contig 20881 bp, 21 predicted proteins | sample KBSK5503metaG_FD_65469 | JGI IMG/M metagenome (GOLD analysis project Ga0070708, IMG submission 65469) | Corn, switchgrass and miscanthus rhizosphere microbial communities from Kellogg Biological Station, Michigan, USA - KBS K5-50-3 metaG | ecosystem: Host-associated > Plants > Roots >... | reverse complement strand
TTGCACGCCGTCGAGTACCGGCATTCGCAGGTCCACCAGCGAAACATCAGGCCGCTGTTGTCTGTACAGCTCGACTGCTGATTTGCCGTCGGCAGCTTCGGCGACGACCTGGATGTCCGGCTGTTCATTGAGAATGTGCGAGACGCCACCACGCACGATCGTGTGATCATCCGCGACCAAGACGCGGATGAGTGGTCGCTCGCCTGAGCCACTCATTTCCATGCTGCCAGCTTGGACCGGATGCGCGTCATTGCCGCTAGTGTATTGCCGCCTCGAAGTTTCGGCCATACGCCATACGGACTGTGGTAACTATGCCTTTTGAACGATCCGTGGCGGTTCCGCCCGCCGTTCGAACGTCAGCATTCCAGTCAGAAGAAAAACGAGCAACGTGAGTTGCCCGTCGTACCCGACTACCAGTCCGGCGGGAGCCGTCGCGACAGCGAGCATCGCCGCAACGACTCGGCCTCGGATCGAGCCAACCCGCAGCACACGACGGAAGAGGACGTCGCCGACCAGGTACACGGCGACACCCGCAGCCAGTCGCCAGGCCGTCACACTCGGCACCGGCCGTACGACATTCGCGATCACGCCTTCCAATCCCGCAGCGGCGACGACGATTCCAGCGATCATCAGCAGGTGGGCTACCCAGTATGCTTGCAAGCCAAGTCGCGCACGCTCGGACGCCTCACTGTGCTCCAAGGCGTGCGCCCCACGAATGTCGTCACGATCGAAATAGCTCCACCAGAGCGCTGCGGCGAGCGCGAGTCCGAGAAGCACAGCGCGAATGAGTGGCAGGCGGACCGGGACGTCGGCGGCCCCAACCCCCAGGCCGGCCACCGACTCGCCGAGGGCGATGAGAATGATCGCGCCGTGACGTTCGGCGAAATGGTCGGCGCGGAGTTGGAACCCGCGCTCGCCTCGCGTCAAGATCGCTGTGAGCAATGTCAGGAGCGCGGCGACCCAGAGCGCCAAATTCCAGCGCCCGGGTGCGAGTCCCGCGGCCACGACCAGCAACGCACCGGCAACGTTGAACGGCGCAACGCGGTACATCGCCCGCGCCGACGAATTCGGCGCGTGCAAAAACAGCCCGGCATGCACGAGGACGACCGCCAAGTACGCGAGGCCAAAGGCGAAGCCGTCGCGCTCGGCTACGTGCGGAGTCGCGAGCGCCATGACGAGGAAGCCGCCCATCCCTAACAAGAGGAGGAGGCGCGCCGCCGTGCCTTCGGTTCCGACATTGTTGGTGAGCCAGGCGTATCCGTCGTACATCCACCACGTCACCGCGAGCACAAGGAACGCGCGCAAGAGATCCGCCACGCCGCGCGCGTCCGTCACTAAGTGCGTGACCTGGGTGATCGTGAAGACGAACACCAGGTCGAAGAAGAGCTCCAGCGTCGACACGCGCATTTCTGACTTGGACACTGGAGCCGGCACGACCTTCATCGACACCCGGTTGCGGAAGACTGTAGCCAGAGCCTAACGAGCAGCTGTAGCACGATGCCCTTCTTCGACCAGAGCTCGGATGTCACGATTCTCGAAAACCGAGCCTTGGCGCTCTCCAGTTCCGCGTATCACGGCATCGACCATTGTGTGGGCCAGGTCATCCGCCCGAATCACCTGATTCGGGAACAGCAATCGAAACGCAGGATAGATCGTGCGTAACAGACGGTAGCCGAAATTCGGCTCCTCGCGCGGTTTGACGGGATAAATGTATGCGGGCCGGAAGAGGTACACGCGAGGAAATCCCGCCGCCATCAATCCATTCTCGGCCGCACCCTTGTACCGCGCGAAGGCCATTCGACTTCGTCCCGTGGGGTCCGCCCCATTACCACTCAAGAATGAGAACGCCGCGCGCGGGCTGCTGGCGTGCAGCACTCGCGCGAACTCGGTCGGGTACTCCGCGGTGGTCGCGCGAAGCGCATCGTCAGGCACTGAACCGGTGTAGGTGCCGAGGCAAAAGACCGCTGCGTCCTGAACCGCGAGCTCGCCAGCGAGCGCGGAGCAGTCCGCAAAATCTCGGTGGACAACCTCAATCAACTTAATGTGCGAGATGCCGAGCGTTCTTCGCCCGATCGACGTCACCTGCGCGACGGCGGGCTGCTCGAGCGCATAGCGAAGGGCATATCCACCGACCATTCCCGTCGCTCCGACAATGACAAGGCGCTTCTGGTCCGCCGTCATGACAATGCGCGCTCCTCGAGCCAGTCGACGTAGAGCAATCGTTCGGCAAAAAACCATGTGCCATTCGATTTCACGAAGCTGTCGTTGTAGCGGAGTGCGGCAATCATCAGTCGCCGCTTTCCACCGTCGAGTGTGAGGTGATGCGCCAGCGTGTACGCCTCCCCCGTGGCTCGCTCGCTGCTCAACGAGAGAATCGTGCTCTGTCCCACGAAGTGCATCGTCGCGGCGTACTGATTCAGGTCTGCGAAGACCGGGGCAAGCTCCTCCCGCGAGCGCAGATCCTGCGTGGGCGTCGGATCCTTGGCGGTCATGTACACCACGAAATGCGTGTCCGGTGTAAATAGGGCCATCTGACCCTTCGCGTCCCGACGATCGGCGCAATGGGCGTAGGCCTCGACCAGCTCGCGGATCGCGAGGCGATCCGCGGCTTCGTCGGGTGAAACGGTGACGTGCGTGCTCATGAGCGTGTGTCCTTGTTCGACGGTTCGATTCCTTCGCTATCGGTTCTGCTTCCCTTTGCTCGGGCGAGACTACGGATTCGCCACAAACCGCGCCAATCGAATTGCGGCAAATGCACATCCGATCGCGCCAAGTTGCGATCGACCACTGGTGCCTGAAGGAAAGGCTGGCGCGATTCAATAGAAGGGTGGCGCGATCGGATTGGTGTCGGCCGCGCGCTTCCGTTATCCTCCCGATGAACCGAAATGGGAATGCTATGTCCGATCTCGTGCCCATCCCCCTCGACCTGTTCGACCGCCTCAGGCGCGCGGGCCTCGACGTGGACGCTATTCTCCGTCGGGCGAACCTGCCGCGGTCTCGATTCAGCGTCGCAAAGCCGCAGGGCACCACGGCGGAATTTTTCGCGCTGTGGCACGCGGTAGAGGAACAGAGCGGGGCAGACGCCAGTCTCGGGATACGCATCGGCATCGAAGCGCTTCCGGACGAGACGAACGTGGTGTCCCTTGCGGCGATGCACTCGGACACGCTTGGGGAAGGGCTGCGAAAGCTTGCTCGCTACAAGCGTCTCGTGTGCCCCGAGAAGATCTCGATCGATGTCGAAGACGGCGAGGCTCGCCTTGCCTTCGAGTGGCTGCTCGCTGACGCTGCGCCGCCAACGTTGCTCACCGACATCATCTTTTCCGGGATTACGAATCTCGCGCAGCGCGGAACCATGACACCGGTGAGGCCGCGTCGCCTCGAATTCATCAGGCGGCGGGCAAACGAGGCGATGCTCCTTCGCCATTTTCGCTGCGAGCTCCGGTTCGATGCCCCGCGCGACGTATTGGTCTTCGACGAAGCCGCGCTCGCCCTGCCGATGGTCCATCGAAATGCCCAGCTGCTCGCTGTGCTGATCCCCGGTCTGGATCAGGCTCTGGCGCAAGACGATCGTGCGCGCACGCTCGCCGATGACGTACGCGTGGCGCTCAGCGAGACGATGTGCGGAGACCGTCCCGCCATCGCGAAGGTTGCAAAATCTCTAGGAATGAGCGCACGGACGATGCAGCGCCGCCTCGGTGAGCTTGGCACAACCTATCAGGGCGTTCTTGACGACGTTCGTCGTCAGTCAGCGCGACGACTGCTCGCGGACACGGACCTTGGCACGGGCGAAGTCGCCTTCTTACTCGGCTTCGAGGAGGTCAATTCGTTCGCGCGCGCGTTTCACACGTGGGAAGGGATCACGCCAGCGCGATGGCGTGCATATGCGAGCCGCCAAGTCCGTCAGTCGAAACGAAGTGCCGGACTGTCGGCTCGCCGCTGACGTGAGCCAGCACGCGACAAGGCCGCTCATCCGAGTCATTATCGGGAATAAAACTCCAAGTGCCTGAGTTTTGGATGGTGTGCCCGGCCCTCACACACCATTCCAGGAGTACCGCTACTGATCAGCGCTTCCTTGCGGCGCTGACGAAGCCGGGGACGTACAACTATTTCTGTTCGCTTCATCCGAAAATGCAGGGCAAGATCGTCGTTCAATAGCTCCCGGCGCCATTGTGGGTCGGGCAGGGGCTCGCGATGCGGCGAGCCCCTTTTCGTTTATGCGACTGCGAGCGCGGGGCGAGCGCACCTGAGCGGAATAGATGACAGCGGGGCGCGGTCCCCTATTCAACTCAACTCTTTCGAGGTGCCGCATGTCATCGATCGCTGATTCACTCGGGCTCGTCCGTGTCACATCTCGCCAAACGCGGCGCGTTGCTCTCGCCGGCGCGGTGGCGAGCGCGCTCGTCGCTGGCGTCGCTTGTCAACCTACGTCGGGCTATTTCGCGATGGCGTCGCGTCCGCAACTCGCGCGCACCGGGGCGTCGAGCGCGACACTCGGTTCGGGAGTGGCGCCGGCGCGCATCGTGAAGGTCGAGTTGAGCGAATGGAAGATCTCGCTCGCGAGCGATAGCGTCTCGGCCGGACCGCTCACACTTCAGGTGCACAACGCCGGAACGATGGCGCACGCCTTCGAAGTGGAGGGCAACGGAATGGAGAAGCGCACCGCTCCAATTCCGCGCGATTCCACAATTGCGCTGACCGTCGACCTCAAGCCGGGCAAATACGAGATCTATTGTCCACTCGCCGGCGGAGGTCACAAGAAAATGGGGATGGAAACGGATCTCGCTGTACGATCGGTGGAATGAACGCCTTGACGATGGAGTCTTGACGATGGGCCGGCGTCTGACGTGATGGGCAGCCGATTGTTGTCGGTCGTCCGCGGGCGACGGGTAGACGGGGTACGCGTCTACGGTACCAGCTTGGTGGGGCTGGTACTCCCATCCCACCACCACGTTTTCCCGCTGATTGAACACACAACGATGGAGAGGTCCCATGGCATTACGTCGCATCATTGCACGATTGGTGACGGCATCGAGCATCGCCGCATGCGGTTCGTCGATGGCCCCGCTCTCACAAACGCCGAGTGATCCGGGCGGCCCCGTGTCGGCCGCGACGGTGAATGCGATGCCGTCGATCACGTTCACGCCCGCCAAGGTCACGTTGACAGTCGGCGGGACTGTGACGTTCGCGTTTGGTGGCGTCGGCCACAACGTGTTCTTCGACAACGATCCTGCGGGGGCGCCCGCCAGCATCGGCGGCGTGAACGCCAACACGTCGGTCCAACGCAACTTCGCGGTCGCCGGTATCTACAACTACAACTGTCACATTCATTCCGGCATGCGAGGAACGGTCGTCGTGGGAACGGCGACTGACACGACAACCGAAGGTGATTCCTCGGGTTACGGCGGCTACAACCGTATTCCCCTAATCTCGCTGTCGCAATAACCGCGACAACCATTCCACCTCACGAAACGCCGACATGCCATCGTGACTGGCGGTCGGCGCTTCGTACACGACAGCGCAGCACGTGCGTGCCAATGCGATCAGCGAACATCGGTGATGCCGCGCGAACGGGACGGACACGGTTCGGACGACTTCCTCTGTGGCATCGACCTGACTGACTCCAAGATTGCGCAGCGCAATCGCGAAGACACATACCGCGGTCGCCAAGTCGTCCAGCCGGTCCTCGCATTGACTCCCGCCGACCCCGGCGGCCACGCACTCGTCATCGGGTCCTCGAATCGCCCGATACAGCGCGCCGACCATCGAATCCTTTGCTTCCAACGCCGCCACCTGCCGAGCGAAATGTGATGATTGATAGATCATTGTAGTTGCACCATGTGATCGTTGAATCCCTATCGTATTGACCGCGATTGCACGACTTCAATTCCACGAGAATCACGGGAATAACTCCGATAGGGCGTGGGTCATTTCGTCACCACACTCTCACACGGAGGTCGCCCGATGTTCAGCACAAAACTGCAAGACCATGCGCGAACGCTCATGGCATTCCTGCTGTTGGCCGTGCCGACGGCAGCTCGCGCGCAGGCATCGGTCGGGGCTTCGCCCATGCCGGTATCATCCGCACCTGCGGTTGGAACGGACGCACCGGACTTCACACTTCCGTCCGTGGCGGCGGGCGCCTCGGAACAGCACGCGCCGGTCAAACTCAGTGATTATCGCGGGCGCGTCGTGGTTGTCGCGTTCTACCCAGGGGATAAGACCACGGGGTGCACGGCGGAACTGGGCAAATTCCGCGACGACTACGCAACAATCTTCGGCAAGGGGGACGATGTCGTCGTGCTTCCGATCTCCGTCGATGGGATCGAATCGCACGCACGCTGGGCGAGCGAAATGCATTTCCCATTCGCGCTGCTCTCGGACACGACGCAGACGGTCGCCGCCGTTTACGGGTCGACGCTTCCCGGACGCGCGTATGACAACCGCACCGTCTTCGTCGTGGACCGCGCCGGGCGGATCACATATCGCAACCCAAAGTTCGGCGCGCTGAACGAAGATGCGTATCGCGACCTCGCGAAGGCCGTCGCCGCCGCAAAGGGCTGAGCGCGCCGCATCGCGGGATGAGCGTCCCGAGGTCATTCGAAACGGTCGTTCTACCGCATTTGGACGATGCCTACACGTTGGCGCGCTACCTCATCCGTGACACGAGTGACGCCGAGGATGTGGTGCACGACGCGGTATTGCGGGCGCTGCGGTACTTCGATGGCTATCGCGACGGAGATGCACGCGCGTGGCTCTTGGCGATCGTCCGGAATTGTTGCTACACCTGGCGAAGCAAGCGGCGTATCGAGGACGGCGCACTCGAGTACGAAGAAAGTGAACACGTATTCTCCGACGCGGCCGGCGCGCCGGCGCGCTTCCCCGCTGACGCCGAGGCCGCGGCCAGGTCGGATCGCGAGGCGATCAATCGCGCGTTGCAGCAACTCACCGCCGAGTACCGCGAGGTCATCGTGTTGCGAGAAGTACAGGACTTGTCATACAAGGAGATCTCCGCTGTCGTGGGTGTGCCGATTGGCACGGTCATGTCGCGCCTCGCGCGTGCGCGCAAGCAGCTGGAGGTCCTCCTTCGCCCGATCATAGAGCGGGCAACGTGATTTCATTCGGAAACGATAACGACGAAGCCGAGCTCCGCGCCGCGTTGCGTAAGATGCGACGCTATCGCGCGCCGGACGTTCTCCGGGCCCGCATCCGGAATGCGATCATCCATTCGACAGCTGAGCGCACGACCGATCTCGGTGAGCAAGCGACGTCGCGGAGTCGATCTCGTGTTCGTCTCCTTGGAGTCGCGACCGGATTCCTGTTGGTGGCAGCCTTCGGTACTGTCGTCGCGACGTTGGCCGGCCACGCGTGGCGAGCGCGGTTCGCCGGACGCTCATTCGCGGGGGAGATTGCGGCGGATCACCTTCGCGCGCTGGATCCGGAGCGCGTCACCGACATCGAGTCGCCCAACACCGTCGAGGTCAAGGCGTGGTTTGCCGCGCGGATTCGCCCAACTCCCGTCGTGACGCGTCTCGACGACGTCGGATACCGGCTCGTTGGCGGGCGGCTCGACGTGCTCGCCGGTCGCCGAGTCGCCGCGGTCGTCTACCGGCGACACGAGCACGCAATCAGCGTTTACTCATGGCTTGCGTCGTCGCGGGACTCCACGGAAGTGGCAGCCGACGGCATCCGCGGCGTTCAGCTGCTTCACTGGCAACGAGGCACCGTGGTCACCTGCATCGCGTCCGACCTCAGCGCCGACGAAGTGCGGCAGTTCGCCGCATCACTTCGTCTAGCGAGGGCAGTCGAGTAGCGCGCCCGCGCCTGTGCTCGTTGAGAACGGCCCAGTTCGTGGGAATACGCCGTTCGCTCGCCGAGTCTAGCTCCGACCAGCCATGATCGCGACGCGGCGTCGGGCTGGGACAGATGCCCGTTCGAGGAGCTACGATGTCACCCAAGGCACAACGCTCGTCCACCGCCGGTCCGCTCATGGCCCGGGCCGGCGCCCTTCTGTTCGTCACGATCATTTCCGTCGGCTGCTCGGAGCAACCGACCAAACCCGCGCTCCGAGCTGCCTGGGCGAGCGTTTTCGACGTCGGCGCGGCTTCGTCGACTGCGACGACCAGCGCTCGATGGAACGAGATCGCACGCGGCCTCGTGGCATCACACAACACGAACGGACCGATGGCGTCGCGAGTCTATGCGCTCGTGAGCATGTCGCAACTGGCGGCGGTGGCGGCCGTCGACGACGCCGACCGCCGCCATGGCTCCGACGCGGCGGACGGTGTCGAGCATCCGTCGCTTCAAGCCGCGATCGCGAGAGCGTCGTCCGACATCTTGAGCAAACTCTATCCCGATCCGACGACCGCCACACTCCTCATCGAGAAGCTGCAAGCCGACGAGGTGGCGCCGTTCGGTCCTCAGGAACGGCACATCGACGTGCCCGCCGGTGACGCGATCGGATTGACGGTCGCCCAAACGGTGCTCGCCCGAGCGATAAGCGATGGTGCCGCCGCCGCCGATTGTCCCGCGACGCCACCGAGTCCACCCAGTCGCTTCTGGCACGATGACGCGGTTCCGCCAAACCCACAACCACAGCTTCCGTGCTTTGGCATGGTTCGTCCGTGGTTGCACATCGACATCACCCAATTTCGCGCCGACCCGCCGCCGCCGTTTGGCTCGACCGCGTTTCTCGCCGGACTCGCCGAAGTGCGGCAGATCTCCAACACTCGAACACCGCAGCAACTCGCTCTGGTCGACAAGTGGCTCGATGGCAACAACAGCTTCACACCACCGGGTCGCTGGAACCTGATCGCGTCCGAGCTCATCACGCGACACCATCTGAGCGAAGCTGACGCCGCGCATGCGCTCGCGGTGCTCAACATCGCGATGATGGATACGCATATCGCCTGCTGGGACCGCAAATACACCTATTGGGAGCTTCGCCCCTGGCAGGCTGACCCGCTCATCACGACGCCGCGTGGCCAGCCTCATCATCCAGCCAACCCGTCCGGTCACGCTTGTGCCGGGGGCGCCGGGTCGGGCGCGCTCGCGGGCCTCTTCCCCGCCGAACGGGATTCACTCCTCGCACTCGGCGACGAACAAGGGCTCACGACGGTGCTGTCAGGCGTGCATTATCGGTTCGACGTCGCCGATGGTCTCCGGATCGGACGAGCGATCGCGGCTAAGGCGCTCGACCTTCACGCTCACGGTGATCTCCTCGACCTTCTGACCGACGAACGCTCCAACGGGCGATGACAGTGCTCAGATACCCGCCGCGGTCCCGGATCTACACATCGACGTACTGCCGGAGCACAACCTCTCTCACAATGTCGACCATCCGCGCGTTCGACTCGGCGTCCTTCACCGTCACCCGCAAAACATGCGCGTCGAATACATGGCCCATGTTCGACACGTCGCGCAGAAACAAATCCCGCCGGCGGCACTCCGCGATCAGCACCGCGGCGGGCGGCCCGTCGATCGGAAGATGGCAGAGCAGAAAGTTCGCGCACCCAGGCACGACGTCCCAGCCCAACTCAGAGAACCACGACGCGAGCTCCTCGCTCGTCACGTTCGGTGTGATCCGGCTGGTTCCTTTGCGAGCGAGACCGTCTGGCCTCTTTCAAAAAGGAAACGCGCCCGCGCATCACACAAGGCCGCTCATTCGATCCCAGTCGTCATCTCGGCCTCTGTGCAGGCGCAGCCATCGCTTGGCGAGCCGCTGCCACGAGCTCCGCGTTCGTGTGCGCATGACCCCAGAGACCCCATCCACCATCCGGCGCTTCGCTGAGCAGAACCCACGTCCGCTCCTTCAACGAGGGGTCCGTCGCCGCCGCGTGAACGATTCGCGTCAGCTCGGCCACGACCTTGAGCTGCTTGTCTCGGTCGAGAGCGCCGGCATTGGTGAGCACCTGCACGCGAACACTCGCCTCGTCGCCGTCGACGTTCGACATGCTGCCCGGCGGCATCTCATGTACGAACGCCGCCGTGTTCTGACGGAACATCGCGATCGGCGGCACGTGCTCGACCATCATGACGGCACCGGCGAGGTCTCGCGCCAGCTGATGCGTATCCTTGAATGCCCCAGCCGGCGCGTACACATCGATCATCGGCATCGGCTACTTCGCCGCCGTCTCGATGACGTGTGCGACGTCTGGTGCTCGTGAGATGAACACCAGATGCCCCGCGCGCACCTCGGTGACCTGAGCGTTCATCCGCTTCGCCATGAACCGCTCCAACTCCGGATTGATGGCGTGATCCTCCGTCGCAACGACGAACCACGAGGGCACTGATTTCCACGCGGGCGCCGTCGCCAGGGGCTCACCCAGCGCGCTCCCCGCGATCGGCTTCTGCGCGATGGCGAAGGCGCGAGCCTGCTTGTCAGGCAATCCGTTCGCGAATACTTCACCGTACTTCGCCGGATCGATGTAAAGAAAGCCGGCAGCATCTGGACGCAGCGCCGAGCCAAGCCCGAGATCCGGATATTTCTGAAGCAGCGCGCCGATTGGTTCGCCTGCGTCGGGTGCGAACGCCGCGACGTAGACCAATGCCGTCACGTTCGCGTTTCCTGAGGCGGCTGCCGTCATCACTGCACCACCATATGAATGCCCCACGACCACGAGTGGCCCCTGTTGCGCGTCGATCACGCGTTTCGTCGTCTCGATGTCCTTCGCGAACGAGAAGAGCGAGTTCTGCACCGCGACGACGTTGTAGCCGGCATCCTGCAGTATGCGCGTCACATCGTACCAGCCGCTCGCATCCGCCCACGCGCCATGGACGAGTACGATTGTCGTTGCTTTCGTCATGTTCCCATTGTCCTCGCGGTTGGCCACGGTTGTTGTTGTCGCCGAAGTCTTGCTAACTCCGAGACCTGTGGGCTGCTGCCCACCGCACGCTGTCATCGCCGCATTCATCGCGCTGGCGAGGGTAAACGCAATTGCCGCCCTCAACTGCTTCCGCATCAGTCGCTCCCGAAAGAAGTGGTGCGCTGTAGCGTAGGAGTCAGCAAGCACCACAGCCATTCGCCAACCTGCGAGTCTTTGGCTACGCAAATCGGCTAGTGCCCGCAAAGGTCGATGCTGTCATCGCCCGCGCTTGATGGTGCGATAGCGAAAGCAGTCTACCAAGTGATCGTTGACCATTCCAACCGCCTGCATGTGCGCGTAGATCACGGTCGATCCGACAAAACTGAAACCGCGCCGTTTGAGATCGCGGCTGAAATCGTCGGACTCTGGAGTCGTGGCGGGAATCTGCCGCAGTGATTTCCACCGATTCTGCCTCGGCTTTCCATCGACGAATCGCCAGCAGTAGTTGTCGAAGCTTCCAAATTCTTCCTGCACGGCGAGCAGCGCCCGCGCGTTCTTGACGGCCGCCTCGATCTTCAGCCGGTTGCGTATGATGGCCGGATCAGCAGCGAGCTTGTCGATTCTCGTCTTCGTGTATCGTGCAACCTTCTCCGGATCGAACTCACTGAACGCGTGGCGGTAGCCCTCCCGCTTGTTGAGCACGATCGACCAGTTCAGTCCGGCCTGCGCCGCTTCGAGAATGAGAAATTCGAAATGTTTGCGATCGTTGTGGTTCGGCACGCCCCATTCGCGATCGTGATACTCGAGCAAGAGCGCATTGTCGATGCTGACCCACGAACACCGTTTCTGCTCAAGGTTCGGCATCGTACATGTGTCTCCTCAAAACTTGCCATTAGGAGTGAAGGCACCACTCACCCATTGCGTGACAATCGACTCGAACTCGGGCGCTCGCTCCTCCCAGACGCAGTGACCGGCCTCGAGAACGTCTAACCGTGCATGCGGCAGCCGCTCGCGCAGGAGCGCGGCGTCTCGAGCAAGACCGTAAGGGTCGTTCCGACCGACTACGATCGCCACGGGTACGTCGATCGACGCAAGCCGCGGCCCCAATGCTGCCAAGTCTTTCGGATACGCGCGAACGAGTGCCGCGGACCGCGTCAATCGATCGCCCGCATAGGACGCGAGATAATCGTCGCGGACGAACGGCGGCACCGCGTATCCCCGAATTGACCCTAGGAACCCGCCGATGACCTCGACGGCATTGAGCCTTGGCAGCGGTTCCGCTTCGATCATCGACTTGAGGGCGCCGTCGACAACGAGTGGGTACACCGAGGCGCCGGCACCCACTACGAGACTGCGGAACAGCGCCGGCCGCGCGAGCGCGGCGAAGAGAACCGACGGCGTTGCGACGTCGAGTCCAACGGCGTGGACCAACGCGAGCCCGAACGCGTCGATGGCCTTCGCGATGAACTCGCCCATCTTCTCGGGCGCGAAAAGATCGTCGCGCGCCTCCGACCGCCCGAAGCCGGGAAGGTCGATCGCCAGCACGTCGAACCGGTTCTTCAGCCCTTCCCAAATAGGAGCGAACGCAAAGATACTCTCCGGCCATGGACTGAAGAGCACGACCTTCTCGCCGCTCCTGCCGCCCGTCGCGTAGCGGATATTGAGCCCATCGATTGCGCGCCACGCGACGTCAAATGGCCGCGGCTCTTTCTGCGCGTTCATGTGTGTCAGGATAGAACGCGCTCCACGCCTCAGCCATTCGTCCTTCGGTTAGTCCTTCTCTCCGTCAATTGGTTAGTGATCAGCCGAGATGGATTATCCCGCGCCGGAGCCCGATCGTGACGGCCTCGGTCCGGTCGCTCGCGCCGAGCTTCTCGAAGATATTGAGGACGTGCGCCTTCACCGTTGCTTCAGTCCGACCGATCGCGCCGGCGATTTGCTTGTTGCTCATGCCACTTGCCAGGTGCGTCAGCACTTCGATCTCGCGTTCGGTCAGCTCGATGCGCGGCATGTACTCGGCGAGGCGTTGCGCGACCGTTGCCGGGACGACTTTCTCACCCTTGTGGACGGCGCGAATCGCGTGAACTACGTCATGCCGTAGGATGTCCTTGATCAAATAGCCGCGCGCGCCTGCTTCGAGCGCGCGATGAACATCAGCGTCGCCTTGAAACGTGGTGATCGCGATGATCCGCGCGTCCGGGAATTCAGCAACGATTCTCTCGATGGCTTCCGCGCCACTCATTCGTGGCATGCTGAGATCCATCAGCGTGACGTCCGGCTTGTGGACGCGAAACATCTCGATGGCCTCGGCACCGTCTCCCGCTTCGGCAACGAGCTCGAAATCCTCGTGCACGGAAAGCATCGCGGCGAGGCCATCGCGGAAAATCGGGTGGTCGTCGACGGTCATCACCCGTATCGGGAGCGCCATGGCTTAACGATGCCCGTTAGCCACTGAAAGCGACATCGGCCGTTCGGTTAGTTCTTTGCGGCGGGCCTGCGGCGGCGCAGAAGTCCGGAGGCGTACGGCGCCTCCACCATCACGGTCGTCCCTCTGCCTGGCCGGGTCTCGATCGCGAATCGTGCCCCGATACGGCTAGCGCGCTCTTGCATGCCGAGCACGCCCCAGTGTCCGACACGTCTCCCGTCGTGTTTCGGGTCGAAGCCGTCACCATCGTCTCGTACCGAGACGCGGAAGTGGAACCATCGGAAAACCCACAGAACGTCCACGCGCCGCGCTGCTGCGTGCTTTCGGACATTGGTCAGTGCTTCCTCGACGACGCGCATGCACTCGGTGCGGGTGAGGGCACTGAGTCTGCGTGCGCGTCCCTCGCACAGAACGTGGTACTCGCTAGACGTCCCTCCGAGAATTCGCTGGCAAGCTGCCTCGCATTCTCGAACGACATCAAACGGCGCCGCATCTTCAGTTGTCGGCCTCATCTCCCACACGGCGACGCGGGCCTTGGTGAGCGTTCGATCGATCAAGAGGAGCACCCGATCCAACAGCGCTTGCTTGTCGGGCGGCAGGGCCAGACGCGCGGAGGCCGCGTCGAGTTCCAACGCGATTCCGGTGAAGCCCTGAAACAGTGAGTCGTGAATCTCCCGTGTGACGCGCGTACGTTCATCGCGCATTGCCGCGATCCGAGCGCGCATGACGGCTTCGTGCACCAGCCAGAGCGCCAGCGCGCCAAGCGCAACGAGGCCGGTGATGAACCACGATCGGCGATACAAAGGCGCGAGCACGTCGATCTCGGTCACCGCCGGAGTCGGATTCCACGCGCCTTCACGATTCGCGGCGGTGACGAGGAACCGATAGTGTCCTGCAGGCAATCGTGAGTAGTACGCCACACGTCGCGTTCCGGGCTCGACCCACTCGTGATCGAGCGCGTCCAGACGATAGCGAAACGTCACCTTGTCTGGAGAGGAGAGATTCACCGCGCTGTAGTGGAACTCGACGTTCGGCCGCCCAGGGCCGACGCGCAGCGTCTGTCCGATAGAGCGCGCCTCTCCATCCACGTCGATCTCGTCAATGTTCACCGGAGGCGGCCCCGCGCTATCGATCGCCTCGGCTGGATTCACCGAAGTGAGACCTTGGATCGTGGCAAACCACAGTCGTCCCGTGTGGTCCTTCCACGCCGCCGGTTGAAAACCGCCATTCGTCTCGGCGTTCACGAGTCCGTCGCCTACGCCGTATAACACGCTGTGCACGCGACGCATTTTGCCGTCGGCAAACTGGTTGAGCTGATCTATGGCGACGCGCTCGATGCCGCGATTGCCGCTCATCCAGAAATTGCCTCGACCATCATCGAGAATCGAAGAAACGATGTTATCGCCGAGGCCGTCGGCTTGCGAGATCGACACGATGCGACCGCCGCGCAAACGATTCAACCCTCCGCCGTACGTGCCAATCCAAACCGTGCGGTCGCTGTCTTCGTGAATTGCTCGCACGTACGGACTCGAAAGGCCATCGTGCGGGGTATACGACGTAAATCGCCCGCCGGCGCCCAGTCGACTGAGACCGCCGAGCGTCCCCACCCAGATCGCGCCATCGGCGGTCTGAGTGATATACCGTATGCTGTTGCTCGCCAGTCCATCGGCCGTCGTATACATGCGAACCAATCGCCGTGGCTCGACACGTACCTGAGCTACGCCCGCTCCGTCCGTGCCGACCCACAGCGTCCCGTCGCGGCTCGTGAACTGTGCCAGCATTCTTGCGTTGGGGATATCGCCTAACCGCGTATCGTATTCGACGTGATCGTTTACGACGCGCTTCAAGCCCCCGCCCCAAGTGCCGACCCACACGGCGCCACTGCTATCCTGCGTCATGGAGGCAATGCAGGGATCGCCGTTGGGCGCGCCCACCGGGGCCGACATATATGTATGTATCGTCGACCGCTTGCGATCGAGCACACTCACACCGCCGCAATTGCTTCCCGCCCACAATGACCCGTCGCGCGTTTCCATAACCGGAGTGACGGCGTCGTTCGCGAGCCCGTTCGCTTGTCGGTAAGTCGCGAACAGGTTGCGTTTGATCCGGAGCAAACCGTCGCGCGTTGTGCCCGCCCATACGGTTCCGTCGCGCGCGCGAAAAAGGGTGTGTATCCCGTACGAGCTGAGCTGACGCGTCTGATCTCGCGTGTCCGGCCGAAATTCCACGAGACCGTGAAACAAGCCGCCTATCCAGAACGCGCCTGCGTGGTCCTGCTCAACCATTGCCTCCGCGCCAAAACCGATTTGAAAAAGGTCCATGCCTCCGTCAGCGCGAAGGCGTCCCATTCCTTGCGACATCCGATACCACCGGCTTCCACCGCGGTCTTGGAGTAAGAAATGGTCGAACGAACGGCTGCTGATCTCGCGCGGCCGTTCGAAAGCGTTGGTCGGAGGCACCGTCGGCAGAAATGCGCTGAGAGTGTTGATCCACACTATTCCTGCGCGGTCCTCAACGAACGAATGGACGACTGTGAACCGTGCGCCGTTCACCTCGTGGATCGGTGTGAAGCGCGCGCCCTCATATCGCGCCGCGCCGCGATCCACGGTGCCGACCCACAGGGTTCCGGTGCGATCGAAGTGCAGCGCGCTCACTGCCTTGTCCGGCAATCCATCGGCCGTCGTAAACAGCTGAAAGTGCCCGCGGTAGTAGCGGAGCAATCCGTCCTCTGTGCCGATCCATATCGCGCTGTCGGGCGCCACGGCGAGGGACGTTACACGATCGACGTGACGTCCCACCGAGTCGACACGCTCAACCGGATTGAATCGCAGCGCGTCGAAGCGCGCCAATCCGCCGAACGTGCCGACCCAGATGTAGCCGTCGGGCGTCTGAGCGATGGCGTTGACCGAGTTTTGCGGCAGCCCGTTCACCGTTGTCCACTGATCGACGCTGAACTCTGGCGGTGGTATCAGTTGGCGCGTGCCCTGTGCCGTGACGGCAAGCGGAGCGCAGGCCACCTGCACCGTCACGATGGCCGGAAACATTCGCCTGGGTTTCATTCCGTAACCTCACACCTCGGTCAACGGAAGCCTAAGATGAGTGAGACGTGAGGTCACGACAACGCGCGCTCCTCGACGCCGAGTCCGTCTGTCGAAACGAAGTGTCGGACTCTCGGCCCGCCTCGACCGGAAGGAAAAGCGTATCGAGCCCACTACTCCGGGCATTACTGGACGATCGCCACTGCACAAAGGATCTTCGGCCGCAACCCTGACACGAGTTCCAGCAGGACCTTCCGACGGCACGTCGAGGTTCAACGTGGCTGTGGGAACCGCGGCACACACCGCTGCTCGCGCGACTCCGGGTTGTCTCGCCCCAGTTCCTCCCATCACACCGCGAGGATATGCTAGTCGACGTTTAACACACCTGAATCCCCTCAGCGACGTAGGGCGGGTAAACGCACTACGCGAACACTTGGCGCTTGGCTCGGCGCGGCAGGAACAGGCCGCGACCCATACTCACACTGTGTTGGGTGCGTCGGCCCGGGCTCACGGTCGTGGCAACTGCCCGACACGCCATAGCGTTGCGCGAAGCGAACGACTGTCACCGGGCTAAAGCCCTAGCAACCGACGGGCTCCGAGATCGTCGTTCATCGTGTGGCGCTCGGCATACTTGGTGCGCTTGTTAGGACGGGTTCGGGGAGCACGCGCCGACGCGTTGAGTCCTAGCGTTCTCGTGCAAAGACCTGTCTCCCGCTCGCGCGCGGCACTTGGTCGCGTGCACGGCGAAATTGGCGGTGTCGAGCCGGGACTTTCCGTCAGTTGAGAGGACTTTTCCGCGCCGATCACGGACTTTTTCCTCCGCGATGACGGATATTTCTTCCGGCGTGAGATGCTTCGCCCCCTTCGCGATACAGTTTACTCACGCCGAGGGAGTGTTCGTCGTGACGTCGCGATTCTTTCCCCGATGCTTGGCCTAAATGCATTGAAAGAGGGCACGCTTTCTGCGCGACGGAAGACGGTTGACGAGTTGCGTTGAGGAAATTCCCTGCGTCGGCCCCGATTTCCATCTGTGAGATCAGGAAGATTCCCTACCCCGCAATGGAGAAGCGGCGGCCGCTCAGCAGCTTACGATGAATCGGTTCGGCCTAGCCGCTTCGCTTGAGCCGCTCTCCTGTCGGCGCCAGAGAGTTCTGCCCGAGCAGCCGTCATTATAATGATGCTCGCGACTCACTATCCACCTGGCGCGAGGGACTTGCCTCGCGAGGGTCCGAGATACCGAGCCGGATGCGAGGAATTGATGCGCCGCCGGACGGATCGCACCGACGTGCCACATGGTCCCACGTCGTGCACGCTTGGTACCACGCTGTGCAACGGCAACCCCACGCTCTACTCTCGCGGTCCGACGCACTTGACAGTCCGGCTCACCAACCTGCTCGTCGAGCTAACGCTCCCACAGTCGGCTGGCACGGCGCCCGGGGGCGACGGAACGCGCGGCATATCTGGCATCACGGCGCGCGCGACGCGTCCTCCTCTCAGCGGCACGGCGATCACGCTTCACGCTGAGTCTCCCACGGCGCTTCGAAAGCGTGTCACGTCATGCGCCCGGTGCGATACTCGCGGATCGTGGACAGTCCACGCCCCAACAGCCGCCGTGTACTCCTTGCCGCCGCTCGGGCACGGGTCGCTGGTCGACGATCACGATCCGCGTGCGGCGATCCACGCCCGGCTCGCGCAGCGCTACGGCCTTTCGCCCTTCGCCCACGCATGGTATGATGATTCTCACATCATCCGTCAGCTGTGTGCACGCGGCGCGCGCGTAGCGCACGGAAGCCCACCAACGGCGCCTAGCCCAAGGTCCATCGCCACCTTCCGCGAGAGGAATTCGTGAACCAACGACAGGACCGCAGCCTTGCTGCGTATCGGGGCGCCCTGGCGTTCGTCGGCGCACGGCCGTTGGCCTTCGCGCCCGAGCTGTCGCACCTTTGCGAGCGTCTCGACGCCACCGTCGAGGCAATCCGTCACGCCGCGGGGACTCAGGAGCTGCGAGGCGGGAAACTGCTCGGTGAGGCGCGGCGCCGCCTGGATCAGATCCGTGAAAAGCACATGCTCCCACTGGTTCGCCTCACGCGCCGCTTGTTCTCCGGTGAAACGCGTATCCAAGAGGCGTTGAAGGTGCCGCACAAGCGCGCGTCGACCGATGAGCTCTTCGTCGCGTCGAGGTCGATCGTCAAAACGCTCCGACCTCACCGGAAGTTTCTCGCCGATGCGCGCATCGACACGCGGCGGATCGACCGGCTACAGGAGGAGATGCGTCAGGTGAAGCAACTCTTCGATGCCGCGGCTTCCCGTACGCCGGCATCGGCCATCGCCACGCGAAGACTCGGCGCCCTCTTCGCCGATGCGCGGGCCGACTTTGCCGCGATCGACGGGCTCGTGACACTGGCCTGCAGGCCGGAGGAGCTGGTCGCCTGGCGGTCGGCGACTCGCGTCGGCAAGCGAATGGGTCGGCCGCGCAAGCAGAAACGGCGGAGAAACAAAGGAAAGGGAAAGAAGGTGCCGGCGAAGACGGGGAAGGCAACGAAGGCGAAGCCGAGGAAGGGGAAGCCCCCCAACCGTTCTATCTCGGGAGAAATGCAGCCGGAATAGGTTGTGAGGAGTGCGTCGTACGTTCCGGTGCTTCAATAGGCGTGCTCATTCCAGTATTGGAATGAGCGGAATCGACACGAGGCCCCACGAGTGCGGCCGCCCGCTCTCGATCAGCCGCCTACTCGCACCCGGTCGCGGACCGTCGCATCGCCCGATCCGAGCGAGGTTGACAGACACGGAGACTCCATTGTATCCTAGCCTAAGATTCTTAGGCTAGGAGCATGCATGCCCGCTGCACCCGATCTGGACCTCATCCGCGGCACCCTCGACCTCCTCCTGCTCAAGACCCTCTCGTGGGGTCCGATGCACGGACTCGCGGCGCTCCAGTGGATCGAGCGCACCACGAATCAGAAGTTGCAAGTCGAGGAAGGCGCGCTCTACCCCGCGCTCCACCGCCTGGAAGACAAAGGCTGGCTCGACGCGGAATGGGGACACACCGGTCGCGGGCGTAAAGCAAAGTTCTATCGCCTGACCCCTGCGGGCCGCCGGCAACTCGCGACAGAGCTCTCGAAATGGGCGCACTACACCGAAGCCGTCGGCTTGATCATCGCGGCCAAGGAAGTACGGACATGAGCGCGGGCGAGTGGCGCGGCCTCCGGCGCGTGTTCCGCATCCCGCTGGGGTGGATGGGCGTCAAGGCGGACGTCGACGCGGAGCTCAACTTCCATATAGAAGGCCGCATCGAGGAGCTGATGGCGCGAGGCATGGCGCGTGACGAGGCCGAAGCGGAGACACGCCGCCTGTTCGGTGATTATGCACGCATCGAGTCGGAAGTCGAGCGGATCGATCGTGGCATGACCCGGCGTCGCACGCTTGCCGAGCGTGCGGAGGCGCTCCTCGCCGACGTTCGGTATGCCGTTCGAACGCTCGCGCGCCAACCGGTGTTTGCCGGCGTCGTGATCCTCACACTCGCGCTCGGGATCGGCGCAACGACGGCGATCTTCCACGTCGTCGACCGGGTCGTGTTGCATCCGCTTCCATACCCCGACCCGCAGCGCATCGTCTACATGGGCTGGAGCTGGGGCGGCAAGGGCGGCTACGCCGGGGCGTTGTCGCCGCGAAAGTTCATGTTCTTTCATGACCAAAGTCGCATCTTCGACGGGCTGGTAGCATCGCGCGGCATCAGCGGCACGCTCGGGGAGACCTCGAGCGGCGCGTCCGTGCGAGGCCTCCGCGTGACCGAGGACTTCTTTCGCGTTCTCAAAGTGCAGCCCGCCCGGGGGCGCGCGTTCATTCGGGAGGAGTTCGCGCCGGGCGCGCCGACGGTCGCAATCATCGGCAACGCGCTGTGGACGACGCACTTTGGCGGGGATCCGAACGTCATCGGCCGCGTGTTTCGCCTCGATGATCGCCCGTACACGATCGTCGGCGTCATGCCCGAGTCGTTCGAACTGGCCGAGGAAACTGAATCGTCTGGGCTCATCGTCCCGCTTCGTTTCACCGAGGACGACCTCGCCGATACCGGGAACAACTACCTGGTCATCGGCCGCTTGCGAAACGGGGTGACCGAGCCACAGGCGAAACAGGACTTGGAGCTTGCGTTCGCCCGCTACCGCGCGGCGTTTCCCGATCTCGTCAAAAAGGATGATTTCGGCCCGGTGTTGTTCACCTACCGATCGTTGTTCGTGAGCGGGCTGGAGCCGGTGCTGTGGATCCTATTTGCCGCGACGCTGTTCGTGCTGCTCCTCGGCTGCGCGAACGTCGCCAACCTGCTGCTCGCGCGAGCGCTCAGCCGCCAACGAGAGTTCGCCGTCCGCACCGCGCTGGGCGCCGGTCGCGGCCGCATCGTTCGGCAAGTTGTAGTCGAAGCGCTCTTGCTCGGCGTCGTGTCCGCCGTGATCGCAAGTGGCGTGAGTCTCGCTGGCGTGCGCGCGTTGACCGCGCTCGCGCACGGCAGCTTGATGCGCAGTACGCAACTCGCCGTCGACCAGCGCACGCTCTGGTTCACGACGCTGATCGCGGTGGCGGCGAGCATCGGCATCGGATTGGCGGCGGCGATTCCCGCCACG